>OIZS01000893.1_pt1 | contig 11081 bp, 10 predicted proteins | sample 1588641 | NCBI WGS metagenome assembly OIZS01 (sample SAMN03283240) | human gut metagenome | biome: human-associated habitat; material: feces | host: Homo sapiens | place: Peru | collected 2012
TGCCTCTTTAGCTCAGTCGGTTAGAGCACCTGACTGTTAATCAGGGTGTCGCCTGTTCGAGTCAGGCAAGAGGCGCCATTAGGCGGCGAGGGCAACTTCGCCGCTTGTTTTTTAACCGGATGTTGTAACCAATCTGAGACTTTTTTCACAAAATCTTCAAAATTAATGATTTCTTAAAAAATGTCCTCTTGAAGATGCTGTCAGATTGTGGTATACTACACCCAAACCTTGGAACAGTTTTTAAACGTTCTGTGGTGATTGACTCAGATCAAAGGGTAGGCGCTCCCTTCTTTTGATAGCAGCGGACTTCTGCTTTGCCCTGGTTCTCCGCAGGGCAGGGCAAAGCAGAAGGCTATGCGCTGTTAAACCGGAGTGCAAAAAGAAAACCTTTTTCATTTGTCAGACCTACGGTCAAAACAACAGCAAACTGGGGCTTGTGCAAACAGACCGGGTGTGCTAGAATAAAAGCCGTAGTTTTGAAATAGACACAGTACATTGAAAAAGAGATCGTTTGCTTTTGGTTGTCGGTCTCTTGTAAAGGAAACATCGTATGCGTTATACCTATGTGCGGCAGCACGATTCTACGGACTGCGCGGCCGCTTCGCTCGCAATGGTGTGCCTCCATTACAAAAAGGAAATCACCATCACCCGCCTGCGGGATATGATGGGAACCGACATGAAAGGCACGAACCTCGTTGGCCTGCAGAAAGCAGCCAATGAGCTGGGCTTCAGCACGGCGGCTGTCCGTGTTGACCGCGAAAACTTTTTAAGCGATTTCACACTGCCCGCAATTGCGCAGGTCATTACCGACCAGGGCCTGACCCACTTTGTAGTCATCTTCAAAAAGACGACCATCAAGGATGACGATGCCCGCCGCAAGCATGTGGTGCAGGAAGAAGAACGCAAGGCTGATGCAAGCAAAAAGTACAAATGCAAGGATTACGTCGTCATCGGCGACCCTGCAAATGAACTGAAAAAGATCAGCCTGGATGAGTTCTATAAAAACTTCACCGGCGTGCTGCTGCTGCTGAACCCCACAGCGGAGTTCAAGGGCGGCACCGGCAAGCATAAGGTGGAGGGCAAAGAGGAAGCCAAGGCAGCCCGCAACAACATGTTGAAGCGGTACATGGATCTGCTGCTTCCCCAGAAAAAGCTGTTTGCTTATGCTATTCTCAGTTCAGTGATCCTGACACTGATCGGCATCGTGTCCACCGTCTTTAATAAGGCGATCATGGACGAGGTGCTGCCTTATGGGCTGAAAAATCTGCTCATATCGCTCATTGTCGTGTTCAGTGTGGTCAACCTGACCAGCACGCTGCTCTCGACTGTGAGACAGTGGATCCTGATCTTCCTTTCCATTAAAATCGATATCCCGTTGATGCTGGGCTACTTCGAGCATGTGTACAAACTGCCGATGAAGTTCTTTGCATCTCGTAAGACCGGCGAGATCACCACCCGCTATTCCGATGCAAGCACCATCAAATCGGTGCTGACCAGCATTGCAATGAGCGTGGTCATGGACATTGTAATGGCCGTGGGTACAGGCTTTGTCCTGTTCCGGATGAACTCCTCGCTGTTCTCCATTACCCTGTTTACCACCGTTCTGAGCCTGCTGCTCGTCATCATCTTCAAACAACCCTATAAGCGGATCAATGAAGAGACGATGGTGCAGTCGGCCGTTCTGAACAGCCAGATGATCGAGAGCCTGCGCGGCATCGAGACCATCAAGTGCAACGCTTGCGAAGAGCGTGAGCTGGAAGCCCTTGAGCGTGAATACATCAAGAGCCTGAAGATCAGCCTGCGTTCCAGCAAGATCAGCACCAGCCAGAGTCTGATCTCCAGCGTGATCATGACCGTGTTGAACATGGTCACCATCTATGTGGGCATCACGCAGGTGTTGAATGGCCAGCTGACGCTGGGCGGCTACATGGCGTTCAGCACCCTTTCGGGCTACTTTACTTCTCCGGTGAGCGAGCTCATCAGTATGCAGATGTCCATTCAGGAGGCTTCCATTTCCATGAAGCGCCTGACGGAGATCATGGATTATGAATCCGAGCAGGACGATGACCGCGAGTACACCGAGATGGAGAGCATGGAGGGCGACATTGCGTTCAAGGATGTCACCTTCCGGTATGGCAACCGCACCCCGGCACTGGACCACATCTCCTTTACCATCCCGCAGGGGAAAAAGGTGGCGCTGGTTGGTTCCTCGGGTTCCGGCAAGTCCACCATCACCAAGCTCCTGCTCAAGTATTACGAGCCGGAGAGCGGTACCATCAGCGTGAATGGCGTTGATCTGGACGAGTACAGCAATGCATCCGTCCGCCGCTGCATTTCCTATGTCCCGCAGAACGTTGAGCTGTTCAGCAAGACGATCTTCGAGAATATCCGCATCTCCCGCCCCGAGGCTACCCTCGATCAGGTACGGGAGGCGGCCAAGAAGGCCGACGCACACGAGTTCATCCGCAAGCTGCCGCTGCAGTACAACACCTATCTGGAGGAAGCCGGCAACGGCCTGTCCGGTGGAGAGAAGCAGCGCATTGCACTGGCCCGTGCGTTTCTGAAGGATTCGAGCCTTTACATCTTTGATGAATCGACCTCCAGCCTGGACTTTGGTACAGAGAATACCATCTTTGATATGATCTATAACCAGCTGGCTGACCGTTCGATGCTGATCGTGGCACACCGCCTTTCCACCATCCGTGACTGTGACCTGATCCTGGTCATGGATCACGGCCAGATCGTGGAGCGCGGTACCCATGACGAGCTGCTGGCAAAGCAGGGCAAGTATTACGAGCTCTGGAACCTGCAGCAGGGCATCTTCCGCCGCAAAAAGGAAGAGCCTGCACCCGTTGCCCCTGCGGCAGTTGTTGAAGACGACGACGATGGCGAGGCAATGACCTATTAAGTTGCAGCCGAGTGCGCACTCGGTTACATAAATGATCTTTGGATGGATGCGCAGCCGGAAAAAGATCGCTAAAATAAGTTTTTTTCATTCATTTGAAGGGAGTAATTCATTATGATGATGCCTGCAAACTACTCTGTTATCGCAGAGAACGAAATGACCTACGTCAACGGTGGCGCTAACTTTATCGACGCTATCGGCGCTGTTACCGCTCCTATCTGGAACGTGAACAACGTTAAGACCTTCTCCACCAACATTGTTACCCTGATCGGCAACAAGTTCATCGGCAAGCTGGTTGACGGCACTCTGGGTGTTCTGTTCTCCGGCAACACCACTTGGGCTGAGGTCAAGGCTGCACCCAAGGCTCTGTTCGTGACTGGCAATGGCATTGGCGACGATATCGCTAACTTCCTGGGCCTGACCGCTGCTGCTTACAACCTGGGCCGCGTTGATGTTGCTAACAAGGCTTCTTCTGCTTCCATCGGCGACATCCACGCTAAGAAGGTCACCCCCGACTATATCATCAAGACTATCTAATCAGATTTGATCTGAAATTATGAAGCGTTGAGGAAACTGCACCGCCCTACTTGTTAGCGCGGGGCAGACAACAATGCCTCGTTATGGTGTGCCAGGAGGCGTGTGCCTCCTGGCACACCTTATTTTTATGTTGCTTATCGCGTTGCGGTAGGCAATTGTGTGTGGGAAAATCCGGCCTGCGGGGTCAAACCTCTCAGCCGTCGCTATCGCTCGGCAGCTCCCCTAGTAGGGGAGCCCTTGGCATGGCGCTGCGTTTTCGAGAGTGGGCGCTTCGCTACTGCCTGCCCTGCTGGCGCAAGGCAAAATGAGGTGTCGCTTATGTCTATCACCAACCTGCCCTATGACCCACGGATGCGTGAACGTGTGCAGGAACTGCGTCATAAAATGACACCCATGGAGAAAAAGCTGTGGTATTCGTTTTTGCGCACATATCCAGTGAAAATGTACAAACAAAGGCCAATTCGTACATTTGTGGCGGATTTTTATTGCCCTTTGGCAAGATTGGTTATTGAACTTGACGGCTCACAGCATTATACTGAACAGGGAACACAATATGATATGGAACGCAGTGCTGTGTTTGAACAGTACGGTGTGCAGGTGTTGCGTTTCCGAAATCAAGATGTGAGTGCACATTTTGAAATGGTGTGTGAGCAAATTCACGAAGCTGTTGTGAAACGTTTAGAGGAATTGGAGCGGGGCAAGGAGGGTTGAATCTTCCGGTCTGTACTATGGTCGGCTTTGCTGATGTTTTGCCTTGCGGCAGAAGATGCCTTTGGAGCCGCAGGCGATTTTAGCAAAAAATGAATCTTCTGCCAAGGCCTCCCCTATTAGGGGAGGTGGCATCAAGCGAAGCGATGATGACGGAGAGGTTTGATCTTCAGATGCCGTGTTCCTGAATTGCCATTTTTCCCCCAGACAATTGCTTATTGCAAACAAAAAAGAAACAGGTGGACAATATTATGAGAGAGATCCAAGTTGCAGAAAACAAGACCCTGAAGCTGACCAACGTTCTGGCACGCAAGATCGATGCCAGCGAGCTGGGCAACCTGGGCGTGATCCTGACCCAGATGCAGAACTTTATCAAGAGCCACAGCGCCATGCCGGTTGGCCCTGTGATCCAGTGCGTCAAGTTTACCTCCGGCCCCAACCCGGAGCCGCAGATCTATTTTATGATGCAGGTCAACCAGCTCATCCCCCGCCTGGAGCCGGGCTACGAGCAGGACGCTGTGCTGCGGGTGAAGGGCTGCCTGTACGCCCACTTCACCGGCCCCATGGACCACAGCAGCCTTGCCAGCCAGAAGTTGAACATCTATGCCTACGAGCACGAGATCGAGCTGACCGGCACCACCTACAGCATCTACGTCAATCAGGACAGCGAAAACGGTGTCATGGACGTTTTTATGGAGACGAAGTAATATGACCACTCGCATTCAGAATCTTTCCGACCTGCAGGATCGCCGCATTATGATGGAGAAGAAGCTGCCGGCCTTTGGTTACGCGCTCATTCTTCTGGTGGCTTTCCTCATGGTGTTTCTGGTGATCTGGAGCACCCAGAACAAGCGCACCTACGTCAGCCAGTCCACTGGCTCAGTGCAGGCGGCCAACAAGACCTATATCATGTCCAGTTACTCCGGCTCCATCACCGAGCTGAACATCTCGGAGGGCAGCTATGTCACCGAGGGCGACCTCATTGCCCACATCAAGAGCACCGATCTGGACATCCAGCAGGACAGCTACCAGAAGCAGCTGGACATCTACAAAAAGCAGAAGAGCCAGTACGAAAAGCTGCTCAAGTCCATTCAGGACGACAAGAACTACTTCAGCGAGACCGACATCGACGATCAGCCCTATTACTACCAGTACGAGAGCTACAAGAGCCAGGTCAGCCAGAAGGCGTTCGACGCTTCGCCCTATCAGGCCGCCGGTTACACCGACGAGCAGATCAAGACCCTGATGGAGCAGAACCAGAGCGAGGTGGAGAGCCTGTATTACTCCACCCTGCAGTCCATTTCTGCCAACCTGACCAGCGTGCAGGCCAACATTGACAACATCGAGGCCCAGCTGGATGCCCTGAACACCGGCGCGAACGATTACTATATCTACGCCCCTACCTCCGGTGTCATCCACATGGACACCCCCTACAAGGTGGGCATGGTGCTCAGCGCAGGCTCCGCTCTGGCCACCGTTGCCAGCGAGAACAGCGACCTTGAGATCGTGGCGGCTGTTACCGTCAACGATCGGCCGCTGATCAATGTGGGCGACCCCTGCAAGATCGCCATCACCGGCCTGTCGGAGTATTCCTACGGCACCCTGACCGGCACTGTTACCTCCATCGACAGTGACGTGACCTCCAGCACCAGCGGGTCCTACTACAAGATGACCATCAAGCCGGACAACACCTATGTCGTGAGCACCAGCGGCGACAAGGTGGATCTTTCCAACGGCATGAGCGTCACCGCCCGTGTGGAGTACGATGAACTGACTTACTTTGACTATGTGATGGAGGCCCTGGGCGTGCTGTTCCGCTAAGCGCCCGCCGATTCCACGCCCAAGAGGTACGAAAGAATGAAACTGAACCCGAAACAGCTGGCCGCCAGCGCAGCTCTGCTGGGTGTGCTGGCCTGTGCCGCCGCCCTGCCTGCGTCGGCTGCCGGCCCTGTTACCACGCCGCTGGCCCTCACGCTGCCCAAGGTGAGCTTTCCCTGGGATAAAGTTACCGCCGAGAGCATCGAGACCGGCAGCTACGATGCCGCCCCACTGGCGGGCACAGCCCAGCAGCTCTCCCCGGTGACCACCCCCGCCAATGCCGCCAGCAAGAACGGCGTGACCTATGTCTCTGATAACCCCAATGTTGTCTCGGTGGACAGTGAGGGCGTGGCGCAGGCTGTGGGCCTGGGCACGGCCAACATCACCGCCACCTGCGGCGGGGTGAGCTGCACCTATACCATCACCCCCCAGCCGGATGCCAGCATGATCGCCACCGAAATGGATATCACCCTTGCATCCAGCACCATTGCCGTGGGCGAGACCACCAGCCTTTCGCTGGCGGTGCTGCCCACCTCGGCGGCCAACTATATCAACGTCAGCCTGAGCTCTTCCAATGAGAAGGTGGCCACTGTCAACAACTTTGGCAAGGTGACCGGCGTTGCCCCCGGCAAGGCCACCATCACCGCCACGGACGGCAACGTGAGCTGCACGGCCACTGTTACGGTGGTTGCGGCCAACACCAGCACCGTCTCCAGCCAGTCCATCTCCCTGAACACCAACTATGTGGTGCTCAAGCCGGGCTCCTCCAAGACCATCACCGGCAAGGTGTCGCCGGCCTCTGCCAGCCAGAGCCTGACCTTCAAGAGCCAGGACAAGAGCATTGCCACCGTCAGCGGTTCCGGTGTCATCACCGGCGTTGCCACGGGTGCCACCTCCGTGGTGGTCTCCAACGGCACCGCCTCCACCTCGGTCACGGTCATCGTCAACCGCACCGCATCCACCTCCGGTAGCAGCAGCGATACCAGCGGTGAGGGCACCGAGGACAATGTCACCACCGATGCCACTGTGGCCGCCATCCAGAACGCCGCAGGGGAGGAAGTGTCCTTCTATCAGAGCGACGTGCCCGCCATCACCGGCGAGATCCTGAGCGCCCTGCGCACCACGGGCCGCAGCCTGATCGTGCTGGGCGAGGATTATACCCTGCGGATCGATGGCACCAGCATCAAGAGCACCCAGGGCGGGTTCAGCACTGCCCTGACCTTTGCCCCCGATGAAAACGGCCTGAGCTTCCAGCTGGGCGAAAGCGGCGCGCTGCCCTGCGTGGTGCAGATCACCCTGACCGGTGAGAACGCCGCTTACAGCCGCCTGTATCTGCACAACACCGCCAGCGAAAAGTGGCAGTTCCTGAACAGCTACAAGGATGGCACCATCACCGCCGATACGGCTGGCAGCTACCTGCTGACCAACCAGAATCTGCGCTTCACCAATATCAACTGGACCTTCTTCATCGCCGCTGGTGCGCTGACCGTGGTCTGCCTGATCGTGTATATCGCCGTCAAGAAACGGTATTGGTTCTGGTAATTATAACTGTGCGTAATAAAACCTCCCGCTCATCTGAGCGGGAGGTTTTGTGTTATAACAATGTTTCGTAATTCTGACGGCCATAGAAGAATCGAAGCAGGTAAACATTATTCTTGCAGGGCTGTTTCAACCAACTTATATGCCATAACGGGCTCTCAATTCCTGCAAGGCGCTGCGGGCATCCAACGTCTGCCCGGCTTCCACCTGCTGCTCGGCAGCATCCAGCTTGGCGTATGCGTCCAGAAGCTGCATCTTTTCTTCATAGGCTTCTATGCTCATAATGACCATATCGCCATAGCCATTTTTGGTGATATAGACAGGTTCTTTGGATTCACTGCACATCTGGGAGACAGCGGCAGTGTTTTTGAGGTCGCGGATCGGAATAATGCGCGGCATGATATCAGCTCCTTTCTGTGGCTTTATTGTACCATAATAATGCCACGTCTGCAAGACTGGTCTATGCTTGACAATCAAAATACAATGTGATATGATTTTGATATCAGAAAGAAACTTCCAGACCCTGTAAAGGAGGGACATTTTATGGAAGAGAAGATCTTACAGACCAAGAAGAACGGCATGACCATGCTTCTGCTGACCCTGCTGGGCTATGTGGCCGCAGTTGTGGTGGGCGGCATCGGTTTTGTAATGCTGTATACCACCTTCCTGGGTTTTATCCCGCTGGCGATTGCTGTCATCTATGCCATCATCGGTATTTTCCTGTTCGCGGGCCTGAAAGTCCTCAAGCCCGAGGAAGCGCTGGTGCTGACCCTGTTCGGTGATTACATCGGCACCCTGAAGGGGGAGGGCTTCTACTGGGTCAATCCCTTCTGCACTGCCGTCAACCCGGCTGCGGGCACGGTCCTGAGCCAGAGCGGTGATGTTCAGCAGCGCCCTGTGGTGCAGGCTGACCGTGAGAAGGACGGCAAGAAGATCTCCCTGAAGGTGATGACCCTGAACAACTCCCGCCAGAAGATCAACGACTGCCTGGGCAACCCGGTGGAGATCGGCATTGCGGTGATCTGGCGGGTGACCGACACCGCCAAGGCCGTGTTCAATGTAGACAACTACAAAGAATACCTGTCCCTGCAGTGTGACAGCGCCCTGCGCAACGTGGTGCGCATCTACCCCTACGATGTAGCCCCCAACGTAGACACCACCGGCGACGGTGTGGCCGATGAGGGCAGCCTGCGCGGCTCCTCGGAAGTGGTGGCAAAGCGCATCCAGGGCGAGATCCAGAAGAACGTCACCGCCGCCGGGATCGAGATCATCGAAGCCCGCATTACTTATCTGGCCTACGCCCCCGAGATCGCAGCGGTCATGCTGCAGCGTCAGCAGGCAAGCGCCATCATTGATGCCCGTAAGATGATCGTGGACGGTGCCGTGGGCATGGTGGAGATGGCGCTGGATCGACTGAGTGAGAACAAAGTGGTGGAACTGGACGATGAGCGCAAAGCGGCAATGGTCTCCAACCTGCTGGTGGTGCTCTGCGGCAACCGTGACGCGCAGCCCATTGTGAACAGCGGCAGCCTGTACTGATGGCAGAGCCGAAAAAGCAGATCCCCCTGCGCCTGAATGCGAAGCTCTACGATGCCCTTGCCGCATGGGCTGAGGATGACTTCCGCTCGGTGAACGGGCAGATCGAGTATCTGCTCACCGAGTGTGTGCGTCAGCGCAAAAAGAACGGCAAGTACGTCTCTGACCAGATCGACGTGCCGCCCGAACTGGATATCAAGTAAAAGAACGACCCTCTCAGTCAAAGCCTGTTGGCTTTGCCAGCTCCCCCGAAGGGGGAGCCTATCGCTGGCCTGGGATAAAGGCAGCATAGCCTCGCCCTTCGGGAGAGGTGGCATTGCGAAGCAATGACGGAGAGGGTCGTTCCTTATTTAATTCGTATGCTCGCTCCACCCGCTGGAGGTGATCACTTCGCCATCGGTGGTGCACCAGAGGGCTTCCACGCCGTCCAGCGATTCCACGAGCTGCTTGCCCTCTTCCAGAGGCAGGCAGAACAGGCCGGTGGTCAGGCAGTCGGCCACACCGGAGTCCGGAGCCAGCACGCTCACGCCGTCAAAGTAGGCGGCGGGCCAGAGGGTGGCCGGGTCGATGAGGTGGTGATAGCGCACACTGTCCACAACGTAGTAGCGCTGGTAGTCGCCGCTGGTCACAAGGGAAAGGCCGCTCATCTTGACGGCGGCTACAGTGGAGCTGCCGTTGGTGTAGACCTCGGAGGAGTTCCACGGGTTTTCCACGCCGCCTACCCACTGGGAGCCGTCCGGCTTGGTGCCGATGGCCCGCAGGTTGCCGCCCACGCTGATGAGGGCACTGGTCAGGCCCCGGGCTTCGGCGGCCTGTGCGGCCTGCTCCACGGCGTAGCCCTTGCCCACGCTGCCCACGTCCAGCGACATGGCCGGGTCGGCCAGATAGACCGTTTTGGCATCTTCATCAATGATGAGGTTGGCGATATCGCAGTGCTGTGCGGCGGCATCCAGCTCTTCCTGCGTGGGCAGCTGATTGTTGCTGTCGTTGTCATCGGCCAGTGCGGCCTCGCGGTAGTTGTGCCAGATGTTCAGCACACTGCCCAGCGCAATGTTCAGCTTGCCACCGGTGGTGTCATACATGGTCTGGGCCAGCTCCAGCATTCCGAGGATCTTGTCATCCACCGTCACCGGGGCAATGCCCGCATTGTCGTTGATGGTCTTGACGTTGGTCACGCCATCGTAATCATTATAAATATCATAGAGCTGGTTGTACTCCACAAGGTCGGCGTGGAGTGCGTCCATCTGGGCGGTGAACTCTTCCTCACTGTCGCAGTAGGCGATGACCTGCGTCACGGTATCGAACACATCATAGAACACGGTGGAGTAGCGCTGCGGGCCATCGGCGGCGCTGGACGCGGTGGAGCCGGAGGCGCTGCCGCAGCCAGCCAGCAGGCTCAGGCTGAGCGCAGCCGCCAGCAGGGCGGAAAAAATACGCTTGGTCATCATGCTTTGGCGGTCTCCTTTGCGGCGGTAAAGGCGGTGTGCTCTTCCTGCAGATGTGCCAGCAGGTCACCGAACACCCAGCTCTTGCTGGTGGGGGTCACAACGGCCTTGAGGGGGATGTTCACCTGTGCCTGCTTCATCAGGTCGAGCAGGGTGTCCACATCCTTATCCTTGAAGTTGGCCAGCACCAGCGCCGGGGGATAAGCACCCGGCTCCAGCACCAGAGTGCGGGTGGTCTTGACCTCCACCTCGCCCAGCAGCTGGGCCACGGTCCTGCCTGCATCGGCAGGGGAGACCAGCAGCAGCTTCATCCCGAAAGCGGGGGCCATCCCCTCCAGAATGCCCCGGTCGGCGGCAGAAAGGTTCCAGCCCAGCGCCAGCGGGATGCCGGCATTCTGGTTGCGTGCAATATGAGCTTTCATAGAAATACCTCGTTTCAAGGGTGAATTCAAAATACACCATAGTATACCATATTTGATGACAAAAGAAAACAACCCCCTCAGTCACGCTGCCGCGTGCCGAGAGGGTCGTTCCATTCTCAGTTCATCTTCTTGCCAAAGAACTCGACTTCTTTGGTGATAAAGCCCATCAGT
>OIZS01000894.1_pt1 | contig 11080 bp, 9 predicted proteins | sample 1588641 | NCBI WGS metagenome assembly OIZS01 (sample SAMN03283240) | human gut metagenome | biome: human-associated habitat; material: feces | host: Homo sapiens | place: Peru | collected 2012
TTTTCCCAAATAATTGATAGAGTTGCCATCTCCATCACCAGCTTCTGCTAGCGGAGTGATTTTAACATTTGCACAAACAAATGGTGTAAAGAAAAAGTCTTCAAGAATTTTAAGTTTATACGCACCGCCTATATGGACCCCAAACGTCATACCCAAGTTGCTATATTTACTATCATACGATGCTTTCCCAAATGCGATTCCGAGATCTACACCAGTCATCAAAAATAGTGGGATTTTGTAGCCCGTTATATTTTGAAAGCCATCATAACACCATTCAAGCCAACGCCTTTGGTAGACCTCGTGTTTGTTCCACTCACCTTTGCCCATCCAACTTGAAAAGCCATAAAATTTTCAGTTGTGTAAAGATCTTGTTTTGATTCACTTACTGGTTCATTTTCTACAAGCTGTGCGTTTGCATGAACCAACCATAGTAGCATTAAAATAAACGCAAATAACTTCTTTGTCTTCATAATTTTTTGTAAGTATTTTATAAGTCCATAAAATAAATGTTACCATCTTTCATTACCAGATACATTCGTCGTTGATCAGCGTACATATTGTGAATTCCACCAACAATAATAGGATAGGAATAACCATCTTCACACAAGCGATACACTGCTTTTTCTGTACTGAAATAAATATCTTTTTTAATAATGGCCAATGAATATATTGGCATTTCAGCCTTCACCAATGACAAAATTTTACCAGAATCAACAAGCAGAACACTATTGCCTGTTGCTATTAAGTAGCAATTGGGAATTGGCGATAAAATTTCAGTGATTGGGTCAACAAATGCATGTTGCACAATGAGTGTGTCAGAATTGGCATTATAAATCGACCAAAGGAAAAGAACACTGTCATTTTTAGAGGAGGGTGTATCGTTAATCGATGGTGTAACAATGCTGAAAAGTCCGTTACCTGCAGGAAACACTTCAAAATTGTCATCTTCTAGTCGTATAATCACATTGACGCTATCACCACTCATTTGAAGGACGAGATCGTCGCTTTGAATGAACAATTTCTCTTTTTCTGTAAAAAACTTATCGCACCTATATCTTTGTTTTAACCGCGCTTTCCGAAAAGCACTACATTTTTCTCCATCAAGAGCGACAATTTCATTATCGTTTTGAATAAAAAGTCCCATTTTTGGAATAATGAAAAAACGACCTTCATTGTATGGTAAAGAATCGTTACACATCAGCAATTTAAGTTCTGGGGGGTTTGCATAGACCTCTACAGATGCCAGTAGAAGCAATAAAATAACAATTGTTTTAATTTTCATATTATCTCCTTTGTACATGAAACCCTTTTAACATCTCTGATACATATTCCGCCTGTTTTGCAGAGTCTGCGTCTACGTGTGCTAGTTCATCCATCGGAGTTTTCCCCTTTCTATTCACAAATGGGGAACTGTTAATTTCACCCTCTACAACAGGAATATTTTTCGCCCATTCGCGAACTTTTTTAGCGACATAAGCCTTTTCTTTTTGCGGGTCAAACTGCGTTGTATTTTGCTTTACACCTTTCGGTGCTTGCCCAACTTTAGCACTTGAAGTTAATCCATTTGTCTCACTATAAGCTTCGTTCAATTGTGCATTATCTGTGCTTTCTTTTTTCTCACTTTCGGGAACAAATGAAGTCTTTTCTGGAACAGGACTCTCTCCTGTTGTCGGAGGTAATTGTACAGTAGTTGGGGGTTCATAATCATAGTTGGTCAAACTATTTATTTCTTTTTCGCCTCTAATATTGTTTTTGCTTTTTCGGACTGGGGGGGCATTATTCGTAGCATTATTAGAATAATCTGAATTCTCAGAACCTCTGAACGACATTTGGGACTCGTTCCCCCTTTTTTTGTAATCCATTGTTTCCACTTTTACTAACTTTGGTACATATGTTACTTTGGTTTTATTTGCCTTTTCTGGTCGCTTAAAAGTCTTCACCGTAGGTTTAAAATGATTACTACTGCCCCTTGCACTTCTAGAGTCATATCGTAAATGGTGAATTGATTGCCTAGGGTTTACCTTTGGCCATGAATGTGGATATGTTCGAGGTTCTGCAAACTGTCTCTTTGGCAGATTCATATTGGTTTCAAATGTTTGGTGTTCGTTGTTTTTCTTAAATTCCTCACTCCCTTCTCTGAAGTTTGCGGCAGTGATTCCCTGCTGATACTGGATAGACTTTTGAGTGCTTTGTATTTGCTTTTGCACCTGCTCTCGAGTTCTTTCTTTTTCTTGCCGCTCTCGCTCTTCTTTTATTCTGTTTTGAGCTTTTATAGCCTTTTCCCTTTCCATTACCGCTTTTTCAATGAGTTTAGAGTCCACGTTTTGGCCCCACATACCTTGAATTAGGCATGTGAAAATAGCAATAATTAATATCTTTTTCATTGTAAAATAGTTTTTGTTAAACAATAAAGATTACTTAAGCATATATGTTAAAGGAAGATTAATTTCTTTGTCCTTACCTTTTCGTTGAAATTTAATTTTAATATAGGAATAAGGAGATAAACTATTTATGTAACTGATAGCATCTTCTTTTGTTTTTATAGGGTAGCCATCTATATGGGTTATTACATCTCCCTTTTTTATCCCAAAGAGTTGTGCAGGAGTGTTATCGATTACTTTTGATATCAACACTCCTTTGCTTTCTATTACATTATCATCATCTTCGTGTTTTTCTTGTTTGCCTTTCTTTTTAACCAATTTTGAACGCTCTTCTTCTGTCATAAACTCAACCCCCATAATCGAAACTTTTCTAAAATGATTATTTTTTGGAGGAAGTTCAAAACCATTATTTACGGCTTTTTGTTCCGTTTGGAAAAAAAGCTTTTTTAACATCATCAAATTATATGCCATTATTTTTCCTGTCTTAGAGAGAAGAATATAGTCATTTCGAAAATCCCAGTTAGGATTTTTCTTTAAATTTTTCATCTCTGCTTTTGAATAATAATCATTTTTACCCAACCAAACAGGGAAAATATCTCCGTCAGAGAATGTAAAATATACATTTGATTCGGGAGTCCATCTCACGAAAGAAATTATGTGGTTTTCCTCTTGAACTTCTGGTGTATTTTCCCCTTTTATATAAATATATTTCCAATTAGATTGTGCAAAAAGTTCATCAGGACTACACTTATGAATGTTCATTTCTATACTATAAATTTGCTTTTTTGGCGTTGTTAATTCTTTGACTAAAGCATCAATTCCAGAGTTTATTGCACCTGAAACGAAACCTCCAGCCAATTGCCCACCCACTCCATCTTTTGCAAGACCATTCATAATAGAACTATATACCACATTATTCACAGAATTTTTTGCATTAATAATCAGTTCCTGTACAAGGGCACTTGGACTACTCATATTTTCTGAACAAAATGCTAAATATGTGCTGTTCACACCGATATCTTGCACTTGCTGTGGCAATTTAAGCATATTTGCATCTGTGTTTGACAATCCTTGAAGACATCCCGAAAATGTACTTAATGAAATAACTCCGTTTTCTACTTTCAATACATAATAAGGCATTCCTGTTTTTCCTGAATATAAATCTGATACCCAAATACCGTCCATGTCTTTTGATAAGGGGACGATATTACGAATATACTCTCTGCTTCTTTTCAGGTTTTCAATATATTCACTTTGACGATACCCTGTGTTTTTTTCAAAATTTAGAAGCTTATCAATACAGTAATTTAATTTTATTGTATCGAATGGTTCAATAGCACTTATTTCTCCCTGCATATAAAAAACAGTTGGAAGTCTAGAATCAGTCGCATCCGCAAAAAATTCAAAAATGTGAGATAAGGATGCGAATTCTCCTCGTTTTTCCTCCTTTTCTTTTATATTCTCTACATGCTGGTAAATCACATTAATAAATGCTTTCTTATCTCGTGTGGGCACTTTGTCATACAACTCACTTATTTTCATCAAAAGTGAAGTCATTTCCGGTGTGCCAACTTTTACTTTTTGTGCATCATTCAACAAAAGATCTAATATTTTTTTGTTAGACGAATTTGTATAAGAATCTGCTATTTGTACAGGATTTGCAGATTTTGTCTGTGTATGACTATAAGATTTCCGTCTTTTTTGCGCAGACAGTGACGATGCAAAACAAAGAATAATGAAAAATAATAAGAGAACTCTAATAAATGTTCCTGGTTTCAGAAATTGAGCAATACTTTTTTTCATGTCATTGGAGTGGCTACGCTATCCCCCAACGCTGGTTTAACAAAAAACAAGAAAACGCAGGGATATGTCTTAGCTCATCTTGAATCTGGTATCGCCAAACACCAATGCTGAAATGAGCCGAGTACAATACACCCCGCGCTGAAAGTATTGCTGCAGCATCAGCGCGGAGCTGTATGCACATACATCTACTCAGTACGAGCGTACCCACTGCTATCATCCTTCAGCACTTTGAAATTGGCGATTTCGATTCAAAGGATAAAAGCGTAGAACGCCTTCTTGGTCATTGTGGCTGTCATAAGCAAAAAAGCACTGGTCCACAAGACAATACAAATTTAGTAATTATATTTCAAAAAACAATATTTTTGTATAATAAAACGCTACACCCAACATTAAAAAACTCTTTCTATCCAACATTTGACTGTTAATTTTTAATAGTTACATTTATACACCCATCCGTTCATTCATCAATCAAATACCCCCATCCCTCTGCAAGTTCCCTTTGCAAGTTCCAGAAAGTTACTGCAACTTGCCAGCAAATCAAAAAAAAGTGGTGTGCAAAAAATGGAACTACAATAATTTTTATATATCTTTGCTTTTGATAAAAAACTAACCAACCCCAATACGAATATGAACGAGGCTCTGTATTTCTATGTGAAAAATGGCGTTAGCGAAGGACCGTTTAGTGCCGAAGAACTGATTAAGTTGATCACCCCCGACACGCTGATTTGGACGGAGGGCATGACCGAATGGGCTCCAGCAAGTGACGTGGCACCAATAAGCGAAATGTTTGCAACAGATACTGAGGAAGAAACCAAAATCGCTCCTCCTGTGTTCACGCAGCCCACTTCCGAGGCAGCACCCCCTGCACAAGACCCACAGCCACCTGTGTTTGAGGCTCCTACACAGGAACCCCAACCACCAGTGATGGAACCCCAAGAGATAGATGCTCAACCGCAAGTGACGGAAAGTGTGCCACCTGTGATGGACGCTCAACCGCAAGTGACGGAAAGTGAGCCACCAGTGATGGATGCTCAGCCACCTGTATTTGATGCCGTACCGCCTACTGCCGATGGCGTGCCACCTGTATTCAACGGTCCACAACAGCCCACCGGCGTGCAGCCCGCACCGGCGAAGAAAAGCAACGCGTGGATATTCATTGTGCTGGCGGTGGTTTTGGTGGCAGGCTTGGGTGTGGGTGGATTTTTCATCTACCAAAATTTCACCAAAAAGACGGAAACCATCAACTACGACACCTCGGTGAATAACGAAAGTTCGTATTACGACAACAACGCCATCGATGAAAGCGAATACGAATATGAATACCTGCGCGAACGAGAAATAACCTACGCCGATGTGGAAGGCAAGTCGGAAGAAGAACTCCGCATGATGCGCAACTACATTTTCGCACGCCGAGGCTACATCTTCGAATCCGAGGACCTGAAAGAATATTTCGAACGATTCTCGTGGTACGTTCCACTATACTACGACGTGACCCCACGCCTCTCCGACATCGAAAAATACAACGTAAATTTCATTAAAGAATGGGAAACCAATTTCGGCCCCGACTACACCCCCGAATACGAATACTAACCCACCCAATAACCCACCCAATAACCACAAAAAATATTAGAGCGCCCATGCCACAAGCATCAGCGCTCTATCATTTTTATATTTACCCAAAAGGAATCGGGAATCATTCCACGCGAGTTCGGGATAAGCGTGGACAGAACTCGCGTGTATAGCAGTACAAGCACTTACACATTTTCGCCTTCGTTCTCTGTAAGAACACCTGCCAGCACATCCTCTCTGTAAACTAACGCTTGTCTCATGGGCGATGTTGAGCTACGAGTTCGTAATTGAATAAATCAAGCAGTTGGTTCACCTTGTCCATGCGGAGAGTGGGTTTGCCTTGCTCAAGATTGCGCACAAAGTTGAGCCCAACACCCGACTTCATCGCCAAGTCTTCCTGTGTGAGACCATACTCCTTGCGGAGCCGCTTCACCGTGAGAGAAAGTTGAGATTTTGGCATCATAATTGATAGTTTTATATTGTTTCGGATGTAAAATTAGTAATAATTCCTCAAATTACATCATATCTAATATAAAACAGATGAAATTTTGGAAATGATATACAAGTTGTCCCTGTGATAATTTAGTAATGATTGAAAAAATCCCGTAGGGATTTGATGTGCGTAGGCAGGTATGCAGCGAAGGTTATGCGAAATGAGCGAAGCGAAATGGAGCATAGCCGAAGCGAAATGCCTGCAAATGTCGCATAACAAATATGCATCCCAGCGGGATGCGATTTCGCCATTATACGGCAATTTGATGTTGTCGCATTCCGCTGGAATGCAACATCCTGATATATCTATTGCAGGCATTTCGAAAAGATTCCATTTCGCTTCGCTCCATTACATCTTTTCTGCATACCTGCCTACACACATCAAATTCCTAACGGAATTTCATCGCATCTTTTTCGGGACAACATGTATATCATTTCTAAAATTTTAGCAAATTATATCCGATGTGATATAATTTTACTGAAAGAGGTTGTTGAAAATTTTGTTTTTTATAACCAAATAAAAATCAGTCTATTATGCAAATTTCCACAAATCAAAACGCCTTATTTTACATATTTACTACTTATCCCCACACTCTTTTTACTGGAAAAGGTTGTTGAAAAGGCCGTGCACTATTTTGCGTTCGCGCTTGGATAGGGAGCGGTCTTTTGAGGGATTGTATTTGGGGTTGGGGAGGTACCACCACTGGCTGTTGAAGAAGTTTTTGAGTTTTGGGTCATTGAACTTATAGCCACGGATTGCGAAAGGCAGATTGCGGTAGATGCGGCGGTTGAGCGATGTGCTTTTGTCGGGCACGATGTAGATGGGGGCGTAATGCACACCGCAGTCGTAATACACCTTCTCGTCGGAAACATTGCCGCTCATCAGCAGCACATCTGCCGACGAAATCCACAGTTCGTGCTTAGGACTGAAGTTTTTCACATGCCATTCCACCACGGCGTTGCGCACCGAGAGTTCATACACCTTGCCATTCGACTCATCAAATCCCCATGGCATCATGCGTGTGCGACCCTTGCCACTCACAATCTTCATATCCACATCGGTGCCTGCAAACGGCTTCGTCTCCACGATAAAGTGCTTTGCAGTGCCCTTGGCGGTGATGCGCAGCGTGAAATCGTCGATTTGGTGGTTTGCCCAGCGTGTGGCAGGGGTGAGTTTGTAGTCGATCCAGAACGAGTGTCCCACGCCATACGATTCGTCATAGGTATAGGAGTGGCGCACAATGTTGACGCCTGGTTTGAAATGCGCCTTGAAACTATACACATAGGCGTATTCAAGCGGCGTTTCCTTGTCGGCTTTGCTCACAAAAGCGTCGAAATCACCATCGGTGTATTCCCACTTACTCTTATCAACGGGCGAAATGCCGTTGGTCAAGCCCTTTTCCGAAAGGTAGTTGGTGTAGGGCAAATTTTTCCCATTCATCTCCACCACAAAGTTGTGAATGGAGGGGTGAGGCCCCACGGTCAACTCACTGTTGCCGTCGAAATAGGGCGGCTTTGCCTCAAAACCCATCAGAATATCGGTGGCTGGGCCATCGTTGCGAAACTCGTAGTACACCTCCACGTTGGTGAAGCCGTTGTTGGTCAAATTCACGGTCAGCACCTCTTTCGCCACGGCAATGTTGGTGTTCTGAATGGGCACCAACTGATTGCCACAGGTGAAGTATTCACTGTCGTTAGCCGCAGCGGTGAGCGCGACCAGCAGTGCTATTAGCGATAAATATAACTTTCTCATATTCATAATATTTAGATTTATATTTCTTCTTCGGTAGCGTCTTTGCGTTGCTTGAGGGCTTCCACATAGGCGCTGATGCGGTGCAATTCCTCTGGAATGCGTATGCTCTGTGGGCACGAACTCACACACCTTCCGCAGCCTATGCAGTGGTCGGCTTGGCGCAATTTTGGCACGCTGCGGTCGTAGCCCACGAGGAAGGCACGGCGCGCTTTCTCGTAATTGGGGTCGGTGGTTTTCCCCACCACATTCTCGGCACCGAGGCACTTGTTGTAGTGAACGAAAATGCCAGGAATGTCGATGCCATAGGGGCAAGGCATACAGTATTTGCAGTCGTTGCACGGAATGGTGTTGTAGCCCACTATCTGCTTCGAGATATCCTCGTCGAGGAAACGCATTTCTGCCTCGGTGAGCGGTTTGAGCGGGGTGAAAGTGCAAAGATTGTCGCGCAAATGCTCCATATAGGTCATGCCCGAAAGCACACACAGCACATTTTTACGCGTGCCGGCATAGCGAAACGCCCACGATGCCACCGAGTGGTCGGGGTCGCGGCGTTTGAGTTGCGCCACCAGTTTATCGGGCAAATTGCTCAAGCGTCCGCCCAAGAGCGGTTCCATCACAAACGCCATCAGTCCACGCTTGGCCACCTCGCCATACAGGTACTCGGCATTCGTGTTATAGTCGTTGATTTCCTTGGCGTGCTTCCAGTCGAGGTAGTTGAGTTCGATAAGCACAAAGTCGAATTTCACCTTTCCCTCGTCGTGCAGACGGAGCGCATGGTCGAACACCGCCACATCGCCATGGTAGGAGAAACCCAAGTTGCGAATCACGCCTTCCTCCTTCTTCTTGTTGAAGAAGTCCATCATGCCATTGTTGACGAATCGCTCCTCAAACAGCCCCATCGCGTCAAGCCCTTCCTCGGCACGGTCGCCACCGATGTTGTGCCACAAATAGTAGTCGAAATAGGTGGTTTGTAATTCCTTGAGCGACTTTTCAAACATCGCAATCGATGACTCACGCGAATAGTCGTGGTAGTTGCTCATCTTCGTGGATATGAAATACTGCTTGCGGTCGTGGCGCGAGAGGGCTGTGCCGAGAGCCTTTTCGCTCAATCCCTCGCAGTAGAGGGGCGAGGTGTCGAACAGGTTGAGCCCATGCTCCAAAGCGTAGTCCACCTGCTTGTTCACCATATCCTGGTCGATTTCGCCCTCGCCGTTTTGGCGTTCGCCGATGTGGTCGTTTTTGGTCGGCAGTCGCATCATGCCATAGCCCAAGAGCGACACCTTGTCGCCCGTGGAGGGGCTAATGCGGTAGGTCATCTTGCCGATGGGCGGCTCTTGCTCACCCACCTGCTCGCCATCTTTGGCGCAGCCCACGATAGTAGGAACTGCCACGGCGGCTGTGCCGATGCCCAGTCCCTTGAGGAATGAGCGGCGGCTGAATATATTTTTCTTTTTTTCGTTATCCATAGTTATACGGTTTTGTGTACTTCATGACCTTCAACATATATCGCTGCATGTGGGCGAGCCGCAACCGATACACTTTTCGGTGTTCACCACCGGAATTTCAATCGAAGTGTCGTCGTTGGGGTCGCTCGGCACCATCTGAATGGCACCCACGGGGCAATGGCGCACGCAGTTGCCGCAATCCACATTGTCGGTGAGTGGCACGCAGTATTTTCTGCGCCACACGGCATGACCTATCTGTGTGCTCGACTTCTCAGCCTTGGTGATGGGCTGAATGGCTCCAGCAGGGCAAACCCACGAGCATCGTGTACACTCTGGGCGACAGAAGCCACGGTCGAAGTTCATTTCGGGCTGCATAAATCGCTCTGGGTCGCTCGATGGGCGAAGCACGCCGTTGGGGCATTTTGATATGCAGAGTTGGCAACCCACGCAGCGTTGCTCCAGGTTCTTCACACTTTGCGAACCGGGGGGCGATGGGGTGACGTGGCGCGCTGGCGTGATTCGGTCTTCGAGCACAGTCAAACCGCCGTCCACTTTTTTCAACTTCGCCATCGCTGCCTCGGCACCCACAATGGCGGCACCCACGATAATGGCGCGGCGAGTGGTGTCGGTCGGAGTAGGGACGGTGTCGGGGGCTTTCGCCTTCGGTGTGGCATGGGCGTAGGTGAGTGCGCCAAAACTGCACTTGTCGAGGCAGTTGCCACAGGTCACACAGCGTGAATAGTCCACAGTGTGGCTTTTGAAATCGATGCACGATGCCTTGCAATTTTTGGTGCAAAGACCGCAGTTTTTACATTTATCAGCGTAGAAATGCACCTTCAGCCACGAGAATCGGGCCACGAAGCCCAGCAGCGTGCCAACTGGGCAGATGGTGTTGCAGTAGGTGCGGCCGCCACGCCATGCCAGCACCGAAATGGCGGCAAAAAGCGCAATAGCCGTGGCAAACACAGGCACACTCTTTATCCACACCTCTTTGCTGTAGAAGGCGTAACTGTCGTAGTGCTCCGCAAGGGCGGCAAGGGCGTTGTTGCCCCACAGGTAAAGCGGCTGAAGCAGATTACTGACGATGGCTCCGTAGGTTCCGTACGGCGAAAGCAGCGTGACGATAGCCCCAAAACCAAGCGCAATGCCCACCACAAACACGGCAAACACCGAGTAGCGAAGCACATTCTTCGGCGCGCTGTAGGTGAAGCGGTTTTTCTTCTTTTTGCCGTGAAGCCACGAAATCAAGTCCTGCATCACCCCAAGAGGGCAAATCACCGAGCAATACACACGGCCAAACGCGAGTGTGAGCAGCATCAGCGCCACTATCACCACCACATTCAAAGCCAACACGGCTGGCAGAAACTGCATCTTCGCCATCCAGCCGAGCCACTTGTGCGCGACGCCAGTGAAATCAAGCAGCAGCAATGTAATCAACACATAAAACACAGCCGCCAGCACTATTCTAATTTTCCGTAACATCTCTATCTACAATCAAATATATTCTTCCTACAAATCTACACAAAAACTTCCAAACCACCCCCATCCCCCACCAAAAAAATAGGCAAAGATATACATGTTATCCCGAAGAAGATGCGATGAAATTCCGTTAGGAATTTGATGTGTGTAGGCAGGTA
>OIZS01000896.1_pt1 | contig 11026 bp, 10 predicted proteins | sample 1588641 | NCBI WGS metagenome assembly OIZS01 (sample SAMN03283240) | human gut metagenome | biome: human-associated habitat; material: feces | host: Homo sapiens | place: Peru | collected 2012
GGGATCTCGTCCATGCTGGTGCCCATCTGGAACACCTCGTTGAACTTTTTGCCCAGCGGGCTGGCTGCACGCCCGATGCCCAGTGCGCGGCATATTCTGTCCCGCGCCTCGCTGGGACTGCGGGTGTAGGAAAGCCGCCCTTCGGCGGGCTTGAAGTCCTCCTTGGCGCTGGGCGCACCGGTGCGCGGGTCGATAAAGGGCAGCTGCTCCAGCGTGATGCCGTCCTCCGAGATATACCATGTCTGGTCGCCGGGGTGCAGCTCCTGCATGGGACCCTCGGACTCCACCCGCACCGCGATGACAAAGCTGGTGTGCTTTACGCTGTCCCAGAACTCCGCCCCGATATAGGCCACGGTGTGCCCCGGGCGGCGGTAGGCGTTTTCGCCGCGCTGCTTGGCGTGGACAGAGCCCTGCAGGGTGCGGCCGCTTTTCTTATTGCCCAGCGCATTGAAGTTGCGGTTGGTGGTAAGGCAGTAGCGGATGGCGTCCAGAATGGTGGTCTTGCCCACGGCGTTCACGCCGATCATATAGGTCAGGCGGGCGCAGTCGAAGGTGGTATTTTCAAAGTTGTGCCAGTTGATAAGTTTCAGGCGCTTGAGTTCGATCATGCTTCACCCTCCCCTGCTTCCATGTCTGCGCCCTCCGGGCGCTCGTACAGACCAAGCTCGGTGCGGGTGCGGGCGCTCTCGGCGGCGGCATCCGCAAGGTCAGCGTCCGGCAGTGCCAGCAGCACCGTGGGAAATACCTCGATGCGGCTGTCCAGCCCGGACAGCCGTCCCACCGGACGCGCCAGATTGTACCGGCGCAGGGTGCGCATGAGCTTTTCCAGCGTTTGCTGATCCAGCTTGCGGGGCAGATTCATCTTTTGCAATTCGGCCTGTACTTCTTCTACGGTCACCAGCACCTCGTCTGCGCTGGCGGCAAGGCTTTCCCGCTTTTGCAGGTACAAAAGCCGCAGCACCAGCAGCAGAATGCTCTCGTACTTGAGCAGCCGTGCCTGACTGCCCTCGTGCTCGTTGACCAGCGCCGCCGCCTGCATGGGCGCGGGGTACAAAAGCACCGCGTAGCCCAGCGGTTTGAACACCGCACGCACCTCGTTGAGGTGATCCTGAATATACAGATATTTTGCCCGCTGTTCCTCTACGCAGCCCAGCACAAAACAGTGGTTGAGCAGATAGTTTGCGGTCTCTTCCAGCAGATCAATGGTTGCCATCCGTGTTTACCTCCTTGCGGCGGGTCAGGACAAAATCCTGAAACCGGAAGCCGCCGCGCTCCACCCAGTTTCCGGTCAGGGTGATATCATACTCCCGGTGCGGCGACTGGGAATAGGTGTGCAGGCCGATGATGCCTGTAAAATCGTTCGGGTATTCCTCCACAAGGGTGGAGGCGTTCACCTGCCCGCGGGCAGCCAGTGCCTGCCGCGCCAGCAGCGCCACGTTTTCCTCGGTGACGGCAAGGCGGGCGTAGTCCAGCAGAAGCTGCTGCTCCTGCCGCAGCCGTTCGGGGTCAAGGGGCTCGGTGCGCACCGGGGCAAGAGGTGCTTCGGTGCGGGGCGCGGCAGGGGGATACAGCGGCTTTGCGCCGAACACTGCCGCCGGGTACAGGTGCAGCCGCGCTGCCACCGGGCCGTCGTCCGGCTCAAACAGCTGCTCCGGGCTGCGGATCTCCTCGGCGTAGCGGCGCAGCAGGGCGGTGACACTGCCCTGCGCCGAGCGGTCGCTCAGCAGCAAAAACTGTGCCCGCTGCACCGCCCGCTTGCGGTAGCGGATGTGGCTGGCATCGATCTCCTTCATCAGGGTGCTCATCTCTTCCAGCGCGTCCCGCTGCTGCTGGATAAGGGCACGCACCCGGGGTGCAGCTTCGCCGGGGGCGCAGCGCTCCACCCGGGCGTAGTCCAGCGCTAAGCGCGGCAGCTGGTTCTGCTCGCAGTCGTCCAGTTCTTCTTCCAGATAGGCGCGATAATTGAACAGGTTATCGCTGGTTTTAAAGCGATGGTACGCCGCCGCCACCACCTTTTCCTCGTACTGGTCGAACAGCTCCAGCACCTCCTGCGGGGTGCGGTTATGGGTCAGGCGGTCGATATAATGCCCGATGGAAGCGTTGAGGGCGCGCAGGGACTTATTCAAAGTTTCAAGGTCTGCCGCCACCTCCCGCAGCACGTTCTCGTAGGGGCTTTTTTCCTGCCCGATGCTGCCCAGCAGCTGCCACGCCTTGTACAGCTTGCCGGTATAGGTGACCACCCGGGGGTTCAGTATCTCTTCCAGCGCGTCCAGCAGCGGGGTGACCTCCGGCATAAAGGCAAGGGTCGGCTCACTTTCGTAGCTGCCGGGCTGCTCCTCCAGCCAGCCGGTGCGGCGCAGACGCAGCAAAAAGCCCACCGCCAGCGTGTGGGGGTCGCGGGTGGGCTGCTCGTCCTCATCGCCCGCACCGTCGGCATCCAGCGCCAGCGGCTTTGCCAGCGCGGCAAAATAATCCTCGGCGCGGGAGACGGCCTCGGCGCGGGAAATGCTGTAATCTGCCGTATGGCGGCACTCCTCCCAGAGCAGCAGCAAAAGCTCTGCATAAAACGCCCGGTTGGGCCCCGCCAGCGGGCGGAACAGCCGTGGGCTGACCAGTTCAAACAGCTGCATGGAAACGTCCTTTCTGTGTGAGTTCGATACCCTTTTATTGTACCACAGCGGGCGGGGTTTGTCACAAAAAGGCGAAAAAAAGCCCCGGGGAGCGGGGTGCTCCTCGGGGCGGGGTGGGGTTCAGTTCTACGGGGTGGTGTTGGTCAGCTCAAAGCCGATGGCAACATAGGTCTTGCCGCCAATGGTCCATGCGCCGACACCCAGCGCAGTAAGCTCCAGCGTCCGGCCGTTTTTCTTTGCGTTGGCAATCTCCTCGTTCACGGTGCGGAGCAGGGCTTGAACATTGGTATAGTTTGCTTTGATGGCTGCGGTTTTGGTGGCCTCGTAGAAAAGCGGCACATAGTTCTCTTTTGTGCTTTTGCGCACATCATAGCAGATCTGCACCAGCCGCACCGTGGTCTTACCATCGCCATCTGTTTTGTAGAGCGTCTCACCGGTCAGGCTGTCCGCGCCGTGTTTCTCCTCGATGTGCTCGATGGCCAGCCTCTTGATGTCGGCATCGTTTTCAAAGCTCGTCCCGAATGTCTTATTCAGCGCGTCAAGATAGGCGCTTTCCACCTTGGGATCAAACTCGGGGTTGCCGGGGTCGCTGTCGCTGCAGGCGGTGAACAGTGCCAGTGCCATGATACCGGCCAGCAGAACAGCCGCAAGACGCTTGATCTTTTTCATGCAATGCTCCTTTTATAAAATGCAGGGGCCCATGCGGATGCACAGGGGTATTCTGCTTTCATTTTACAGCAGCGCGGCAGGGTTCGTCAATGGCAAGTGTGCCTGTTTTTTGCCGGGATTTTTGGGCAGAGCGCAAAAAAGCCCCGGAGGGCGGGTGCTCTCCGGGGAAGAAAGGACTGATGATTCTTTACTTATTTGCCATTGTAGTTGGGGTTCTTGATCTGGAATGCAATTGCCATGTAGCTCTGTTTGGTATTGATGTCAGTCTTAACAACAACGCCAATCTTCGTCCAATTGCTATTCTGGTTGATGTTGACATTCGTATCGGTATTGATCTTCCTCGAGATCTCATCCAGAATAGCGCCCAGCAGCGTATCTTTATAGGTAACGTTCGCCGCCACAAGAACCGTCAGATACTTCTGATTCTCATCATTCCTGCCCTTTACATCATAGCCAAGAACGAATTTATAGCCAAAAATACTGCCGGAAACATCGAGTTTATCGTTCAAGAACTTTTCTGCTTCAGCTTTCAGCGCTCTATCATTTTTTGCAGCCACAGTGCTGGTGCTGTACTTGCTCAGAACCTCATCCTCAGTCTTTGTGTCCTCTTTCATGTTGCCGGTGTTGCCGCCACCGGAACAGGCGGTGAGCATCACCATAGCCATTGCGCCTGCAAGCAGCAGAGCGACGATCTTTGACAGTTTCTTCATAGGGGTATCCCTCCAATCAGCGTTTTTTGTGGATATGTTTCTTTTTTCTCGAAAGGCTTTCGCAACCATCGTTGCCTTTCTGCCCTGATTATATCCGACACCTGACGGTTTTGTCAATCGGGAATATCGCTAAACTTCCTGAAGCGTTTTCGTCAAAAAGGATGAAAGCAAGCGGGATTTGTTGCAGTTCTGATATATTCTGGGATCAATTTTGTCGACAATCTACGGAATCTCCGTTTCCCTGCCCCGGCGGCGCGGTTTTGCCGGTTGCGGGAACACTTAAATTTGGACATATGTTGTGCTAGCGGTATTAACTCCCTCAGACGCGGCTTGCGCCGCGCCAGCTCCCTCGGGGAGAGAGTCCCATTATTTTGCTCTTTTACACATTTTCACCACGTTTTGGTGGTAAAATCATGTCCAGATTGAAACGAACTTGGAGGAAGTACCCATGCAACACTGTCCCGCCCGCGCGGCACAGCGGCTGGCGGCGGCAGTTCTGGCGCTGGTTTTGCTGCTGTGCGCCTTTTTGCCCCATGCCCACGCCGCTGAACTGAAAGAGAAAAACGGCATCCGGCTGCTCAGCTTTGACACCAGCCACATTCTTTCCATCGGCAACCAGACCTCCGGCAAGTGCAGCCTGTACGCGCTGCGCTATGCCCGCACCATTCTGGACGGCAAAGTGTGCTCCGGCAGCGGGATGTGGTCGAACGGGGCGGTGTGGTCCGCAGCGGGCTACACCGGGTACTCCGGCACCCGCGCCGAGTGCCTGAAAAAGCTGTACAGCGAGCTTTCCGCCGGGCATCCGGTGATCGTGCACCTGAAAAACACCACGGTCAGCGGGGTAAAGCGCCACACGAACCGCACCTCTACTTATGAATACCACCTGACTTCCTCCGGCTGGGACGAGGTGAACTACCCCCACATTGCCACCAGCAGCACCTACGGACACTGGGTATGCGTGGCGGGCATCTCCCCCACCGCCGACCCGGAAAACCTGACCGAGAGCGACTTCTACGCCCTCGACCCTGCCCGGGTAACGGCAAATGGCCGTCTTGCCGTCACTCGCCTGCTGGATCATACCCTGTGGGTGGAAAATTCCCCCCTCAAGGTGCTGGGGTGAAAATATAATATGATAAAACAGAGCGCCTGACACTGCGGTGTCAGGCGCTCTGTTTCTATTCAGTTCCTTAATACCCCTTCACCGAGAACCCGCGCTCCCACGGGTCGGGCGGGATATTCTTGCTGCGGATGCCGGTAATTTGGATATAGTCGCTTTTCTGGATCATGGCAAACAGGGAGATGAATTTATCCGGGTCGCCCTGCACTTCCAGCGTCACGCTGCCGTCATCCTCGTTCTGCACCCAGCCGGTCAGGTCAAGGGTCTGCGCGGCGTACCGCGCACGATAGCGGAAACCCACCCCCTGCACCTGTCCGGTGATGGTGTAGCGCCGCCGCTCCGTGCCTTCCGGCAGTGCGGGCGGGGTGCGATCTTTTTTGGAAAGAAAATCAAACACGACAGTGTCCCTTTACAACTCCTGATAAGCGGTCATCAGGGCGGGAATGAACTGCTTTTTGCGGCTCACCACGCCCGGCAGCGTCCAGCTGGCATCGGCGGCGGGCTGGGTGTCGAAGCCATCCGTCAGCACCTCGGCGGCGTAGCGCCCGTTGCAGATGACCACGCTCTCCTCCTTGGGCACGTCGGTCAGCAGCATATAGATATCCTCCACGTTCTGCTTGTTGCGCGCTTCCTCGAGATAGGGCTTCAGCAGCGCCTCGGCGGCGGTCAGGTTCTTGCGGGTCATATAGCTGCCCTGCGCCACGCCAAAGCGGATATCACCGCACATGAACACCTTGAAGTCCTGCAAGAACACTTCCTCGGCGGTCTTGCCGTCCAGCTTTTCGCCGGCCTCAAACATCTCGTTGGCAAACTCGTTGATGTTCACCCCGGCGATCTTTGCCAGACGGTTGGCGGCGTTTACGTCGATGGGGGTGCAGGTGGGGCTGCGGAACACCAGCGTATCCGAAAGGATGGCGGCCAGCAGCAGACCGGCGGTCTTTTGCGGGATGGTCACGCCGTTTTCATCGTACATCTGGGTGACGATGGTGGCGGTGCAGCCCACCGGCTGGTTGCGGAAGTACACCGGGCCGCTGGTCTCCAGACTGCCGATGCGGTGGTGGTCGATGATCTCCAGGATCTCGGCCTGATCAAAGCCCTCCACCGCCTGTGTGGCCTCGTTGTGGTCCACCAGAATGATGCGGCGCTTGCGCAGGTTGATGATGTTGCGGCGGCTGATCATACCGCAATACTTGCCGTCTGCATCCAGAATGGGGAAATACCGGTGGCGCACCTTTGCCATCACGCGGGTGACATCTGCCACCGGGGTGACGAGGGTGAATTTCATGATATCGTCCCGGGTCATGTAATAGGAGATGGGCGCGCACTGGCTGATGAGCTTTGCCGCCGCGTAGGTATCGCAGGGGGCGCTCATGATGGCTACGCCGGTCTCGGCGGCGATATGCTGGATGGTGCGGCCCACCTTTGCGCCGTTGCAGATGATGATGAGAGAAGCTTCCTTCTCGATGGCGCAGAGCTGGCTTTCGTAGCGGTTGGTCAGGATGACGATATCACCCTTTTCCATGCTGCTTTCCAGCATTTCCGGAGTGGCGGTGCCAATGCGGATGTGACCGGTGGTGCACTCCGCGTCCTCGCTGCCCACCACCATGGTGGCGCCCAGCGTTTCCAGAATATTGCGGTAACTGGTGCGGCTCTTGGCAAGGATGCCGGTGTCGAACAGGTCCATGTTGGCGGTGGCGATATCCTTCACCGTGATGACACCCTGCAATTCGTCCTCCTCGCTGGTCACGGGAAGGGTGTCGATCTTCTGGTCGCGCATGATCTCCCACGCCTTGCGCAGGCTGGTGGAGCCGGGGATGCCGGGCACCTGCCGGTAATCCACATCCCGAATTTTAGGGTTGACGTCGGTGCACATCCGGGGCGGCGTGACCCCGAACTTTTTCAGCACGAATTCCGTTTCCTGATTCATCTTGCCCGCACGCCGGGCCTCGCAGACCAGATCGCTGGTCTTGTTTTTCAGCTCTGCATAGGCAATGGCAGAGCAGATGGAGTCGGTGTCCGGGTTGCGATGCCCGATGACCACGACCTTATGCGCAGTTTGCTGCATACTTTACCCCCTTATGGGTCTTTACCTTCTTATCATATACCTTATCATTTATCAAACAGCGCCCCTCTCCTGCACAGCGGGGCGGGCTATAGCCTTATTTTAACACAACTGCGCCCGGGGGTAAAGGGCACGAAACGCGGCGGGCTGTTGCTTTTTGACACTTTCTTGTATACAACCTCTTGCATTTCGACAGCTTCCGCTGTATGATAGAAGCATTCGAGCTTTTTTGTCATTTGCAACGGAGGACAGCATGAAATCGTCCAAATTCACATCCACTCCCCTGTTTCCACGGCAGGCGCTGGTGGCGCTGCTGCTGCCGCTGATCGCGGAGCAGGCGTTAAGCGTGACCATTGGTCTGGCGGACACTTTGATGGTGTCCTCGGTGGGCGAGGCCGCCGTGTCCGGCGTGAGCCTTGTGGACAGCTTCAACACCCTGATGATCCAGATCATGAGCGCACTGGCCACCGGCGGCGCGGTGGTCACCAGCCAGTACATCGGCCATCAGGAGCCCAAAAACGCTAAGGCGGCGGCGGCACAGATTTTATTCGTGCTGCCCAGTTTCAGTGTGCTGGTAGCGGCGGTGGTCATCGGCGGGCGGCACGCCATCCTGCGGGGCATCTTCGGCTCCATTGACGCGGACGTGATGCGCTATGCCGAGACCTACTTTCTGCTTTCGGCGCTGAGCTATCCCTTCATCGGCCTGTACAACGCCGGTGCGGCGCTGTTCCGGGCGCAGGGCAACAGCAAGATCAGTATGCTGTCCAGTCTGGTGATGAACGTGGTGAACATCGGCGGCAACGCGGTGCTGATCTACGGCTTCGGCATGGGGGTCATGGGTGCGGCGCTGGCCAGCCTTGTGTCCCGCGCCATTGCCTGCGCGGTGGTGCTGTATCTGCTGCAAAAGCCGGGCTGCGCCCTGCGGGTGGACAGCCTGCGGGCGATGGCTCCGAACGGCGGGCTGATCCGGCGCATCCTGCGGGTGGGCATCCCTGCCGGCATCGAGAACGGCATGTTCCAGATCGGCAAGCTGTCGGTCTCCAGCCTGACCTCCACCCTTGGCACGGCAGCCATTGCCGCCAATGCCGTTGCCAATACCACCACCACTTTCCTGAACATCCCCGCCAACGCCGTGGGCATGGCTGCCCTGACCGTGGTAGGCCAGTGTCTGGGCGCGGGCGAAAAGGAACAGGCGGTGTACTACTCCCGCCGCCTGATGCTGACCGCCTACTGCGGCGCGTGGGTGATGAACCTTTCGGCCTTCTTCTTCGCCAACCGGTTCGCGGTGTCCCTGTTCAACCTCTCGCCGGAGGCGCAGGCCATGGCACTGGACATCATGGTGTGGTTCAACATCGTTTCCCTGTTCGTGTGGCCGTCCAGCTTTACCCTGCCCAACATCCTGCGCGCCGCCGGTGACGCCCGGTTTACCATGACCGTGAGCATCGTGTCCATGTGGGCGTTCCGGGTGGGCTTCTGCTATCTGGCAGTGCTCTGCTTCGGCGGCGGGCTGCTGAGCATCTGGATGGGGATGTATCTGGACTGGGTGTTCCGCTCGCTGTGCTTCTACCTGCGCTTCCGCCGGGGCAGCTGGCTGGAGCAGAGTGTAATTTGATACGATTCAATTTCAGGACAAAGGAATGTCTGCGGACGCTCCTTTGTCCTGTTTTTATTTGCAGATGCTTTTGGGCACGAACCCTCTCAGGCGCTGCGCGCCAGCTCCCCCGAAGGGGGAGCTTTTCAGCGTCTACTGGTCAGCAGCAATAAAGCTCTGCCTGAGAGGGTTTTGTACAACAGCCTTTTACAAATATTTTTTGATCTTTTGCCTCAGATGCAGGAAACCGCCCCTCTGATTCGTATTATCAACAGAAGGTTGCCGGTGTTTTTTTACAGGTTTCACAAATTATTTTTTCAGCACTTGACAAAGTTTTCACCTTTCGTTCTTGCAATCTTCATCGTTCGGGCGTATAATTTCTCAATGCTATCGAGTTCTGCTCTTCTGCAAAAAGGAGGCTATTCTATGAAACGCAGCTGGCTTGCGCGCCACCCGGTCGGGTTCATGGCGCTGTATTCTATATTTTATCTTTCCGTTTTTCACTATCTGGAGGCAAACGTCCCCCTGCGCAGCATTCTGGTGCACTGCCGTCTGGACGATCTGATCCCCTTCTGCAAATATGCGGTGATCCCCTACTTTGCATGGTTTTTGTGGATCCCCTTCACCCTGTTCTATCTGCTGTGGAAGGCCCCGCGGGAGGACTTCTGGCGGCTGTGCCTGCCGTTGTTCTCCGGCATGACCATTGCACTGGCGTGCTACGCGGTGCTGCCCACGGCGCTGGACCTGCGCCCCTACTGGGTGCCGGGCAGCGATATCTTTGCGCAGACTGTGCGCTTTTTGTACCGCACCGACACCGCCACCAACGTCTGCCCTTCCATCCATGTGTTCAACTCGGTAACGCTGCTGCTGGCGTACTACCGCAGCCGCATTTTTGATGCGCCCCGCCGCCGCTGGATGCGTCCCGCAGCCGCCGTGCTGTGCGTTTCCATCGTCTGCTCCACCGTGCTGCTCAAACAGCACAGCTGCATTGACGTAGCCTTGGGTGCGCTGCTGGCACTGGCGCTGGACAGCGCCTTTACCGCCCTCGAGCGCAGCCAGCTGCCGCAGGTGCGGAGAGCCTAAGAAAGAAAAATTGACCCCTGCCTGCGCCTAAGGCGCAGGCAGGGGTCGTTTTTTCATTTCCTTTTTCAGAACAGCCCCTCAGGCAGGCAGATATCCTGCTTGGGGACTTTTGTCCACGCAAAGTCCGACACAAGGCTTTCCGGGGTGCGGGGCGCCGGTTCCGGCTGCAAGCCGTAAGCAAACGCCAGCTTGCCGATGATCTCCGGCGCAGTGTATTTTGCCCGCAGGTTTTCAAGGCTCTGGTCGCCGTCCCGCTTGGACAGCCGCCGCCCGTCCGATGCCAGCAGCAGCGGGCAGTGGGCAAAGCGGGGCGGCTGCAAGCCCAGCAGCCGGTACAGGTACAGCTGCCGCGCCGTGGAGGAAAGCAGGTCTGCCCCGCGCACCACCTCGGTAACGCCCATGCGGGCATCGTCCACCACCACCGCCAGCTGATAGGCAAACACCCCGTCTGCCCGGCGCAGATAGAAGTCGCCGCAATCCCGCAGCAGGTTTTCGGTGTGGGTGCCCATGCAGCCGTCCGTAAAGGTGATCTCCTCGTCCGGCACCATCAGGCGGTAGGCAGGGGCTTTCTTTTTGCGCTTTTCCGCGATCTCTTCCGGCGTCAGTCCCCGGCAGGTGCCCGGGTAGATGACGTTGCCATCCGAGGTGTGGGGTGCGCTGGCGGCGTGCAGCTGGGAGCGGGAGCAAAAGCAGGGGTACACCAGCCCCTTCTGCTCCAGCTTGCGGTAGCTTTGGGTATAGATGTCCCCGCACTCGCTCTGGTAATAGGGCGCGTGTGCGCCGCCGGTGCTGCCGCCCTCGTCCCATGTAAGCCCCAGCCACGCAAGGTCCTGCTCCAGCAGGTCGGCGTAGACGCGGGGGCAGCGCTCGGCATCCAAATCCTCAATACGCAGCACGATGCGCCCGCCCTGACTTTTTGCGCTGAGCCACGCCAGCAGGCTGCACGCCAGATTGCCCAGATGCAGCCGTCCGCTGGGGCTGGGCGCAAAGCGCCCGGTGACCGGGCGGTTTTGGGATACAGGGACTTGGTTTTGCATGGGTGTGCTTCCTTTCGCTTTTACTGGTTTTTTCTCATTATAAGCCCTTGCTGTGCAAAGGTCAATGCGCATAAAAAAGCCGCCGCAGGCGGCAATGCCTGCGGCGGCGGGAAAGCCGGCTGCTCAG
>OIZS01000901.1_pt1 | contig 10985 bp, 9 predicted proteins | sample 1588641 | NCBI WGS metagenome assembly OIZS01 (sample SAMN03283240) | human gut metagenome | biome: human-associated habitat; material: feces | host: Homo sapiens | place: Peru | collected 2012
GCGTTGGCCCCATCGACCTGGTGGCAAGCCGCTACGGCGTGTTCTGCCAGGGCTGCGATGAGGTTGCCCTGACCCTGCTGGACGTGCTGGACTACATGGAGAAGATCCCCATGGTCACCGGCTACAAGCTGACCGACGGCACCATCACCAAGCGCTTCCCCATGGGCATGGCTCTGGACACCGCACAGCCCGTGGTGGAGTATCTGCCCGGCTGGCACTGCGATATCACTGCCGCCCGCAAGTGGGAGGATCTGCCCCAGGAAGCCCGCGATTACGTTGAGTATCTGGAAAAGGCTATTGGCTGCAAGATCACCTACATCTCCGTGGGTGCCGAGCGTGAGGCCTACATCCACCACAACGTCTGATCCGCGCCACAGAACCCGCCGCATTGAAAAGGAAGCGTGACTATGTTTGATATCATCACGGACAGCGCCTGTGACCTGACCCCTGAGACGGCCGCAACACTGAATATTGAGATCATCCCCTTCTATGTCTCGCTGGACGGTGAGCACTACCGCAAGGAAGGCAAGGAGATCGCCGTGCGCGATTTCTACCAGTTTATGGTAGACAACCCCGCGGCCTACCCCAAGACCAGCCTGCCTTCGCTGGAAGATTTTGAGACCGCCTTCCGGGCCTATGCCGAGGCGGGCCGCCCGGTGCTCTGCATCTGCTTCACCAGCAAGATGAGCGGCTGCGTAGGCAGTGCCCGCAACGCCCGGGAGCTGGTGCTGGAGGATTTCCCCGATGCTAAGATCGAGGTCATTGACAGCACCGCCGCCACCGTGACCGAATCCATCGTGGTGGAAAACGCGGTGGCCATGCGGGATGCAGGCTGTACGCTGGATGAAGCCGTAACCTGGCTGGAAGCGGAAAAGATCACCAATCAGATCTTCTTCACGGTGGGTAATCTGGACTACCTCATCAAGGGCGGGCGCATCGGCAAAGTCACAGGCCGTGCCGCCAATATTCTGGGCATCAAGCCCATGATCCTGTTCAAGGAGGGCGAGATCTTCTCCGCTGGCGTGGCCCGCGGCCGCCAGAAGAGCTTTGAGAAGGCCCTCGACCTGCTGATGACCTATCTGGCCGAGCACAACGGCACACCCGATGACTACTGCATCACGGTGGGCTACGGCTACGATGCCGACGAGGGCAAGCGGCTCTGGATGCAGACCCGCGCCGCCCTGCGCGCCAAGTACCCCACCTGCGAGTGCAATGTGGTCCTGCTGCAGATCGGCTGCACCATTGCCGTGCACACCGGCCCCTATGCGTTGGGCATGGGCGTGATGCGGCGGTGGAAAAAACAGTAACTCCCTCAGTCGCCTCCGGCGACAGCTCCCTCTAGGAGGGAGCCTTACGGCAGCGAAAAGCCTCCCTCTGAGAGGGAGGTGGCATTGCGTCAGCAATGACGGAGGGAGTTCCCACATAGTAAAAAAGAAGCCCCGACGAATGTCGGGGCTTCTTTTTGTTTTTCAGCCTTGATTTTTACGATGCACGATCACAGAAGACGGTGACACGGGTCTTGCCGCCGTAGGTGCAGGTGTACAGCACCAGGGCGTAGCCGCTGTGTTCCACTTCCTCCACACTGTGGGGGTCAAGCACTTCGACTTTATTCACGACGTACTCATTCACGATGCCGTCCATATCGGTGAAGGTGACGCTGTCCCCCGCCGTGAGGGAGGTCAGCTTGCCGAAATGGCTCTCGTAGTTGTGCGCCGCAATGACCAGATCATCGGTGCGGGAAGAGCCGAACTGGCGGCAGGGGGCGATCTTCAGGCGGGGGTAGCTCCACTCGCTCATCACCGGCAGATCAATGCCGATGGCGGGAATGGAGATCTCACCCACATATTCGTTGCCGTCAATCTCCACCACCGGGAGCTCGGGGTCCAAGGGGCCGCTCTCTGCCTCCGGTTCCGGGGTCTCCACCTTCTGCTGAAGGTCGGCCACCACGGTCTGAGCCTCGGCACCGGCGTGGGCATCCTCGTAGCGGTTGTAGGCGTACAGGCCGCCCGCCGCCAGCAGGAGCACCACACCCAGCACGATGCAGACAAGCCCGGGGGATACTTTACGCATTCTTTTCACGTTTCTTGCTGCGCTCCATCAGGTAGGCACCCACGGCCACCAGCACCAGACCGCTTGCCGTCAGAACAGGGATGGGCCAGTTCAGCTGACCGGTCTGGATCAGTTTGGGGCCTTCGGCCGGGCGGGCATCCGCCACCACGCTGGCCGGGGCGGTGGGCTCCGGTGCACTAGGGGTGGTGGTTTCAGCCACGGTCGGGCGGGCATCTGCCGGGGCCGGGTTCTCCGGCGTGGAAGGGGTGGGCGGGGTGACAGGATCAGGGTCATACGGGTCCGGGTAGTACGGGGTCTCGATGGCCTTGTAGCTGTTGTGGAAGGTGATGCTGCTCACCTTTTCGTCCATCAGGTCGGCCTGTGTGTGCACGGCCATCCGGGCCACCAGCTTGTCGTTGTCCCACACCACGGAAACGCGCAGATAGTACACGGTTTCATCGTAGATGCCGCGGGTGTTGACACCGGCGCGCTGGCGCACGGTGTAAACGTAATAGCCGGGCTTGGTATAATTGATGGGGCCAAAGCTGCCGGTCTCGCCGTCGGTGATCTCCAGAGTGGTCACCTCGGGCAGGGGCGCATTGTCCACAGCCTCAAGTTCCACAGTCAGTGTTTCCTTTGGGAGAGGTGTTTCCCCCGTGGACTGAATGGAAACCGGAAGCTCCTGCAACTGTGTATGCTGGTCAGCCGCGGTGGCCGCAAATGCCGCCGGCTGACACAGGCAGAACCCCAACGCAAGCGTCAGGAGTGCTGCCGCGATTTTACGGAACCTCATTTCATCCTCTCCTTTATGAATCCGACGCGGACGGGATCATCCACGCCAGAAGAATGGTGCGTGCATCGGTAAACTCCGTTGAACAGGTGGACAGCGCCAGCACCTGAGCGTCATCGCCCGCCGCTTTCATGGCGGCCAGCGTTTCGGTGTTCAGGTTCAGGGCGTTCTCCTGCGCAAAGGTGTACAACCCCTGCAAGTCGCTGTCCCAGCGCTGGGGCTGGAAGATCGCGCTCTCAGACGAAGGGACCAGCAGACACGCAAAGGTTTGAAGATCATAGGTGCGGTCGGGCAGGATCAGCTCACCGGTGGTGTTCTCTGCAAAGAACTCTGCGTCCTTGTAGAGATCCAGATCACCGAACATCTTGCTCTCTTCCATGTGGTGACCATACAGCAGAGAGTAGGGGTCGGTGAAGTTCTTGTCGCAGTTCACATCCAAAAAGATGCTGCCTGCCAGCGAGAAATCACCGTAGACATCGGTGTTCACATAGGTAAAGTTGTCCTCGCCCTGTACCACAGGGTAGTCGATGGCGGTGTTGTCCAGTGTGACCCACGCGCAGACATCCGGGTTGATGCCCAGCAGCTCCTCAAAGCTTGCGCCGTTATCCGCGCCCGCCTTGGGCTTGAACTGCAAAAGCTCTGCCTGAACATTGTCTGCGGCGGCGTACACCTGCGAGTTGTCCCACAGGGCATAGGCTGAATACGCCCCGGCGACCACCAGGAACAGCACGACCACCGTGCTCACCAGAAAGTCGGCTGCCCTCAACGCTTTTCTCTGCCAGTTGATACAGCCCACCTCCGGTTAAGCAAATTCAAATAAGTGGATATTCGTTAGGTTTGTGCTGGGATAACCCCACCCACTGCAACCGGCAGCATCCGGCACATCGGGCAGGTCATCCTCCGGTACAACCTCTCCGTCATCTTCGCTGACGCTCGATGCCACCTCCCCTAGTAGGGGAGGCCTTGGCATACCGTCGCGTTTTCGAGGGTTTGCGCTTCGCTACTCTTGGCTTTGCTGACGCTACGTCTTCCCTGCCTTGCGGCGAGATCAGATTTTGGAGCGTCAGCGATTTGATGGAAAATTGAACCTCTTGCCAAGGGCTCCCCTACTAGGGGAGCTGTCACGGCGAAGCCCGTGACTGAGAGGTTGGACAAAGGACAAGCTAACCGTTTACACGGTCAAGTTCTTACTCCTCGTCGCGGCGGCGCTTGTTCAGCATCAGGGCCACACCACCAATGGCAACGATGGCCAGCATTGCAATGTAAGGTGCATTGTCCAGCACAACGCCCATGTCGGGGCTCTCAGGGTTGGTGTTGACATAGGCAACAGTATCGGTCTTGGCATCATTATTGCCGCTCACAGTACCCTCGTATGCAACATTTTTAGCCTGAGCATTGCCATTAACGGTAACATTATAATTGTCAGTAGTGCTCAGAACTTCCGTAATCGAGTACTTAACACCTGCGGGCAGGTTACCAAAGTTAATGCTCTGACCATCCTTCAGCGTAACGGTATACTCAGTACCGTACACCAGAGTATCGCTCTCACTATAAGAAGTATTACCCAGAGAAATATCGGCACCATTAGTCAGTGCACTCACCTGAATAGGACCACGAGTAACATTATTATCTGCCTCAAAAGTAACATGGAAGGTGAAGGGCTTCGTCAAGTCGCCAAAGTTACCAGCGACTTCCTTGGACAGAACCAGATTGAAAACGGTGTCCTTATCCTCAGCATCCTTGCCATAATAGTTTTTGAAAGCCTCGGTATTGTTAATCTTCGTGTTATCTGCAAACTTATCAGAATTCGCCGCAGGTTCCTGACGGCTCATGGTCACATAGTATACGTAGTTGTCCTTATCAATCTTCTTGGTGGCAGCATCGACTTTGTGAGCCACGGTCACGATCATATAAACCGGGTCTGCATAAGTAGTGGCAGTAGTCTTTCCCTTTGTCTCAGTAATCTTATAGAGATACTTACCAGTACCAGTCGGATTACTCAAGCCCAACTGAGCCGGAGTCACGTTGAAAGAATCAGAAACTGCATTCGCAGAAGTCCCCAACTGGGCAAAGCTAACCTTCAGACCAGAAAGAACAGTCTGATTCTCATTATAGCTCGGTTTAAACTTTGCAGTATCCTGCTGCAAAGTTTTCACATAAGTGACAGTAAACTCAAACTCTTCAGCAGGAGCGATACCCTTTTTAACGAAATAGTTCTTATACAGCGGAATATTATCGCTAGCCTCTAATGCCTTATCACCCGCAATTGCAGTAACAGTTGTAGCGGGTTCAACTGTATCAGTAGCCGTCCCCTCTGCAAACGCTGCGGTTGCGCCGACGGTGAGCATCATGGCGGCAGCCAGAACGCCCGCGAAGAATTTCTTCAGTTTCATTGTTATTCCTCCCTAGTAAGAAATAGTTCGTACTCCTGTGCCGCGGCCCAAACTCCGCGGTTCACAGGCAGGATGCCGGCAGCTTCTTCCGGCCTCCGTGGTATTACAGACTGCGTCGCCGCAGTAGTGTAATTACTTTTGCTTGCACATCCTCCAGCGGAACCGGGCCAAAGTCCCGGCTGTCCTCGGATTGTGTGCGGTAATCGCCCAGCACAAAAAAGCAGCCTTCCGGCACCGTGTAGGGGTACTCCAGCGCGTCTTTTGCGTAGGTGGGGTAGAGGATTTCGCCGCTCTGTACCGCGCCGTTCACCACAAGGGTGCCGCTGTCGTCCAGAGCCACAAGGTCGCCCTCGCGCCCAAGGATGCGGCCCACCCGGAGCTTGCCGCCCTGGGTGTAGACCACAACGTCGTTTTTTGCATAGTTTTTTTGCAGGCGGTAGCAGATGAGCAGGTCGCCATCCTTTACCGCGGGGAACATGCTGCTGCCCTTGGCCTGCGTGAGCAGGAACACCTGCGTAAACAGCACCCAGGCGCACAGCAGGATCACCACAACGCGGCCCAGCAGGCTGATAAAATCCTGCCGGTTCTCAGCGTCCAGCCTGCGGCGGCGCACCGCCTTTGCCCCCTGCTTCAGGGCTTCATTGTCCAGCGGGTGCATCGGAATGCGCCTCCTTTTGGGGGTCAGAGCTGTCAACTTTGGTGGTATCCAAGGGCAGGCTCCCGGTCTGCTGCTCCAAGAGCACATTATAGCGGGTGCGCTCGGCGCGGATGGCGGCTTCGTACAGGGCGTAAAGCTCTTCCAGCTTCTTCCACATTGCCGCTTCGTCCACGCCGCCCAGCAGGTTCTTGCGGAATTTCACCGTCCGGAACCACTGGATGATCGCTTCCTGCTCCGGGCTGATACAGCTTTCCTCTGCACCGGCCAGCCGCTGGGGCGCTTTCTTCTTCGCCATGCGGTCAGCCCCCTTTAGTCATCTTCCTTACGGTGCTTGCGCAGCATCAGCAGGGCCACGCCGCCAGCCACCACAGCAAGGATGACGATGTAAGGCAGGGTGTCGAGGAGGACACCGGTGTCGGGGAGAAGGCCACAGTGGTTGGTGACCCGAATCTTAAGCTCGTTAAGTGCATCTCGTTCACTTTCACCGCTTGCATTGCAAGGTTTCAAAACGCACTCGCCATTCTCGTTCCGAACAACATAATAGAATACGCGCTCCGAATCGCCGCTCTGAATATCTGTCACATGAGTATAACCGGTTGCTGTTGTCTGATAATCCTTTGCGTCTGTTCCAATTTCTTTCACTGCAAATACAGTGTCCACGGGAACATTTTCCAGAGTAACGCTATCGCCACTCTTCATCGTAAAGGGATTGCCAACAGCCTTTTCCGCACCATTCTGCACAACCTTTGAAGTATCAGGCAGGCCGGTAATCTGGAAGGTAAACGCTTTCTCAAGACTGCCCATCATACCGGTAACAAGCTTGCTAACTTCGATATCAGCAGTTGCAAGGGTGTAGTCATTGGTAATCTTAACCTCGGGGTTGTTGCCCTCTGTTACCTCATAGCTGAGCCGCATTGCCATATTCCAGACATTCGTGCTATTGATCGTAATGGTTCCTGCACTTTCATTGTAAGTAAGTTCTACATGATCAATAACAACTTTATTTTTATCCTTAATGCTGTAGTAGACCGTCTCTTCGTTCTGGTTTCCAAAGGCACCATTAGTATTCTTCAGCTTTGTCTCCACAGCCTCTCTCTGCGTTAGCGAAAGCGGAGATTTGGAAATCACAATGTTTTTGCTCTTGTTACCGTTTGCAGACACCACAAACAAGAACTCTTTTTCATCATGTTGTCCAATGTTCAACGTAAGATTGCTGCACTGATGAATAATTGTACCACCTGTAACTTCAAACGTTGCCTTTGTAACATCAACAGTTTGGTTATATGCACCGCCCTTATTTACCGTGTAACCCTCAACGGTTTCGTTGCCTTCAGTAATGGAATAGGTCTGCGGGGTTGGGTTCCAAATCGTCCAGCGCAGGATAATGGGGTCGGTTCCTTGTACAAGTGTAGCACGCTGGTATTCAAGCTTTTGGTCTCCTACCTTCACGTAGAAGTTGACAGGAATTTGATCAACTCCGATTCCAGTAATTTGCTTCTCAACCGTAATATATGGGATATCTTCTTCAATGGTATCCTTCAGGACGTACTTGCCATAATACGTTGTGTCCTTCACAATGGTTCCATCAAACTCTGCTTTTATGGTGCAAGCCTCATCCTTGTACCAGCCATCGAAGACATAGCCACTGTGCTGATTCACGTTATAACCATGATCCTGAGGTTTAATAACTTTGCTTTCGGACGTTCCCTTGGTATAGGCTGCGCTATACGTTCTCACATCCAGCCGCTCGAAATCCGTCTTGCCCGGTTCCTTCACCATGAAGTCCACATTGCACATATCACTGAAGGTGATTCGAGCGTCCAGATGGTACGTACTATATGCAACACTTACAGCCGGTGTGTTGTAGCCGTTATCACTGGCCGGGGCACCCTTTTCCTTTGTCAGGTGGAACCACTCCACTGTATAGTAGGGCGACGTGGGCATATTGCCGTTTTTGTCCCAGTAGGTGTAACCAGGTTTGTCTGCATCCACTACGGACATTTTGTCCAAGCCAATCTTGGGGTATAGCGCTTTTCCTGTGCCATAGTCCCATTTGGTGCCCAAAATATAACTATACTTTCCGGTGAAGGGGTCCAGCAGAATGTCATTATTGCTGATTTTGTCCTTAATATAAGTACTATCTGTGGTCTCGCCCTGATAGCATCTCGGTTTGATTTTTGCAATACCGATGCCGTACCAGTTATTGTTGTTTTTGGTGCTATTGCCCTGCCACTCCAGACCAGGTTTCAGGGCATAAAGGTACAGGGGTACATACTCATCGGATGCCCGTTCATCCAGCAGTTCAGTATCATACCCATCCGTCCGCACAACCACAAAGGGGCTGAAGCTGGAGGTCTCAAAGGTCAAGGTGCCGTTGGTATAAGTAAGGACATCCAGAATCTCCACATTGCCATCAGAGGTCTCGTGGAACACTTTCAGCGTGCTGGCAGTTGCACCTTCCATTTCCGGCAGGGCATCCAGACCGGAGACGGTAACGGTGGCCTTTTCACCCTTGGCAGGCTGCACCGTTTGGCCCTTGGCGTTCTTGGGGGAGATGTTCAGGCCCAGAATGGGGGCCATACTACCAAAATCATCCTCGTGGCTCTCATAGAAGCGCTCCATATCATCATCACCCATGTGGATGACGCTGAGGCTATGGGCGGCAGAGGGCAGGTTTTTCACTTCCACCGGCAGAGTTGTGGGCTTCGTGTTGCCGTCCTCGTCCTCATAGGAAGCAGCGGCCTTGGCAGTCAGATCCACAGGCACGGGGTTCTTGTCCACCAGATCCTCGTGATCCACGTCCTCTTCCTCATCGGAGCCAACGGTACCGTCCTTCCATGCGGCATAGACGTTCACGGTGGTGGTCTTGTCGTCCAGAATGTTGCTGGTGGGGTCGGTGAGGTTCAGGCGCACCCGGTTGCCAAACTCGTCCAGCGTGTACCAGTAGTCAAACAGCCGCAGTTCGCCCTTGGGGTCCCGGTTGGAGGAGGGGTTCTTGATGTAGCTGCTGTAATCCGCAATGGTCTCTGCCCGGGGCACAGCCTGAATGAAGTACAGGTTCCACAGAACCTCACCGTTCCGGGCCAGATACTCGCTTTCCGTCATATTGTTGATCTGTGCCTGAGCGGTGATGTCCTGCAGGTCGTTGGCATTCAGCTCCTTCAGCCAGAAGCGGTAGACCACCATATCCTGCAGCTTTTTGATCTCGTCGCCGGAAACGACCACTTTGTCATCAGGCTTTTCCACCACGTCGTCCTCGCCGGACCACTGGGTCACGGTGCTGGAGCTGGGGGCGGTACTGGTACTGGTGCTGGTGTCGTACTCAATAACGGTGCCCCACTCTGTTTCCTTAACGTTGGGGCCGCCGTCGAGGTTGTCCTCGCCGCCCTCTACGGGCCGGGAGGCTTCCTCCTCGCCGAAACCGCCAAATTCGTCGTCAGGATAGGATGCCTCGCCGTCATCTACGGGCCGGGAGGCCTCTTGATTAACCTGAGGATCGATCAAACCCTCCGTTGCAAACACCGGCACAAGGCAGGTGCAGATGACCGCAAGCGCCAGACAAAGCGCAAAAACGCGCTTCACCAGCCTATCTTTTTTTCCGTGATGATTTTTCCGCACAGTGGAGCCCTCCCTGCATCATTGTATTTTTGGCAAAACCGGAGGAAAAGATATTCAGCTTTTGTCGTTCTTCTTTTCCTTGGCAGGTTATTTTTACCAGACAAACCCATTATCGTAATTATAGCATGTATATCCAGTATTTTCAATAGTGAAATTTTATTTTCCCTTCCCCTTTTCAGACAAAATATTCTGCGATATACAGCACGTTATGAACCGTCGCAATATCATTGCGGGGAGTAGCACAGTCTAACTTATCCGCACGCCCGCCGCATTGATATATCACGCAGTTTTGTGTTGTATATTCGCAGTTTCACTCTCTATAATACATGAAACGCAGATTCCTTTCACTTTTTTCGAGATTTTTTGAAAAAAGTTTTCTGAACCCTCTCAGTCTCGCAAAGCTCGACAGCGGGGGTTAAACCTCTCAGTCACGGGCTTCGCCGTGACAGCTCCCCTAGTAGGGGAGCCCTTGGCAGGCCGTCGCGTTTTCGGGGTCTGGCGCTTCGCTCCTGTTTGCCCTGCTGACGCAACGTTATTTCTGCCTTGCGGCAGATGATGCCCTTGGAGCGCCAGCGATCAGATTGAAAAATGAATCTCATGCCAAGGCCTCCCCTACTAGGGGAGGTGGCATCGAGCGTCAGCGATGATGACGGAGAGGTTTTGCACCAAAAAGCGCCCCCATCACTCAAAGGAGCAATGGGGGCGCTTTACCATATTACAATGGGTTCCGCTTACTCAGCCTTGGGGGCTTCGGGAGCCTTTGCCTCCTCAGCCTTTGCGGCGGGCTCTGCCGGAGCGGCAGGAGCGGCAGCGGGCTTCGGAGCCTGCTTCACCACGGGCTTGGGGGGATTCGGATCGTCCTTCAGCGGGAAGAGGATGATGTGCTTGGGGCACTTCTGGGCGCACATGCCGCAGCCCTTGCACTTGTCGTAGTCCACACGGGCCACGCCGTCCACAACGTGGATGGCATCAAACTTACAGGTGCGCTCGCACATGCCGCAGGCAATGCAGGAGGTGGTGCACAGCTTGTTTGCCACAGCACCCTTATCCTGATTGGAGCACATGACCACGGGCTTGCGGGGGCCGCCTGCGTCGATCATAATGACGTGCTTGGGGCAGATGTTGGCGCAGGCACCACAGCCGGTGCACTTGTCCTTGTCCACCTTGGCCACGCCGTCCACAATGTGGATGGCATCGAACTTACACACCTTGGTGCAGTCGCCCAGGCCGATGCAGGCAAAGGTACAGGTCTTGGGGCCACCGTACAGGGTCGCAGCAGCGGCACAGGTCTGGATGCCCTTGTACTCGTAGCTGGGCTTGCAGTGCTCGGAGTTACCCTGGCACTGGACCACAGCCTTCTTCTCCACAGCGCTTGCCTCGCCGCCCATGATCTTGGCAATGGCGGCAGCAGCCTTGGGGCCGCCGGGGGCGCACTTGTCGCAGGGAACGCCGTCCATAACAACGGCCTTTGCGTAGT
>OIZS01000905.1_pt1 | contig 10922 bp, 7 predicted proteins | sample 1588641 | NCBI WGS metagenome assembly OIZS01 (sample SAMN03283240) | human gut metagenome | biome: human-associated habitat; material: feces | host: Homo sapiens | place: Peru | collected 2012
CATCTTCTTGGCATTGTCCCATGCACCACCAGAGTTGGACATGAACACAGCAAGGGTGAAACCTGCTGCAAGACCTCCCGTGAGAAGTCCCAGCACACCAGCGACACCAAGCACAAGACCTACGACGATAGGGATGACGATGGCAAGGAGTGACGGGATAATCATCTCGCGCTGGGCACTACGCGTACTAATCTCTACACAACGACCATAGTCGGGGGCTGCCTTTCCTTCAAGGATACCCTTGATTTCGCGGAACTGTCGGCGTACCTCCTGAACCATCGACTCTGCAGCACGACCTACGGCACCCATCGTCAGTCCGCAGAACAGGAAGGCTGCCATGGCTCCTAAGAAGGCTCCTACAAGCACCTTAGGATTGATGAGATTGACCTGGAAGAAGTTGATGAAGTCGATGGTAGTGGCATTCGTTGGGTCGAAGATGTTGCCTGCAGCATCCATATACTGTTTGCCATTCTCCACGGCACGTATCATGGCTATCTTGATTTCCTCGATATAAGAAGCGAGAAGGGCAAGGGCTGTGAGGGCTGCCGAGCCAATGGCAAAGCCCTTGCCTGTGGCTGCAGTCGTATTGCCAAGAGCATCGAGAGCATCGGTGCGTTCGCGCACCTCTTCACCCAGTCCACTCATTTCGGCATTACCTCCTGCATTGTCGGCAATAGGTCCATAAGCATCTGTAGCCAGGGTGATGCCGAGTGTCGAAAGCATACCCACGGCAGCAATACCGATGCCATAAAGACCAGTGCTTATCGACTTTGCCGAAAGCGACATATCGAAGCCATTAGCACAGAGATAGCTCAACATGATGGCTACCGAAATGGTGACAACAGGTATCATCGTAGAAATCATTCCCGTGCCTATACCTTTTATAATAACGGTAGCAGGACCTGTCTGCGAAGCCTCTGCTATCTTTTGTGTTGGCTTATAGCTATGCGAAGTGTAATATTCTGTAGCCTGACCAATCACCACTCCTGCCACCAAACCGCTGATTACAGAGAACGACAATCCGAGCCAATTCTCAATGCCTAAGAGATAGAGAATGACAAATGTGGCTACGGCTATCAGACCTGCACTGACATTGGTGCCGAGACCGAGCGAATGAAGCAAATCCTTCATAGATGCCCCCTCCTTGGTGCGAACCAAGAAGATGCCGATGAGTGAAAGGAAGATGCCTATGGCAGCGATTATCATCGGTGCAATGACAGCACGCAGCTGCATGTCGCCATTCATAGCAAAGGCTGTAGCTCCCAAGGCTGCTGTCGACAATATCGAACCGCAATAGCTCTCGTATAGGTCGGCACCCATACCGGCAACGTCGCCCACATTGTCGCCCACATTGTCGGCAATAGTAGCTGGATTGCGTGGGTCGTCCTCAGGAATGTTTGCCTCTACCTTGCCCACAAGGTCGGCTCCTACATCGGCAGCCTTGGTGTATATTCCACCTCCCACACGTGCAAAGAGAGCCTGAGTAGAGGCACCCATGCCAAACGTAAGCATGGTGGTGGTTATAGTGACTAAGGCTGTTGCCTCGCCATCATAAACAGCATTAAGAACAACAAACCAAATGGCTATATCAAGCAATCCAAGACCTACCACCACTAAGCCCATCACGGCACCGCTGCGAAATGCTATCTTCAATCCCTTGTCAAGACTTGAGCGTGCACCATGGGCTGTACGAGCAGAAGCATAGGTAGCAGTCTTCATACCAAAGAATCTAGCCAGTCCTGAGAATAAACCACCAGTAAGGAAAGCAAAGGGCACCCATGGATTTTGCACCTTCAGCACATAAGCCATAAAGGCAAAAACGATGGCGAGCACGACGAAAACGGCAGTAACCACCTTGTACTGCTGCTTGAGGTAAGCCATAGCACCTTTTCTTACATGTTCTGCAATTTCTTTCATCCTATCTGTACCTTCATCCTCTTTCATCATGGTGCGAAAGAAGTACCATGCCATTCCCAATGCCACAACGCTGGCTATTGGAATGAGCCAAAATACTAATGGAATGTTGTTCATAAATAATATGTTTTTGGGTTAGTAATAATTCTATTTGCTCGTTGGTATATAACGATTGTGCAAATATAAGAAATTTCTTAATACGAAAGAGGAAAAACTGAAGATTTATTTAACTAAAGTTTCGCATGTACGGAAATTATAGTAGTTAAAACTCCCTTCGGTCGTTAGAAGTTATAGTCAGATAATGCAGACTTGGCAATGCAAATGTCAAAACTACGCAAAGAGATGGAAAGTATAGACGAAAAACTTGCTCTACGCCAAAAGATGCTTGACGATGCCAACTCTACCATTACGGAAGCCAAACAGAGGCTTGTAGAAATGAAAAACGAGCACAGCAGAATGAAAGAAGTTCTTGGTGAAGACCGGGACTTGCACTCAGTTCAACTTCAAAGAAATATGCTTGCCACTTTCAACAGTATGCTTGTTTCTTCCTTAGAGCCTCTTACCTCTACGCTCACCGACCGTCAGCAGGAAATTTTAAACGAGTCAGGCTATACAGACTTGACTCGAAACTGCAACCAAATCATCAACTGCGCCATGCTTCTTTCGCTTGGCTATATCCATGAGGCAACAACCTATGCTGAATCATGTGGCGGTGGTGGCTCGCCTGGCTCTGACTGGGGACGAGACAAAGATGAGGATGATGAGCATTGGTGGCGCAGGTGCATCGCCGTGTCGGCTGCGATGATGCGACCTGCGAAGTATCGGATGCGACGTGGGCGTTGAAAATGATGAGCCCAAATGTTCAATGAGTATTTTTCTTTTGAACATTTGGGTTCAAAGTTAAAAAACAACTATTTTGAAACAACTATCCAATGCCCAGTTTTTAAGCTGCCGACACGCTCCAAGTAACCGGCCTTTTTAAGGAACGCAATCTCACGCTTGGCGGTGGCATCAGACAACCCTGTTTTCTCGCAAAGCCTTTCTCGGCTCAGGTCCTTGTCATCGGAGAACATCCGCAAAATCATCTTCTGTCTCTCGGTCAAGTTTATTGGGTCATTTATTGGGTCATTTATTGGGTCATTCAATGAACCAGATGCAACATTGTTCTGAATATGCAGAGTCAATTTAACTTGCATAAGTTCTGGCTGTTCCAATAACTCAGGCTTTATCCAATGCTTTTCATTCCATGCGTTTAGGATAAGTGGGAAACCAGAGCCAAGGTTCTCGCCATAGCCTATCATACGGAACATATTCTGCATACGCTGATTACGTGCCTTTGACTCGCCACCTTTGTAAATCTGCTCAATAGGCAGTTTCAGAAGTCCTGGATTAGTCAGAACAAAACAATCGTCATACTTTTCAACTTTCAGCACTCCATTCACCATAAAATCGGAATGAATAACCATATTTGTAACGGCTTCACGCACAGCCTTGGCTTGAAGCGTATCGTCTTTGCGCACTACACCGTCCATACTGAAAGGGTGAGGCAAATCACGTGTCAGTTTCGGAATGACCATGCGAATAAAGTTGAACAGGTTGTTTTCCCAAGTCCCATCGTATGTCAATCGGTCGCTATAGCGTTGGTCGCCTATCAAATTGGATTTATCAATGTAGTCCATTCGCAGATTGTCGAAACGCTCACGGACTGGCAATCCTTTGCCAAACATTAAAAGTCCAGCCATAGTCAGTCCTTCTTTTCCTGTCCTTCGGTCTCGTGTATAACCTCCAAAGTTCGTTAGAAACTCCTTGTGTTCTGCCGAGTTCCATTGATGCTCTGGATGCAAGTTCTGAAACATCTGACGGAAGCGTTCCAATGTTGGGATGTCAATGTCGTCCATTGTGTAGTATTCCAACAACAATCCATCATTGCCTGCTTCATTGGCATCACGGAGCATCATTTTCAACTCTTGCTCCGTACAATGATAGTCGCCTTCATGGTTGCGTTTGAAAGTTCCTCTTGACAGATTGTTGTTGATATAGACAGGACGGACTGTATAATCGGCACGAGGCACGTTGATGGCAATAACCTTCTTGCCGTCAACATCTATCGTCTGAATGTCATCGTCGTACAGAAGATTGATATTCACCTTCTCACGACTATTTACAGTATTCCACAGGTCCTTGCGGATTTTGTCTGCATCCTCCACACCAACGATTTCAAACCGCTTGGTATTGTTTTGCTCGTCCATGTGCTCTACCACACCCAACAGAATGGTTCCACCGTATGTGTTGGCAAAAGCTGAATAAGTGTCCCAAAACGAATTTGGCACACCCTTCGTAGCTTTCTTACATTCGAGCGTTACACGCTCACCTTCATATAGAAGTTCATATAAGTTTTATTTGTCATTTTATAATCCAAACATTCTTTATATTGTCAAATTTTAATTTCTTGCGATAATAGGGCAATAACATAAATGCAGAGTCTGCCTTTTCAGCAGAGATTGATACTTTTATTTGATTTTCTCCTTCATCTTCTACATGATAATCAATGTCATAAGATCTCTTTATTAAGCCTAATGCCATTTGGGATGCTTGGTATGATTTATCTAACGCTCCATTCTCCTTAACCAATAAATTGTATTTGTTTCCTAATGCGTTGTAATCTTTAACAAGTGCATTGTATTTAGCTACAAGCTGTTTTGTTTCTTGAATACTGCTGCTAAGAGATAGTGTATCATTACCTCTCAATGCATATTCTGTTTTTTCATATTGCACTGAATGATAATGATGAATATCCGTATATTTTGTTATTTCTTTGGGTTGATACTCTTCTTTTAATATATATGTTGTAGTCGTAATTATTGAATCTTCTTTTTTTATTGAATCCTTTTTGATTAAGAAATATTTATGTACAAGACTATCACTAAAAGCTAAATCTTGTATTGTTTTATCTCTTTGTTCTATTTGTTCCTGTAACTTATCTGTCAAAGAAATGACATGGAATAGACAACCCAATAGAACAATAATTGGGAGTGCGTAAATACCTTTTATAATAGAAGTCTTCTTCATTGTTAATTGCTTTTTTCTTTTGACATTTTTAATTGCAAGCATTCTGTTTTCAAAGATGTATTTTCTTTCTCCAAGTTTCGAATTTCTTTGTTAAGCGCCTGTATAGCTTGGTCAAATTCACTCTTTTGTTTTGCTAATTTTTCATTATTCTCTTGAATGAGATTATTGTATTCAATTTTAGACTCAACATCAGAAATAAACATACCAAACTTATAACAAGTTACACATATTCCACTGAATATAGAAAATAAAGCTATCCAAAACTTATAGTGTTCAATACACCAATAGAAAATCTCTTTGGCTTCACTCTCTTTTTTCTTCGAGAATGAATATGCATTATTTCTTGAATTAGTATATTTATGTTTCCTTTTATTATCTACCATATTTAGGATATCTCTATTTCGTACTCTTTAGTTGTGATAATTTGAAATATTGTGCATCGTATCTCGTATTCGGAGTATATGCCTTCCTTGAAGAATGCATCTCAGAAGCATCCATTTGATTAGATGTTTCAAAATCAACTACAACATACATTTCTGTTGTACTGACGTTCCTGTATATGCCAGCTGGCAAGTCATCTACTGACTTTATGAGTTGAACGCTCTTCACCCGGAAAAGATGCTGACCGATATCCTTACGAGTATGGAACAATACATATCCAATGGATTGTAAGTTCTCGGCAATTTCTATGCCGTCTCTTGTGTATTTGATACCGACTGCAAGTTTTCCTGTTGGCAGGAACTTTAGTTTCTTTCCTTCGTAGTTTTCCATCATTACCATCAATACACCATTCTTTGTTGTGGCAGTGATAGGTGAATAGCCCTCAGATATTGGTTTTTGAAGGACTTGATTGGGTTGCTCACCAAGTTTGCAATCTGCTACAAAGAAATATTTCTTCAATACACTTAGCAGTTGTTCATTCTCCGCCTTGTTTGCATCTGTTGTTGTGTCTAATGCTAAAGAATAGACTTTTTCGTCCGTAAATGGAGTATAGACCTTGCCAAGCAACTCTTTGAAATGTGTCTTGATGTATTCTTCTCCATTCACATCGGGATGTGCCTTCATTGCATAGAAGTCGTAATCCTTTTGTAGCCATTCTTGTATTTCTGTGCGAAAACGCTCACGAATGTTATGCTTCCATTGCGTCTTTTGATCCGTGTTATTTCTTGCATAGAGCGACAGGACAAAAAGAAAGTTTACATCATAATGGAACAGAAGCAAGGTGTCGCGGTCAAACAAGCGGTTGTTGAATTGTACTTGTTTGTGACGGTTCTTCTTGCGATCTGTCTTTTCGATACCATCATTCGTATAGTCAAAACTTTCGTCCATTTTTGCTGACACAAAGAAGTTCGGAATGATATTATATCCTTCCGTCACATCATCACGAAGACGAATGTCCGACTCCGTTGTATTACCATTATTGAAAATGTCAAGATTCCATTGAATGACATTTCTTGCGTAGGTGTATTGCTTGTAGATGGATTCAGAACCGAGTTCATGCCCCATCTTGTAATACTTGCTGTCACCTATATAATAGGTTTGCTTGTTCTCGCTTTCAATCAAACTTTTGGCTGTAAATAAGTGGTCAACGATTTTTCCATCCTCTTGCTTTTTCTCCATTCCATCTGGCAATGGATTGTCACCAATTAACTCGTCTATAATAGCCTCGAATACAATATAGAAATTCTTGACCAACAGATATTCTTTCTGCTCTGTCGTGATGAATACTTGTCGTGCTTCATCAAAGAAAGCGTAGCACAACTGCCACAATTGCAATGCTTTGTCAGAAAAATACTTATACTTGATTTGTCGTAAACGTGTTTTGCCAAAACCATTCAGATAAGTCTCAAATCGTTTACCTGTTATAAGCTGAAACTGACAACATATATTTTTGGGGAATCCATAAGTATCTCCAATGTAATTTAAAATAGAGAAAAAGATGATAAGCAACTCTTCGTCAAAGTTGATTTGACGTTTCTTGTTGACAGGGTTCAAATAAATAGGTTGCCCCTCTTGTACGATGACGGTTTGCGTACCAATGGTTCGAGTCCAATTGATTTTGTTCAAGCCGCTATGCAAGTTCTTCACAACAAAAAAGAAGAAACTTTGGTTGTCACGGTTGAATTGTAACAATGACAGGAGAATATCAAGATAAGTATTGCTCAGTCTACGTTGCCCATTGCCAACTTGGGCAATTTGCGAATGATATACAATATCGGTATCGTTGCGTTTGTCGTTTTTGTAAACCACAATGGCGCGATAAACCCAAACAGCAAACTTGTAGAGAAAATTTCTCTCTACAGCATCAAGAGGATTAGTTTCATCTAAGTTTGCAATGCTTTCAGGCTTATACTTTCCAAATACAAGTTCTTGTCCTTCAACATCTTTGAGCAATACCTTGGGAAGGATAAAGACGCAATCCTTCAGTAGAGTATTGTAGAAATACCCTACATAATGAACGGACACCTTACCCTCGACATTCTCCAAAGCATCAATGCCATAGAGAAGGTTCTTTATATTGGCTACATCGTATTGATATTCTTCTATCAGTATGCGCATAATTAATTATTTATTAATGCTATGTGTACGCCCAAATTAATATTTTCAAGTTTGCTTATTAATTCATTTATACGAGTAGGATTAAATTGGTTTGATACATATATTATCTCGCCATTAGATAAATCCAATCTTTTAGCCTTGGTCCTAAATTTTGCATCATTGGTTTCTGTAGCACGTTGCTCAAACTCTTGCTCTGTTTCTACTAAATGAGGCAAATGAGTGACATTCAAACTTGTCCACTTTTGGGCTATTTCGGAAGCCGTCATTTGAGGATTTTGGGAAACATAAATCCTTACAGCTTCGAATGGAGCACGACATTTACCATACGAACCTTCACCATTGACTGAATATCTATCCCTATTAGTAGATGATTGTGCGTTAGAATCTTCATCTTCCTCATCATTTTCCTCTATCTCGATGTCTTCTTCATTTTCATCTATAAGAGAAACGCTTATCGTCATGGGTTCAATACCTAAATTTTTCAAAAATATGGCAACCTTTTCCTCAACAATTTCTGACTTTATTCCTTCAGAAGTATAGAACTTATCAAAAGACAACTTGCTTCCATCCTCGTCATTGAAGATTGCATCTCCAAACTCGTAGTCCTTGAACACGTCATTCCAAAGATAGAAGATAACCTTACCAATAAATGTCTTTGCCGATATAACGCCATTCTGTGCCTTACAGAAGAAATACCCCAGTTTCTTATCCTCAGAATTAGTTGTGGAACCAATCTTCTCATTTATTTTTTCAAGGAATTGCCACCAATCATACTTGTTTCCACCAACCTCTATCACCCAATGCTTCTCTGCATTAGATATAGGCATATAAGTCCAGTCCCAACGACGCTTGAATGCAGAATCAATAGGGAACAAACTCTGGTCGCTTGTGTTCATTGTAGCCCAAATATAGAGATTGTTTGGCAAGAGCAGAATATCACCACTCAATACTTGTAAAACAACATCCTTACCTTCATACATAGCGTTTATCTTGTCACTTTGTGCAATAGACAATCCTGCAAATGCTTTTTGAAGTTGTCGTTTCATATCGGCATCCGCCTTTATAGGATAATCAGAAAAGCCATAATCATTACGGTCAAGAAGCTGGAACAAGTCACCAAAGATTTGAGCACAGTTACCCCTATTGATTTCTTCGATTACAAGGAATTGCTTTTGAGGTTCGCCCTCATTCGCATCAGCATATTTCTTCCATGCACTTACGTATGCTTGTAAGAATGATTGCGCTACAAACTCATAAATGATACGGTCTTCTTTTACAATTTCACCATTCTCTACTACTTTATGACCTGAAAGGTCACGCAACTCAACTTCTTTTGTTGTCGGTTTATAAGCACCCACAAATGTTGAATAGTCTGTGTCGGGATGGAATGTTGTACGGATAACATCTTCATCTTTCGTTTCCTCATTTATGGTATGCGATTTACCTGTGCCAGGAGCACCATAGAAGATTTGTTGAAAAGGATACTCTATACTAGGTGAATCCTCAACGCTATCTGGAAGTTCTACCGAAAAGTATTTAAAATAATCTTCTGCAGACTCTATTGTAATTTCAGGATAAATCTCGGGCATAGAGCAATCAGACAAATGCTGATTTACAGACATTGCATCATCACTAATAATTAAATCTGTAAAATTATTAAGATAGACTCTTACCTTATCAGTATTGTTCAGTTCAACACCAAACATTTGTTCACAAGCTTTAGAATAAGAACTCGCACCTAACATTACTTCATTTTTCAAAAAAGCATAAATATTAGTTGCTCGATGTTCGCCTCCTCTGAGACTTGGAGTATAAATGTTTGGAACGAAATATAACTTTGCCCAATTTGCCACATAACGCAAAATTTCAGAACAAGACACTTTTCGTGTAAATCTAGGCAAACACATACCATCCTCCTCATAATAAAGAGCCAATTGTCTGGCTATTTGAGAATGTGTTTGGGTCCAACCTTTCAGTTTGGACTCTGTGGCACTATGGAAATTTGTTTTTTTCATAGGCACTAAAGGCATTGCATTAACAAATGACAATACCGTTTCTAAAGTGAGGTTTTTACCTCTACAAATAGGTGAAGCTTCAGCCATAATACATTTTTACTTTACTGAAAAATCCAAGTAATATATACCTTCTCCTACCGAAGAGATGTCTATACTGGTACGCCCATATCTTAGCAAATCCCTCTTGGTTATCATATGGTTCAAATCCACGCCTAATCTCTTACGGAGATATTTTCCCAATATGGATTTGCTTGGACTTGTACTTAGTTGTTTTGGATAAACTAGTCCATTGATTGTTTTAGTTTGTTGTCCTTCTAATAACCCAATCATTTTCTCTCCATCATCCCAAATCAACTCCACTTCGTCATTTTCACGATTCTTCTTTCCCTTTGATTGTGGATTATCCATACCGACATACTTCTTGGGAGGGAACAGAGAAGGGAACAACTTGATATAGTTTGACGTAATACGTATATAAGCATCACCTTCGGATACATGCCCTTTACTGAGCCCCCAGTTGAGACCCGATTTCTTGCTAACCATACCGTTTCTATCCAACAAGGTCGCCCTGCATACGTTCTTCCCCAAAAGAGGCTGCTCTAATTTGCTATGTCCAGAGGCCTTAAATACTTTTTGGTATTTTACTTCTGCATCATTGCAACTTATAGCTTTGGAAAGAACATAATCACAATATTCTTTCAAGGTACTGTAAGTATCTTGCTCTACATCAGAAAGAACCTCCTTATAGTCATTCATCATTCCACTAATTGAGAAATTGGCAGAACCGACCAAGGCTTTCTCTATCTTGGCGTTGCAATTCCACGTATAAATCTTTGAGTGAACAGGAATCGTTGAATACAATATGGTTATATTGGAATATTGTCTTTGAACTTCCATAAGAGCCAGATGCAATGGCTGTGAAATACGCTCACTACCATACATCCCATAGACCACGGTTATATGAACATCACTACATTGCTCACACAACATCTTTATTGTTTGATACCCAACATAGCCTGACACTATTGTTATGTTATTTGAAGATGCTGTATCATGCTGCATCCCCAAGACTGTCTTATCTAAATCTTTATAGTATAGCATATCAACTATATTTTTCAATTAACTTATATAATGCTTCCGCTACTATTTTGGCAAAATCCACAGAAACAGCATTGCCAATCATTTTATATTGCGCCATATTTGCTCCAAGAAACTCAAAGTCATCAGGAAAAGTCTGCAATCTGGCAGCCTCCCTTACCGTAATACTACGAGCCTGTTCTGGGTCTGGATGAATATGCCTCATTCCATCTTTATAAAGATGAGCAGGTATAGTATTACTTGGTTCATCATTCCTCAAAACATAAT
>OIZS01000908.1_pt1 | contig 10892 bp, 9 predicted proteins | sample 1588641 | NCBI WGS metagenome assembly OIZS01 (sample SAMN03283240) | human gut metagenome | biome: human-associated habitat; material: feces | host: Homo sapiens | place: Peru | collected 2012
CATAATGTTTAGAAAGCTGTCAAGTAGATTTCGGCAATTCATCTCACCACCTTAGAGGTGGGGGACTTCTTGCCGAGTTCAGTTAAAACTTAAAGCCAAAGTTAAGTCCAAGCCTCATTGGCTCTAATTTTCCCCAAGGAGCAAATTATCTCAGCCAATTACAAGCCCTAAGACAACTACAAACCATAAGCCAATTATGAGCCATAAGCTAATTGCGGGCCTTAGGCTAAAACTAAATTTAGTTTGGCTTAGGCTTGGTTGATATTACGCTCAATTTTTACGTCAAAGGTACGAGTACCGTTGTCAATAAAGGTTAAGCGATTATTAATACCGTTTGGCGCATCTTCAGCATGGTGAGAAACAAAGAGAACCTGAGTTTCGCCATTTTTCATCAAAAATTCGACGAAGCGACGCACCAATTCGCGACTCATGCTATCAAGCCCCTGCAATGGTTCGTCAAGGATTAAAAGTGGCGGCTGTTTTACTAAAGCGCGCACGATTAACACTAAACGTTGCTGACCAAAAGATAATGATTTAAACCCAGCTTTAGCACTACCTTCAAGCCCTAATAGTTTAAGCCACTTCATGGCCAAGTTAATTTTTTCATCACCTGGTTGTTCGTACAAACCAATAGAATCAAAGTACCCTGAAAGAATAACATTGATAACAGGAGTGCTGATGCGATAGTCAAGGTGGAATGAAGGGCTAACATAACCAATATGCTTTTTAATATCCCAAATAGTTTCACCACTACCACGCTTCATGCCAAACAAATGTAAATCATTGCAATACCCTTGCGGATTATCACCAGTAACTAATGATAAAAGGGTAGATTTACCACAACCATTAGGGCCTGCTATTTGCCAATGTTCATACGGGCCTACGGTCCAATTAAGCTTATTGAGCACTACATGATCATCGTACTGTACCGTTACTTCATGCATTTCTACAATCGGTTTGGTTCGATCTAAATCATCAATACAATCATCAGGCACGCGTGGTAAGGTACAAATCTTTGGCAAATGTTCATAGTGGGTCAATTGATGCACGGTGCTATCAGCCATGATTTCATCCTTTGGCCCGAACTTAGCAAGCTCAAGACTCATAATAAGACCAACGTTTTGGCACAGTTCAGAAATTTCATCAAAACGGTTCACTACCACCGCAATTGAAACCCCGCTTGCATAAACCTGGCTTAACAACTCTTGTAAATCTGCTCTGGTCGCAACATCAAGCCCATCAAACGGCGCATCAAGGACTAATAATTCAGGTTTTTTAAGAAGCGCTTCAATGATGAGCGTTTTACGACCTTCACCACTTGAAAGCAAATGAATGGAACGATCTAAAGCATAGGAGAAATTCATCGAAGCACAGAGCTTTTTAATTTCTTCCTCATCATTAGATACAGCTTTAAACAGCTCCATCGGGGTAAAACCAATTAAATCAGATTCAACGTCCGTATTACGGCGTTCAAAATCTTCTTCAAACAATTCCATCTGTTTTTCAAAAGACACTAACGCTGCATTAACGTGTTCCGGAGCGCGCCCACAAAGAAGCTCAAGTTCACCACACAAGGCTTTTGAAAACACTGACTTGCCACTACCATTAAAGCCCACAAAAGTGCTAAAACTGTGGTCAGGCAAAGTTAAGCTTTTTATGTTGAAATTGAGGTTCTTAGCTATCTTAAAAGTGCAATTTTTCCATTCGTACATGATGCGACCTGTAGATAATAAAATGTGACAGAGTTTGCATATTATACGCTTTTACGCCTAAAGCGGTATCATCTGATTTTATCAAGCCCCAATCTTAAGTTGTGCTTTTTAAGTAATCTAACGCCTAAACCAGAATTTTTCTGAAACCTAAGCCACCACTTATGAACTTAGCTTTCATGGGTCTTTGCCATTTTTCCGCCCCAAATGAAAAAGAAACTGAAAAAGAAACTGAAAAAGAAAAAAGGAGAAAAAGGCCAAAAAAAATGGCTGAAAAAAATTTCAACCATTTAAAAAAAATCATGAAGCAAAGCTCTTAGGCCACTAAGAATTACTCTAATTCTTTAGCTCTTTGCCGAGCAACTCGTTTCTTTTCCTCATCCATGATCATTTGGTAGTTATTGATTACCGCCCCGACTACTAAATTAATCAACAAAAAAGCGGCAAACACATACCAAAGGACATGGAAAAATGTTACTACCCATGGGGCCACAGGGATCAAATGCAACCGTGAGGCGGTAACTAAATTGTAGCGTATATCCGTCCAATCCTCGCCCGTCATGATCCGCAGTAAAGTAAACATCGCCTCATTTAAATTACCATATGGATCGTCACTATTTAAGGGCACATTAGCTGCTGATTGCACATATTCTGCTAACACCTTTGCTTGGGTTGGTTCTAAATCATGAGCTTCTGGCAACTTAAAAAATAAAGTACCCGCAACAGCAAAAACATACATAAATATAAGCATCACAATCGCATTGTAGGTCAAAGCTCGCATGGACCTTATCATGACTGAAATGATAAGTCTTAGCTCCATATTAGCTTTAAATAAACGAAGAATTCTGAATATTCTTAAAACTCGAACCGCCGCTACTACTCCGCTATTAGCCGAGATATCGTCAGGAATATAGCTTACCACTACAACCAATAAATCAAATATGTTCCAACCATTAGTAAAGAATTGCTTAAGCGAAGAGCGTCCCACAAAACGCATTAAAATTTCGATGGTGTAGATGATCAAACACACTGTGTTGATGAGGTCGTAAATGTAGTTACGGTTATAAGTTTCAAGCCCAATTACAATGCAATTGATAAATATCACTACCATAATCGAAGACTCAAATAGTCTTGAAGTAGTAATCTTTTGCATCATTGAAGCCACACTGTCACGCATTAATAGATGCTCCTTTTTTAGGTTGGCCTATATGTAAAATTTTAGTTCCTAGGTTAAGAAGATTAAGCTTCCAAGCAAAACCGCCTCGTAAAAACAAAGCGGTTCCTTAAATTTACCCCACCATTTAAAAGCTTAAATCATGAAGCACGCAAGTCAAAGCCTATAAGTTCTAAACAAACTTGCAACATAAACCTTTAAATGAAAGCTAAAGGCAATTAACGATTTAACTTAATGTAAGATTCATATAATGTAAGATTTATATAAATAAACCCTTGTATAACATGCTAAAAATGTTATGTATTAAAACATTTTATTAACACAAAACGTTTGTTTATACAAAAATCTTAATCTTACTTTCTAGTTAAATAGTCACCTTGGCAAATCCATTTATAAGTGGTGAGTTCAGCGAGCCCCATAGGTCCACGGGCGTGTAACTTTTGGGTTGAAATCGCCACTTCGGCTCCTAACCCAAATTGACCACCGTCTGAAAATCTAGTAGACGCATTGATATAAGCACATGCAGAACCAACTTCATTCACAAAACGGCAAGCATTTGCATAATCATTAGTTAAGATAGCATCGGAATGGCTAGCATTATGAACACGCATATGGGTAAGCACCGCCTCAAGACCAAACACGATAGCTACATTCATAGTTAAACCTAACCATTCATTATCAAAATCTTCTTCCTGCCCTGGTGATACGAGTTCAGGTGCTACTTGGCTTACCAAAGCTTGGGTATGGTCCCCATGGCAGACCATGCGTACTGATTTTTCACGCATTTTAGCTGCTAATTTTGGTAAGAATTGGTCGGCAATTTTTTCATGAACTAAGATGGTATCAACTGAATTACAAGCGCTTGGACGCTGTACTTTGGAATTTTCAATCACGGTGACTGAACGTTCAAGGTCAGCTGTTTCATCCACAAAAATGTGCCCCACCCCAAAGCCACCAATAATAACTGGAATAGTACTTTCTTGGCGACATAAGTGGTGTAAACGAGCCCCGCCTCTTGGGATAATCATGTCAACGTAGCGATCTAAATGTAAAAGCTCAGTCACGCAAGCATGATCTGGGTTTTCAATATATTGAACCGCATTTTCTGGTAGCTTGGCGACTAAAAGACCGGTTTTAACCGCTTTAATAATCGCCATGTTGCTGTTTAGAGTTTCGCTTCCACCGCGTAAAATACAGGCGTTACCTGTTTTTAAGCACAAAGAAGTTATGTCGACAGTAACATTTGGTCGAGCTTCATAAATAACCCCGATAACCCCTACAGGCTCACGGCGCTTGCATAAACGCAATCCATTTTCGAGCACGCGACTATCAAACTCTTCCCCTACAGGATCAGGAAGTTTAGCCACATGACGCATATCATCAATAATGCCATTTAAACGCTTATCATCTAAACGTAGACGGTCAAGCATCGCTACCCCAATACCACGTTCTTCAGCTTTGGCCAAATCAATAGCATTAGCTGCTAAAATTTCCGCCTTCGCTTGAGTTAAAGCATCTGCGATAACGTTAAGAGCCTGATTTTTATCGGCCGTAGAAAGGCGAGCCAATTCAACTGATGCTGCCCGAGCCGCTTGGCCCATTTGTTCCATTTCCATAAATATATCCTTTACTATGCCAACAGCTTACATCATTACCATGTCATCGCGGTGCACTGCCACGTGCCCATGCTCAAAACCAAGTACCGCTTCAATTTCTTCTGAATTATGACGCATGATTCGTCTTAAATCAGCGCTATCATAACGAGAAATACCTCGAGCTAACACCTTACCGGATTCGTCAACGATAAGCACCACCGCCCCACGAACAAACTCACCCTCAATGCGAGAAATACCTTTCGGTAGCAAGGAAGAACCTTTGTTAACTAAAGCCTGAGCAGCCCCTTGGTCCACTACAATCTTATGAGTAGGCTTAGTGCCCGCTAAAATCCAGGTCTTACGAGCTTCTAATGGAGTCCCTTGCGCTTTAAATTTAGTCCCTTCAAACTTGCCTTTTACAATATCAGCAATGATTGCCGGATCGCGCCCTGAGGCTACAGCAACTTCAATCCCACTACGTGAAGCAAGCTCTGCCGCTTGTAACTTAGTTGCCATCCCGCCGGTGCCAAGTCCACTGACGCTATCACCAGCAACAGCTCTAATTTCAGGAGTAATTTCATCAACTTCACGAATCAGTACAGCGTTTTTATCAGTTCTTGGATCTGCGGTAAATAAACCCTTTTGGTCTGTAAGTAAAATTAACTGATCAGCATCAGCTAAAATGGCAGCGCGAGCCGAAAGGTTGTCGTTGTCGCCGACCTTAATTTCGGAAGTGGCTACAGCATCATTTTCGTTAATAATAGGCACAATACCATTTGCAAGTAGTGCTGCTAACGCATCTTTAGCATTTAAGAAACGTTCACGGTCTTCAAGATCTGCTCTAGTTAACAAAATCTGGCCAATGTGGAGCCCGTAAATATCAAACAACGTTTGCCAAGTGTGCATTAAGAAGTTTTGCCCAACGGCAGCAAACATTTGGCGGTTAGCCATAGTCTTAGGAATATCCGGATGACCTAAAGCTTCACGACCAGCGGCCATCGCCCCAGAGCTAACTACAACTACGTTCATCCCTTCACGACGTAGCGCCGCTAAAGCGCGGACAATTTCAATCATATGTGCAGTATCGAGCTTCTTGGTTCCTGAGGTGAGCATCGAAGTACCAAGTTTCACTACTATTGTTTTTGCTTTCACTTATAAATCCTGTGTTTTAATTTCATTCCGCCGACTTAAGCTGGCTAACCAACCAATCGGTTACTTTTTTTAATGTTTTGGCAAATACATTAAAAGCGTGTTCATCACTTTCTAACGATAAAATTTCTAATTCTGCATTCTTACAAGCATACTTTAAAAGTTGCAAGTCGGCCTTTGGACACAAATAGTCCCCTTCAAAACCTACAATATAAATAGGTAAATCTAAATGGAGACCGTTTAGAACCCCTTGTTTTTTCACAGAGTACGCTTGTAATTGCGGGATGACATTATCCCATTGCGCCGCATCAAAATTCATTTTGTTCGCAATGTTAGCTCTTTGCATCGATGGGGTTTTAACCATGAATTCTTTATTGGTAAAATATTCGTTAATAAGTGGCCCTATGATGCAGCAGCACTTAATATCTGGTTCTTTTTGCGTTAAGAGATGTACAGCGACGTTCCCGCCAAAACGCTGAGCCATTACCCCGATGCGAGATTGGTCTATAAATGGCACCGAAGACTTAATATAGTCTATTAATGCGCTATGAATAATTCCTGTTTCAGGGGTAAGAGAAATGTTTGAATTTAAGCCCATGCCCGGTAAATCACAAGCCACCAAAGCAATACCGTGTGGATAAAAACATTCACGGTAGATACGTAAATATTCAGTAGCTAAGTTTTGTAAGTTACTGCACACAATTACGCATGGACATAATTTAGTTTTATCAGGAGTATGGATAAAAGCCGAAGCTTGCTGACGTTCCCCAGCCACTGGGAATTTAATTTCGACAAAGTCACCTTCCGCTAGCTGAGCTGCTTTACGGTAGTTAATATAGTGTTGCAGGGTGGCTTGACTACCTAATTCATCCCCACGTAAATGCGGATAACTAGCAATATCGTAATATAAATACGCCAAACGATAAAGACGATAAGCTTCTTCCTTATCTCCAGCTTCCTCTACCTTCTGAGCTTCTAAGTTTGAATCACGTCCGAGCATGGAAAATTCGTAGATCCAATTTCCCGGCCCATATTCATATACGGTATCTAAAATACCTTCTCTGGTTCTCTGCCCTTTTGAAGCCGCAATGCGAGCAATGGCCGACTTGATTTTTATCATGTCGCACCCTAACCATCCCCAATAGGTTTCTGACAATTGTCTAAACCAACATGATGTATCAAAAGACGTTTTAATACCAGATTTAGGCAATTCAGCCACGGAATTAGAAATAAATGAAGTTTCTAGCGACTTACGAGTCGGTTTAAACAATACTTCACTAAGGTTTTCAGAGGATATATCAGTCATAGCTACACCATCCCGCTAATATTGAGTCTTAACAGCTCATTTTTAATGTATTCAGCATGCAGTCTTAAATTTTAACACAATGAAAAAAAAGTTCATGCTTGAAAATAGGGCAAAATACAAAGAGAGGTACAATCAAACTACCTAAACTGAGCAACATTTAAACAAAAATTATGCACCGTTTTTCATGAGGTCCAAAATCTTGTGCATAAACAAATTTAAAACCAAGTTCAAATCTAGATTTTTAATGCCGTAACCCTTTGTTTTTCAAAGTAAGCAACTCTACCAAAGCGCGCAAATATACAACAATTTCACAATTTTCCCAAAGACGCAACATAAATATTTTTATTTTTTTTTGCGCACGGTTTTATGCGCCTTTTGAGCGTTATGTACAACGTTATGCACAGGTTTGCAAACATATTCCGTGCACAACGAGCTGTGGATATTTTCCCAGGGGTTGACAAGATGTAAAAATGAATTTAACGCTGTTTTGAGTACATTTATATTAATAGACAATACGGATCATAACTTCGATTTAAAAAAGAGCATGAGGTTGCAATTGTGATAAAATGCCTTATGTTCTTCCCTTTAATTCTGCCTAGAGATAAAACATGAAGACCAAGAAGAAAAAATGTACACTTGTGGCTCAGCCTAGAATTGATTGCAACTTCTTAATTCACGAAAAAGATTGCGTCATTCTGCTTGATGATAATCGTTGTCACCAGAATATCACCAAACCTTATATCCGTGACCATGAAGACGAATTTTTGATAAAGATGTTCTTAAAAGCTAAACTAAACCACATCATCTAATACTAAAATTTAAACTTCTTTGGCTTTTGAAGAAAAAGTGGTGGTGTCTGTAACCGTAGTTATTAAAACCCCAAGACAAGACACGACACCTCACGATAACAAGGATTTAATAATGAACAGCATCAGAGAATTAACTCCCCAAGACGTTTGGAACTATTTTGCCGATTTATGCGAAATTCCTCATGTATCTGGAAACGAAGCCAGAATCACCGCTTATCTTCAAGAATTTGCCCAAAAACATAATCTAAAATGTAAAACGTCTCCTTGTGGTAATATCCTCATTGTGCGCCCAGCCTCAGCCGATTTACAGCACAAACCTGCTGTAATTTTGCAAGCTCACACTGATATGGTTGGAGTAAAACTTGAAACGTCACAACACGATTTTGCCATCGACCCCATCCAAACTACTATAACTCCTGATGGCACTGTTACTGCAGTTGGTACCACTTTAGGTGCCGATGATGGGATTGGCGTTGCCCTTATTCTATGCTTACTCGCCGATCCAAATTTACACGCCCCTGAGCTACACGGTCTATTTACCGTATCCGAAGAAACAGATATGGTCGGCGCCAACGCACTTACTCCAGATTTCGTGCAAGCTAACTTAGGTATCAACATCGATTCTGAAGACTTAGGTGAAATTTGCATTGGTTGTGCCGGTGGCACTTCTTTTGATATTGTGCAAAACTCTGAAATTAGTTCTATTCCAGACGATTACTCAATTTTGCAGGTAAAAATTCATCACGCTACAGGCGGACATAGTGGTATTGATGCCGACAAAGGCAGAATCAACGCTGCTTGCGCCCTCCTTTCCTTAACGGAAAGCTTGTGGGAAAACTCAATTGAAGCCTATATCTGTAATATTAAAGCAGGTTATGTCAGAAACTCTATTCCTGCCGAAGGCGAAATGATGCTTGCAGTACAAACTGCATTCACCGATAAAGCTTTATCAATCATTGAAGAAAATTGCGAACGGCTCACTAGTAAATTTGTTAAGACCGATCCAAACATTTTGTTCTCTACCGATATTTTGACTGAAGCTGCCAACAAGCCTAGCGTTATGTTGTTATCAACTCCAGATATTATCAATTTTAGAAAGCTAAACACTAGAGTTATTGAACACGACGACAATCAAAATCCTCTAACTTCATGCAACCTAGGTTATCTTGAATATAGCGAAGGACATGTTACCGCCAAGCTATTAGCAAGATATTCAACCCCGAGTGGTAAAACCCTAATTGAACAAACCATTGCGCAAATTGTAACTCAATGCAAAGCTGAAATTACTGAATCAAGCTCATATCCATTTTGGGAACCAAATTACCAAAGTCCAATGCTTCAAACTGCGGCCTCTGAGTTCAAGAACCTTACAGGTCATGACGCCAAAACTACAGTTATACATGCAGGGCTAGAATGCGGAATTATTCAGCAACAAAACAGCAAGCTTGATGTAATATCAATTGGGCCAGACGTGTTCGGTGCTCATTCACCTAAAGAATGTGTAAATATCAAATCTGTTGAGATTTGCCACATTTGGTTAAAGAACATCTTAGCTTCAATTTAACTATTCACCTTTTAATTTAAAAGCCTCACTGTCTTAATCTTGTAGCCTTAATCTTTTAACCTTAATCCTACGTGTTTAGAGATTTGATAGTGAAGTTTTTTAAAACAGCTACCAATAATGTTTCCCCCAAAAAAACATTAAAACGTCTTTTACTTATTAAGCCGTCGTTGCTTATTTCACGCTCATGAACTCAACAATTATTTTCTTCATCTTAATTGCTGCAATATTTGTGGTACTCCTTTTTATTACAATACTTCTTTTTTTACGTAACCAAAGTTTAAAAAAAGAGCTTACTCAAAACAAAGATGAACTTAACAGTTGCTATGCTAATTTAGATGAACTCCATCCGCAGCTAGAGCAAGCAAGAATTTGCGCTGAAAAGTTAAAAACAGAAAACAAGCTTTTGTCAGAAAGACTAGAACAACAAAAAGTAGAATTTGCCAAACAAGAACAGAAAAATGCGCAATTTTTAGATTCAACGTTTAGAAATATGGCGACGGAGTTCATCAATCGAGGAGCGCAAGCACTACAAAATCAAAGCACCACAGCTGTTGCTAACATTCTAGCCCCTCTTAATCAAAGTATTGAATCTTTCAAAAAGGAAGTTGCGATCAATAACAATACCACCATCCAACATAACTCCATGCTTTCAACAAAGATTGAGCTCTTAAATTCAGCTCAAATCAAACTAAGCTCTGAAGCCAACAAACTTACAGAAGCGCTTACAGGTAATTCAAAAACAATTGGCTGTTGGGGTGAAGTTATACTTGAAAAAGTGTTAGAATCCGCCGGCATCAAAGAACATGTTGTATTTGAACGAGAACTGGTTTTAAAAAATGCCGACAACAAAATTTACCGCCCAGATGCTGTAATAACATTACCTGGGAATCAACAACTGATCATCGATTCTAAATGCCCCTTAAGTGCTTATGCGCGTTATTCTGATGCACTAAATGAAAACAACCAAGAAGTTATTGAATCGGAATTAAAAACTCATATTAAAAACATTGAAAACCGTATTACAGAACTAGCTGACAAAAAATATTATGAACTAGTTGGGCTTAATAGTCCTGAATTTGTATTTCTATTTATCCCTATAGAAAATGCATATACCGTAGCCTTTGCCCATAAGCCTGAGCTGCTTGATTTTGCGGCTCAAAGAAATATAGCTATAACTACTCCATCTACACTACTAGCTTCTATGTTCATTGTTAAGGAATTGTTCGCTTTAGAAAAACGTAGTCAAAATTTAGATGAGGCGGTACGCACAATATCTAGTTTTACAGATAAAATCAGCAAACTTTACGAAAGATTTCAAACTTTAGAGAAAAACATTTCCAATGTCCAAAAAAGCTACAATGAAGTAAACAATACTTTTGCTGGACGCAATGGGCTACTTGAGTCGTCTGAAAAAATTAGAGAGAAACTTAATTTGTAAACAATTAAACAACTATTCATCGTAAACAAAGTGAATGGTTCATCCCTAAATTTTGGGGTTGACTAAAGCAGTGAATTTTGTAGATAGGAATAAATAAGTTAAAATAAAGGCTCCACCGTTTAACTTTAATATCCACCAAAAAGGAAAC
>OIZS01000909.1_pt1 | contig 10883 bp, 9 predicted proteins | sample 1588641 | NCBI WGS metagenome assembly OIZS01 (sample SAMN03283240) | human gut metagenome | biome: human-associated habitat; material: feces | host: Homo sapiens | place: Peru | collected 2012
ACCCTGACGGTTCCCTTTCACACTATCCTTCCCTCCGATACTTGTAACCGGGCAGGTTTTTTGACAGTCAAAGAGACCGGCTCGATGAGCCGGTCTCTTTCCGTATCTTACAGCTTCGTGACCATGGGGATGATCATGGGGCTGCGCTTTGTGTGCTTGTAGAGATAGCTGCTCACCGCCGAGCGGACGGCGCGGCATACGTCGCCCTCGTCCCGGCGCTTCCTGGCGGACATGCCGTCCACCGTCTCTGTGGCCACGCGGCGCAGACTCTCCAGCAGCTCCTCGGATTCCTTTACATATACAAAGCCGCGGGTGACGATCTCCGGCGGGCACAGCAGCTGGTGGTCGTGGCTGGACATGGGCAGCACGATGACCACCATGCCGTCCTCAGCCAGCAGCTTGCGGTCGTTGAGCACCACGGCGCCCACCTCGCCCACGCCGCTGCCGTCCACGAACACCTCGCCGGCGGGGACACTCGTCTCGCACTTGATGTGCTTGGTGGTCAGCTCGATGACGGAACCGTTGTCAGCCACGATGATGTTGTTGGGCTGCATGCCCATGCTCTCGGCCACCCGCTTGTGGATCTGCAGCATGCGCTGCTCGCCGTGGAGGGGGATGAAGAACCGGGGCTTCGTCAGCGCGTGGATGATCTTCAGCTCCTCCTGGCAGGCGTGGCCGGACACATGCAGCATGTCGGCCTTGTCATACACCACATCCGCGCCCTTGCGGAACAGCTCGTTGATGACCCGCCCCACCGTCACCTCGTTGCCGGGGATGGCGCTGGCGGAGATGATGACCTTGTCGCCGGGGCCGATGTCCACCTGCTTGTGGGTGGAGAAGGCCATGCGGTACAGGGCGCTCATCTCCTCGCCCTGGGAGCCGGTGGTGACGATGACCTGCTGGTTCAGGGGCAGACCCTTGATGCGGTTGATGTCCACCAGCGTGTTCTTGGGCACCTTCATGTAGCCCAGCTCCGTGGAGACCTTCATGATGTTCTCCATGCTCCGGCCGGTGACGGCCACCTTCCGCCCGCAGGCGGCGGCGGCGTCCAGCACCTGCTGGATGCGGTGGACGTTGCTGGCAAAGGTGGTGACGATGATGCGCTGCTGGCAGCCGGTGAACTGCCGCTTGAACGTGGCGCCCACGGCGCGCTCGCTCATGGTATAGCCGGGGCGCTCCACGTTGGTGGAGTCCGCCAGCAGCGCCAGCACGCCCTGCTTGCCCAGCTCGCCGAACCGCGCCAGATCGATGACCTCGCCGTCGATGGGTGTGGAGTCGATCTTGAAGTCGCCGGTGTGGACGATGGCGCCCATGCGGGTGTGGATGGCGAAGGCCACGGAGTCGGCGATGGAGTGGTTCACATGGATGAACTCCACCTGGAATTTGCCTGCCCGGACGGTCTGCCCCGGCTCCACGGTGATGAGCTTGGTGGAGCCCATCAGCCCGTGCTCCTGCAGCTTCAGCTTGATAAGCCCCGCCGTGAATTTCGTGCAGTAGATGGGCAGGTTGATCTGCTTGAGCACATAGGGGATGGCGCCGATGTGATCCTCGTGGCCGTGGGTGATGAACAGACCCCGCAGACGGCTGCGGTTCTTCACCAGATACGTCACGTCGGGGATGACGCAGTCGATGCCGTACATGTCGTCGCCGGGGAATGCCATGCCGCAGTCCACCACGATGATCTCGCCGCCGTACTCATAGGCGGCCGTATTCGAGCACGGTCATGTTCTTGCCGATCTCGTTCAGACCGCCAAGAGGGATGATTTTCAGTTTTTCTGCCATAAAATAGTAAATTCTCCTTTTCTTTACAAAGCGGGAGCGCCGCGGCGGCGGGGAAAATGACCGCACCAAAGCAAAGGCGGTCTGCTCTGCCCGTCTGCCCTGCATCGCAGAGGGGAGGAATCAGCCTGTCGCCCGTCGTCAGCACTCGATGTAGTTGGATATATTGACCGCGGCGTCCACACACCGCGAAACAACCAAAAAACATGCGCCGTATTCGGCACTTTTCACAAATTATAGCACATTCTTTTCCGTTTGTACACCCCCAACTTGCCGACGGCTTTCGCCCCGATGCGGCGGCGGCAAAAAATCCGGCATGATTTCCGCAAAACGTAGTTGTTCGCGCGCTGGTTCTGTGGTATAATCAACTGATTATATTGGAGATTTATCCTCTTTTCGGAAAGGAGGCGAGCCTGTGAGCAAAAAGATCATCCGCGGGTTCCGCACCAACATGACGCTGTACAGCCTGTGTCTGATCGCGTTCGTGGCCGTTACCGCGCCCTTTGAGCCGCTGCTGGCGCTGGCGGAGGCGGCGGTGGCCGTGCTGGTCATTCTGGTGGGGCGGCGCCGCACGAAAATGGCGCAGGCCTCCGTGCGGCAGTATATGGATCGGGTGTCCGGCGGTATGGACACCGCCCGCTCCAGCAACATGCTGTACGCGCCGCTGCCCATGCTGGTGTTCGACGTGACCACCGGCGAGATCCTGTGGTGCAACGATATGTTCATGCAGCTCACCGCCCAGAAGGAGAAGATATTCGAGACGGCGGTGGACACGGTGATCCCCGATTTCACCTACCGCTGGCTCATAGAGGGCAAGCGGGAGTATCCGGAGCAGTTCCGCTGGAACGACCGCATCTACCGGGTGTTCGGCGCTCTGAGCTGCCCGGAGCCGGAGGGCGGCGAGCAGCCCACGCTGGCCACCACCTACTGGATGGACATCACCGAGTCGGAGCAGATGCGCCAGACGCTGGAGCTGACAAAGCCCCTGCTGGCCATCCTGATGGTGGACAACTACGAGGAGCTGATGAAGGCCTGCCCGGAAAACAAGCGCTCGGCGCTGCTGGCTGCGCTGGAGGAGCAGATGAACACATGGGCGGCGGGCACCGGCGGACTGCTGCTGGGCTACGACCGCGACCGGTACCTGTTCCTGTTTGAGGAGAAGGACTACACCGGCTTCACCGAGAGCAAGTTCGACGTGCTGGAAAAGGTGCGGCAGGTGCAGGCCGGCGAGGGCGTGTCCGCCACGCTGTCCATCGGCGTGGGACGGGACGAGGACAGCTTCGAGCAGCTGTTCAAGAACGCGTCGCTGGCGCTGGAGATGGCGCTCAGCCGCGGCGGCGATCAGGCCGTAGTGAAGGATCGCGTGAACTTCGAGTTCTACGGCGGCCGCAGCAAGAGCACCGAGAAGCGCACCAAGGTCAAGTCCCGTGTCATGGCCAACGCCCTGGGCGAGCTGATCGACGACGCCCGGCAGGTGTACGTCATGGGTCACAAGTACGCGGACATGGACTCCCTGGGCGCTGCCGTGGGTATCTGCTGCATCGCCCGCAAGCGGGGCAAGCCCTGCCAGATCGTTATCGACACCGAGAACAACGCCGCCCATCCCATCCTGCGGCGGCTTGCCGAGCAGCCGGAATACGCCGGCGTTACCATCTCCGGGGCGGACGCCTTCATTAAGTGTCAGCCCGGCGCGCTGCTGGTGGTGGTGGACACCAACCGCCCCGAAAGCGTGGAATCCGAGGAGATGCTGGAGACGTGCAACCGGGTGGCGGTCATCGACCACCACCGCCGGGGCAGCAGCTACATCGAAAAGATGGCGCTGAACTACCACGAGCCCTACGCCTCCTCCGCCAGCGAGCTGGTGGCGGAGCTGATGCAGTATTTGCTGGAGCCGTCCGACGTGCTCAAGTGCGAGGCCGAGGCGCTGCTGGCGGGCATCGTGCTGGACACCAAGAATTTCACCAACCGCACCGGCGGACGCACCTTCGAGGCGGCGGCCTACCTGCGCCGTATCGGGGCGGACACCCAGGACGTGCAGCGCATGTTCCAGGGCGACCTGCAATCCATGATCGCCCGCTACGCCATCATCCGGCAGGCGGAGCTGTACCGGGACGACATGGCGGTGGTGGCGCTGGACGAGGAGTGCGACCGGGTGACGGCGGCCAAGGCCGCCGACGAGCTGCTGACGCTCAAGGGCATCCGCGCCAGCTTCGTGCTGTATAAGAAGGGCACCGGCGTGTATATGTCCGCCCGCTCACTGGGCGAGGTGAACGTGCAGGTGATCCTGGAAGCGCTGGGCGGCGGAGGAAACTCCACCACCGCCGGCGGTCAGGCGGAGAACATCACCGTGGAGGAGGCCAAAGCAAAGCTGCTGGAGGCCATCGACCACTATCTGGAAAACTAACGTAAAGGAGACATACAGACATGAAGATCATTTTGAAGCAGGATATCAGAGGTAAGGGCAAGAAGGGGCAGATGATCGAGGCTGCCGAGGGCTACGCCCGCAACTACCTTATCCCCAGAGGGCTGGCGGTGGAGGCCACTGCCGACGCGGTGAACACCATGAACCTGCAGGCCAAGGCCAAGGCCAAGGCCGACGCCGAGGCCAAGGCCGAGGCGCTGGCTATTGCGGAGAAGCTGAAGTCCTGCCAGGTGAAGATCGCCGCCAAGGGCGGCGAGGGCGGCAAGCTGTTCGGCGCCATCACCGGCAAGGAGATCGCCGCGGCGCTGGCTGAGCAGTTCTCCCTGACCATCGATGGCAAGAAGCTGGTGCTGGAGCAGCCCATCAAGAGCTTCGGCAGCTACGAGGTCAAGGCCAAGCTGGGCTACGAGGTCAGCGGCACGGTGTACGTGCTGGTCATCGAGGAGAAGTAACATCCCACAGCTTTCCGGAAGGGAGGAGACATCATGGCGGACAACGACGCGCTGCTTACAAACCAGATGCCCCATTCGCCGCAGGCGGAGCAGGCGGTGCTGGGCTCCATGCTCATTGACGCCGACTGCGTCAAGGACGTGATGGATCAGCTCCAGACGCAGGACTTCTATCTGCGCACCAACCGGGATATATTCGAGACGATCTACCAGATGTTCGTCTACTCCAAGCCCATCGACGGAGTCACCGTGGCGGGAGAGATGGAGAAAAACGGTAAGAGCAACGAGCAGACCCGCTCCTATCTGGTGCAGCTGATGGAGGTAACGCCCACCAGCGCCAACGTTATGGAGTACGTCCGCATCGTGCAGGAGAAATCCCTCATGCGGCAGGTGGCCTTTGCCGCCGGGAGCATCACCGCCATGGTGCAGCAGGGCACCGGCAGCGCCGGCGACATGCTGGAGGCAGCCGAGCAGCGGATCTACGCCATCCGCCGGGGCCGCAGCGCCCAGGGCATGGTGCCCGTGAGCATGGTGCTGGGCGACGTGATGAGCCAGCTGGCGGAGCTGAGCGCCCGGGGCGGCAAGAGCGTCCCCGGCCTGTCCACCGGCCTGTCCGCCGTGGATGCCAAGATCAACGGCATGAACAAGTCCGACCTGCTGCTGCTGGCCGCCCGACCCGGCATGGGCAAGACCAGTATGGCGCTGAATGTGGCGCTGTCCGCCGCCCGGGAATCCGGCAAGACCGTGGCCATCTTCTCGCTGGAAATGTCCAAGGAGCAGCTGGTCACCCGCCTGATCGCCAGCGAGGGGCTGGTGGAGAACCAGCGGCTCATCACCGGCAACCTGCGGGAGAGCGACTGGCAGCGCATCGCCGAGGCCGCGTCCGCCCTCAGCTGCATGGACATCCGCATCGACGACAACCCGCTGCTGACCGTGGCGGATATGAACGCCAAGTGCCGCCGCCTGGAAAATCTGGGTCTGGTGGTCATCGACTATCTGCAATTGATGACCTCCGCCGGCGGCAAGGGCTATTCCGGGGAAAACCGCCAGCAGGCGGTGTCCGATATCAGCCGTATGCTGAAGATCATGGCCAAGGAGCTGCAGGTGCCGGTGCTGTGCCTCAGCCAGCTGAGCCGTGCCAATGAAAAGCGCGAGGACAAGCGCCCCATGCTGTCCGACCTGCGTGAATCCGGCGCCATCGAGCAGGACGCCGACATCGTCATGTTCCTCTACCGGGACGACTACTACAACGCCGACACGGAGAAGCGCAACGTGGCCGAGTGCATCGTGGCCAAGAACCGCCACGGCGAAACGGGCAAGGTGGAGCTGCGCTGGATGCCGGAATACACCGCCTTCGGCACGCTGGAAACGCGGTACGACGAGGATGAGTAAGCCCGTGGTGGACGCCGCGGCGTGGATGGAGCGCTTCGGCATGCTCCCGCCGGCAGGCGGGACGATCCTGTGCGCCGTGTCCGGCGGCCGTGATTCCGTGTGCCTGCTGGACTACCTGTGGCGTCTGGGACGGGAGCGGGGCTTTTCCGTGGCCGCCGCCCATCTGAACCACGGCATGCGCCCCACGGCGCAGCGGGACGAGGAGCTGGTGCGCCGGCTGTGCCGTGAGCGGGAGATCCCCCTTTACACGGAAAAGGTGGACGTATACGCCCTGTGCGATACATGGCGCCTGACCGTGGAGGAGACAGGCCGCCGCGCCCGCTATGAATTCCTGCGCCGCACCGCCGCGTCCATCGGCGCGGCCTTCATCGCCACCGCCCATCACCGGGAGGATCAGGCGGAGACGGTGCTGCTGCAATTGCTGCGGGGCACCGGCCCCCAGGGGCTTGCCGGCATTCCGCCGGTGCGGGAGGGCATCATCCGCCCCTTGCTGGACACGCCCCGCGCCGCCATCGATGCCTACATCGCGGCGCATGGCCTGCCCTACGTCACCGACGAGACGAATCTGGACACCCACTATGCCCGCAACCGCCTGCGGCTGGAGATCATGCCCCAGCTGCTGACTATTAACCCCTCTGCGCCCGCCCATATCTGCCGCACGGCGGATATCCTGCGGGCGGAGAACGACTATCTGGACGCGCAGGCCGCCGCGCTGCTGCCGGACACCGGCACAGCCCTGCCCTGCCATACGCTGCTGTCCGCCCCCGCCGCCCTGCGTCCCCGAATGCTGCGGCTGCTGGCGGAGCGATTGCCGGTGGGGAAGAAGGACTTCTCCGCCGCCCATTACCGGGCGCTGGAGACGCTGGCGCAGACCGGCGGAACCCTGTCCCTGCCCGGCGGAGCCGCCGCCGTGTGCCGTCAGGGTACGCTGACGCTGACAGTCCCGGACGCGAGCCGTCCGGAGGAAACACCCCTGCACCCCGGCGACAACCGCGTGGGCGCGTGGCACATCCGCCTCAGCGACACACCGGCTCCCGGCGCGCTGGCGGTGCGCCCCGGCGCGTGGAGCGTCCGCCCCTGGCGGCGGGAGGATGGCCTGACGCTGCCCGGCAGCCGCGGCCGCCGCAGTCTCAAGCGTCTGCTGGCCGAGCGGGGCGTCCCGCCGGAGCAGCGGGACGATATCCCGGTTTTCTGTCTTGCGGGGCAGGCCGCCGCCGTACCCGGCGTCGGTGTAGATGCGAGTGCTGTGCCGGAGCAACCCGGCAACACCATATATATTCAACTATTTTAGAAGATAACGGAGGAACAAAGACCTATGGCTAAAAGCAATATGGATCAGGATATCCTGAAGGTACTGCTGTCCGAGGAGGAGATCAAAGCCCGCGTGCAGGAGATGGGCGACCAGCTGTACGAGGCGTTCAAGGACAAGGACCCCATGTTTGTGGGCGTTCTCAACGGCTGCTTCATTTTCATGGCGGATCTGGTGCGCGCCGCCCAGCTCAAGAGCGAGGTGGAGTTCATCGGCCTCTCGTCCTACAAGAACGCCACCAAGTCCTCCGGCGTGGTGCAGATCACCCGCGATCTGCAGCGGGACATCAGCGGCCGCGACATCATCATCGTGGAGGATATCCTGGACTCCGGCAACACGCTGGCCTTCCTCACCGAGTACCTCAAGACCAAGGGCGCTGCGTCCGTCACCATCACCACCCTGCTGGATAAGCCCTCCCGCCGCGAAAAGCCCATCAAGGCCGACTACGCCGGCTTCGTGGTACCCGATGAGTTCGTGGTGGGCTACGGTCTGGACTACTGCCAGCAGTACCGGAACATGCCCTATATTGGGGTGCTGAAGCCGGAGGTCTACACCAAGTAAAGGCACGTCTCGCACGCCCTGCCATCGTCGAACCGGCTTGCTGTACACAAAGTACAGCGGCACCGTTTCGTCATCGGCAGGACGCACGATCCGCACCTTTCCAAGGCACGTCTCGCCCACCCTGCCATCGCCGGGTCGGCAGGGATGCGCGTTTGTAGGGGACGGCGTCCTCGACGTCCCGTCGGCGCGGCGCTGCCGCTATCCCGTAGGGCGGGGCCCGTGTGCCCCGCCGAAAACGCATCCCCGCGGCGGGACACATGGGTCCCGCCCTACAGAGCGGTGCGGTGATTCGCCCGTAGGGGACGGCGGGCGATCCTGCCCGTCCCCACAGCCAACAATCAAAGATCAGGAAGTGAAAGCATGGAAAATAAGGGAGGAAAGCGCCTCGCCCCGTCGGGCGGGGCGGAGAAGGAGCCGCGTACCGCGCCCGCAAGCGAGCCGGCGCCCGCAGAGCAGCCCGCGCCGGAAACGGCATCGGAACCGGCGGCGCAGCCCGCAGCGGAAGCGCCCGCCGAGGCTGCCCCGCAGAAGAGCAAGGCCAGGAAGCTGTGGGACGACTACGGCTATATGCTGGTGACGCTGGCGGTGGTGTTCGTGGTGTTCAAGGTGCTGCTGCAATTGGCCTACGTACCCAGCGGCTCCATGGAGACGACCATTCCCACCAAGACGCTGCTCATCGGCTGGCGGCTGCCCTTTGTGGTGTCCGACCCGGTGCCGGAGCGGGGCGATATCGTCACGTTCTGGGACGAGGAGATGCAGCGCGTGCTGGTGAAGCGCGTCATTGGCCTGCCCGGGGAGACGGTGAGCTTCCGGGACGGCTATACCTATATCGACGGGCAGAAGCTGGACGAGAGCTATCTGCCTACCCAGGGCATCACCCAGTGCGCCAATACGTTCGCCGTGCCGGAGGGCTGCATCTTCGTCATGGGCGACAACCGAACCGGCTCTAACGACAGCCGGTTCCTCAGCCAGCCCTATATCCCCGTGGACGCCATTCAGGGGCACATGCTGGCGGCCATTTCCATCGGTTCCCAGCAGAGCTGGCAGGGCGTCCGCTGGATCGGCTGAGAAGGGGGAGGAGAGAAGGATGAATACACAACGACGCTTCCGCGGCATCACCATTTTGCTGATCGTCGCGGCGGTGGTGCTGATCTCCCAGGTGGCGGGCAATCTGCGCCGCGCCGGGGATATCAGCTACGGCGAGATGCGCAGCTGCTTCGTGCAGGAGAAGGTCAGAAGCTTCACCGCCACGGACGATCGGCTCACTGCCGTCCTGCAGGACGACAGCACCGTCACCTGCGCCCTGCAAAGCTTTGACACATTTTATAACGACCTGAACGATCTGGTGGTGGAGCAGGCCGACAAGGGCATCATCACCAGCTACAACTACACGCCCAGCAACAGCACCAACTGGCTTTCCACGCTGCTGCCCTATGTGCTGGCGGTCATGGCGTTCATCCTGCTGATGAACCTGATCGCCCGTACCGGCGGAGGCGGCGCGGTCAACGACAAGATGGCGCGCTTCGGCGAGGCGCGCATTCAGGATATCCCCGACGACGGTAAGAAGGTCACGTTCAAGGACGTGGCCGGCGCCGACGAGGAAAAGGAGGAGCTGGAGGAGATCGTCCAGTTCCTGCGCGACCCCGGCAAATACACCGAGCTGGGCGCCCACATTCCCAAGGGCGTGCTGCTGGTGGGGCCTCCGGGCACCGGCAAGACGCTGCTGGCCAAGGCCGTGGCGGGCGAGGCCGACACCGCGTTCCTGTCCATCTCCGGCTCCGATTTTGTGGAGATGTATGTGGGCGTGGGCGCCAGCCGCGTCCGCGACCTGTTCGAGCAGGCCAAGAAGCAGTCCCCGGCCATCGTGTTCATCGACGAGATCGACGCGGTGGGACGGCAGCGCGGCAGCGGTCTGGGCGGCGGCCATGACGAGCGCGAGCAGACGCTGAACCAGCTGCTGGTGGAGATGGACGGCTTCGCCGCCAACGAGGGCGTTGTGGTGCTGGCGGCCACCAACCGCGTGGACATCCTCGACCCGGCACTGCTGCGCCCCGGCCGGTTTGACCGGCAGGTGTTCGTGGGTCTGCCCGATATCAAGGGGCGGGAGGAGATCCTGAAGATCCATGCCAAGGGCAAGCCTCTGGCGGAGGATGTGGATCTGGTCAGAGTCGCCCGCGCCACGGCGGGCTTCACCGGCGCCGATCTGGAAAATCTGCTGAACGAGGCGGCGCTGCTGACCGGGCGGCAGGACAAAAAGCTCATCACCGAGGAGGCCATCCACCAGTCGGTCATCAAGGTCATCGCCGGCCCCGAAAAGCACAGCCGCGTGGTGCCGGAGGCCGAACGGCGGCTCACCGCCTTCCACGAGGCCGGTCACGCCGTGGTCATGCACGCGCTGCCCCGTCTCGACCCGGTACATCAGATCACCATCGTTCCCCGCGGGCAGGCCGGCGGCATGACCATCTATCTGCCGGAGGAGGATCGCTCCTACCTGTCCCGCAGCTACATGCTGGATCAGGTGGCGGGGCTGCTGGGCGGCCGCGTGGCCGAGGAGATGATGCTGGGCGACATCTCCACCGGCGCGTCCAGCGATATCCAGCGCGCCACGGCCATTGCCCGCAAGATGGTGGGCACATATGGCATGTCCGCCAAAATGGGCAGCGTGGCCTTTGACGCGGGCGCGGACGAGGTGTTCATCGGCAAATCCATGGGGCACACCCGCCCCTACTCCGAGGAGACGGCGGCGGAGATGGACGCGGAGATCCGCGCCATCATCGACGCGGCGTACCAGCAGTGCCGGGAGATACTGGCCAGATACAAGTCCCAGCTGACGGCTGTGGCGGAGTATCTGCTGGAGAACGAGACCATGGACGCCGAAACCTTCGAAACATATTTCGCAGATAGCGGCGAAAACGGCGAAAGCCGTCAGTGAGAGTGATTGAGAGTGATACGGAACCGGCGGGCGCTTCTG
>OIZS01000913.1_pt1 | contig 10846 bp, 9 predicted proteins | sample 1588641 | NCBI WGS metagenome assembly OIZS01 (sample SAMN03283240) | human gut metagenome | biome: human-associated habitat; material: feces | host: Homo sapiens | place: Peru | collected 2012
GATATTCCCTTCATTTCTCCTTCATTGAATACAGCCCCGCTTTGGCTTCTCCTTCACCAAAGCGGGGCTGTGTTTGTTATGTCATTGACCTTCCAGCCTGCCGTGGTCGCAACCAAGCGAGAGATAACGCTCAATCTCCCCTCTCAGCACAAGCTGAGCATACTCCAGCGGCTTATTGTACAGCAGCCAGTCCAGTTCTGCCCGCTGTGCCGGGGTGTTGCCGTACTCGTCTTCGATGGCGATGCAGTCGATGGCAAGGGTAGTGCCACCCTCGAACCGGGCTTCCACCCGGTTGGTGTCCATGTTGTAGCGGCAGGAAAGCAGTTTGTTCATAAGAAAGCCTCCATGTTTTTCACATTTACTTCTTCTGCGGTGGAAAGTTCCGGCTGTCCATTTGCAAATATATAAAGCCACTTCCTGATGCAGCCCTTTACAGGTCTACACTCATCCACCACACGCTCCAATTTTACGCCAAACGCGAACTTGTCGGGGCGGGGCCCCTCCATCTTGCTTACGCAAGACCGTTCGGTCGCTTAAAAGCCCCACTGGGGCTTTCATTGCTCCGCTTCGCTGCGCAAACGCGAACAACGCTCTTTTTGCTCTGCACAAAATCCTGCATCGTTTGGCGTAAAATTGGCGTATGGTGTAGTTTTTGCTGGAAATCCATCAAAAGAAAAAGCCTGAAACTTCTCGGTACATCAAGAAGTTTCAGGCTTTGTTTCGCTTAAATTGGAAGTTTACTGGTCAATCGGCTTCATCGTGGGGAACAGCAGCACATCACGGATAGAGGCACTATCGGTGAGCAGCATCACCAGACGGTCTACGCCGAAGCCCAGACCGCCCGTGGGGGGCAGACCGTACTCCAGTGCGTTGACGTAGTCGTAGTCCACCTGTGCCTTGCACTCGGGCTCCAGCGCCTTGCGCTCGGCCACCTGACGCTCGAAGCGGCCCTTCTGGTCGATGGGGTCGTTCAGCTCGCTGAAGGCGTTGCCGTACTCGGTGCAGTCGATGAAATACTCGAAGCGCTCGGTGAAGGCGGGATCATCCGGCTTGCGCTTGGCCAGCGGGCTGATCTCCACAGGGTAATCGTAGATGAAGGTGGGCTGGATCAGCTTGTCCTCCACAAAGGCATCGAAGAACTCGGCCAGAATGGCGCCCTTGGTGGGCACCTCGGGCAGCTCCACGTTGTGCGCCTTGGCGGCAGCGATGGCGTCCGCATCGGTCTGCCAGTCGTTGAAGTCCACACCGGAATACTTCTTCACAGCCTCCACCATGGTCAGGCGCTCCCAGTGGCTCATATCGATCTGCTTGCCCTGATACGGGATGACCAGACTGCCGCAGATCTTGAGGGCAAGGCGCTTGTACAGCTCCTCTACCAGATCCATCATGCCATGGAAATCGGTAAAGGCCTGATACAGCTCGATGGTGGTGAACTCCGGGTTGTGCTTGGGATCCATGCCCTCGTTGCGGAAGATGCGGCCAACCTCATACACGCGATCCATGCCGCCCACGATCAGGCGCTTGAGGTACAGCTCGGTCTCGATGCGCAGCACCATGTCCATGTTCAGGGTATTGTGGTGGGTGTAGAAGGGACGTGCGGAAGCACCGATCTCGAACGGGGTCAGGATGGGGGTATCCACCTCCAAAAAGCCCTTCTCGTCCAGATAGGCGCGGATCTCCTTCAGGATCTGGCTACGCTTGATGAAGGTGTCCTTCACCTCCGGGTTTGCGATCAGGTCCACATAGCGCTGACGGTAACGCATCTCGGTATCGGTCAGGCCGTGGAACTTCTCGGGCAGGGGGCGCAGGCTCTTTGCCAGCAGGGTCAGCTCAGTGGCGCGCACGCTCAGCTCGCCGGTCTTGGTGCGGAACACCTCGCCCTTCACGCCGATAATGTCGCCCACGTCCAGCTTTTTAAAGGCGGCGTAGGCCTCGTCACCCAGCTCGTCGCGGCGGACATAAAGCTGGATATCGCCCTTGTCGTCGCGCAGGTGGGCAAAGCTGGCCTTGCCCATGACGCGCTTGGACATCATACGACCTGCCAGTGCCACCAGCTTGCCGCTGTCGGTCTCGTTGGGCAGCTCCTTAAATTCTTCCTTCAGGTCAGCAGAATAAGCGTCCTGCGGGAACTTGGTCAGGGTAAAGGGGTCGTTGCCGGCGGCCTGCAGGTCGGCCAGCTTCTGGCGGCGCACCTGTACCTGCTCGCTCTCGGACAGACCCGCAGCGGGGTTTCTCTTTTGCTCTTCCATGGTTACTCCTACTTAGTTTGCAGAATGGGTGATAGCCAGCACAGTGTACTCCACGGTCTGGCCGGTGGGCAGCAGCACTTCGACCTTTTCGCCCACAGCCTTGCCCATCAGGGCGTGACCCACGGGGCTCTCATCGCTGATCTTGCCGTTGAAGGCGTCAGCCTCGGTGCGACCCACGATATCGTATTCCTCGGCTTCGTCCTCGCCGGTCTCGCGGATGGTGACGTGAGTACCCACGGAGACGTTATCCACGCTCAGCTCGCTCTCGTCGATTATAACTGCGTTCTTGATGGTCTGCTCCAGTTCGGTGATGCGGTTCTCCACCAGACCCTGCGTATTCTTGGCCTCGTCGTACTCGCTGTTCTCAGACAGGTCGCCGTGGCTGCGGGCTTCCTTGATCTCTTCAGCCAGCTCCTTGCGGCGGACGGTTTTGAGGTATTCCAGCTCCTCCTGCATTGCCTTCAGACCGGCAGCGGACATCTTGATCTCTTGTGCCATTTGAGAATCTCTCCTTGTTATTAGCTGTATTTCTTTCGCGCAGCCACAAAGCCGCACAGGAATGCCATTTTGACTACACTATTATAATAGCAAGCCGGTGCCTTGTCAACAAAAAAGGCGGTGCTGGGGCAAAAAAAGCACGCAGAACGGAAGAACGGCAGGGGCAGAGCCGTTCAAAGAGTGATACTTTCGATAATTCGTGCTCTTTTTGAGCATTTTGTGCCATTTCCCTTCCAAAATACGATAAAATGTAATACAATGGAAATACCGTAATATATACCCCCCCGTAAATAATACGAGGGGAAAAAGGAGGTTGTACCATGAAACAAGGCAAACTTATCCGACGTGCAGTATCGGCAGCGCTAACCGGATGCATGATGTTCACCCTCTCAGCCCCGGCTCTGGCTGAGAGCACTGATGCACTGATGCAGTTGAACATCAGCGGCAACCGTGCGGTCAGTGTGCTGGATGCGGAAAACGGCTACGGCATCACAGTTAATGGCGTAGAGGTCACAGATGCTAACAAGGACGATGTCCTTGCAGGAACCTTGAATGCCGGTAAGCTCAGATATGAAAACGGTGCATTATGCTCAGATAATGTACAGCTCTCAGGTATTCTGCGTGTAACTGCGCCGGGCACGAATATTGAACTGAACGGCGGAGCGTACAGTCCTCTGGCTACAATCTATATTAATGATGCAGATAACGTAACAATCTCCAGCGATAACTACTCCGCGATTGGCAATAAGGCAGAGATTGACTGCACCGGAAAAGTAACGATCAATGCGTCTGGTAATTTTGGCAGCTATGCCATAGGTGCCCGTTCTCAGGCAGACGAGGGCACTCTGATCATTCGGAATGCCAGTGCAGTAGAGATCAATGCGCCCCAGTATAATCAGGTCATCGGCGGATGGAAGGGCATCGCCGACATTACCTGCAACGGTCCTGTTACCATCCGCGGTAATGCAGAAAGCGGCAATAGAATTGCCAAGAACTTCACCTACCAGCGCACGGATGGTGCAGACTACGTCTACTACACCAGCGAGGATGCGGAGACAGAAGCCATCGACGGAAGCATTACACCCATCCCGTCCGATGCACCCTACAGCTATCTGCATATTGAGGAAAAGACGTTTTCCGCAATTACCGTAAACAATGGAATCGCAAAAGCGGGCGGAAGCGAAGTGCAAATGGCCTTCAACGGTCAAAAAGTGACCGTCACCGCCCAGATCGATGAAACTGACGAGCGAAAATTTGACGGCTGGGAAGTAGTAAATGCTCCCGCAGGCTTTACGATCTCTGCCGAAAAACTGGCGCAGAAGGAATTTTCGTTCATCATGCCTACAGGCAATGTAGAACTGACCGCACACCACAGCAACAAGCTTGAGGTGTCCGGCGGTACTGCCAAAGTGAACGGTAACAGCAATGCAGACTTTGCCCGCCCGGGCGCAGCCGTTACCGTGACCGCAGGCAGCCCCGAGGATTACCAGTTTGACCACTGGGAGGTATCTGGCGGCAATATCGGCAAGACCGAAGAGGAGCTGAAGGTCAGCCCTCTGAGCTTCACCATGCCGGATGCAGCCGTCAAGCTGACCGCTGTCTACAAGGCTGCTGTCAAGGTGAGCAACGGTACTGCCCAAACGGACAATACCACCGGTGAGACGGTGTATGCACTGGAGGGTGCATCCGTTACCGTGACCGGTCACGACAGCAACGCAAGCTTTTCCAAGCTCGTAGGCTGGAAGCTCAAAAAGGGCAGCCTTACTGCAATCATCGATGCGGACGGCAATAGCCTGAATGTTACGGTGGACGCAGAAAACAATTATCTGCTGGATGCCAGCGGGGCAAAGATCAAAAACGAAACTTTTATGTTCACCATGTCTGACAAGCCTGTGGAACTGAGTGCTGTCTACAGTATTCCCGCCATCGCAATGAGTCTGCCGGTCATCGTGGAAGGCGGTACAATCAATGGCACGCAGGACAGCTTTGTGCGCGTAAAGGCGGGCGAAAAAGTCACGATCAAGGCTGATGCACCTGCTGAAAACATGCAATTCCATCACTGGAAAGTGGAAGAAGGCACCAGCGCGGACTTTGGCGTAACGGTCGGCACGCTTGGCTCTGATATGGAGCAGGGTACTGAGGAGATCGCATTCATCATGCCCCGGGGTGCTGTCAGACTGACAGCACAGTGGTCCGCTACTCCGGCGACCCGACCCGATCCAGATCAGCCGCTGGACGAGGATTTCGGTGTTGATACTCCTCAGCCGAAGCCCGAACCTGAAGAGCCCGAAGAGCCCGAAGCACCCGCAGAGTCCGCCGCCGGTGCTATTGCAGCAGTTGCCATTGGCGGCGCAGCAGTCTGGGGCGGCTACGAGATCACTACCCGCGCCATCCTGAAGAACCTGCTGCCCGCAGATGCGGCCATCCCCAAGACTCAGGGCCAGCTGGCTGAGCTGCTGTGGCAGAACGCAGGCTGCCCCCAGCCCACCGTTGCACAAGCCACCGATGCCGCTGCCGCCGCCCGCTGGTGTGTTGAGCAGGGCTATCTGGAAGAGGATTTCGCCCCGGAAAAGTATGTACCCAAATACAAGGTGATCCGTATCCTCAAGCAGGCTAAAAGCGCCACATAACCTCTGATATCATCTCACATCACCGCACAAAAATGGACGGAGGAGTGTCTTTGACGTTCCTCCGTCCATTTTCTTTTAACACACTCAGACCAGCTTTGGCACCTCTGCGGTCAGCAGCTCTGCCAGCCGGGCGTGCCCCTTGCAGGTCAGGTGCATAAAGTCCACCTCGTTGAACTCGCACTCGGCGGCGTCCATAAAGTGCACGCCCTGCCGCTCGGCTACGATGCGCAGCTGCTCGGCGACCCCGCGGGATTTTTCCACGCAGCCTGCGCCCATAACGGCATCGTGGAAGCCGTCCTTGATGCAGGGCGGTGCCACCACCAGAATGTTAGGCGCTTTGCCGCCCCAGCAGTCCACGCTTTTCACCTTGAGCAGCAGCCGCTCCATGCCCGCGCCGATGCAGGCAGCGTTTGCGCCAAAGCGCTCCTTGACGTCATTTGTGCCCAGCATGATGATGAGCAGGTCGATGACTTCGTGGCTCTTGAGCAGGGCGTAAGCCACGCTCAGTGCATCCATGGACTCATGCAGCGGATCCACGAACACGGTAGTGCGGCCGGAAAGACCTTCCTCGGTGACCAGATATTCCTCGCCCAGCGCCTTTTGCAGACGGCAGGTCCAGCGCTCGTCCTCGTTGAAGCGGATGCCGTGGTCGGCGCAGTCGTTGGGGTCGGCGCAGTAGCCGTGGGTGTTGGAATCACCCAGACAGAGAATATGCTTTTTCATAACCAAATCACTCCTTTTCCATCGTCTGCCGGAAGTAGTACACAGCGCCCACCATACCGGCATCGTTGTGCAGCTGTGCGGCACGAATTTCCAGTCCTTCGGCAAAGGCGGGCATGACGGATGCTTTCACCTTTTCAGCGATAGGCTCGATGAGCAGCTTCTGCTGGGCGGACACGCCGCCGCCGATCAGGATCAGCTGCGGGTTGAAGATATGCACCATGCCTGCAAGCCCCTGCGCGATCTCGTCCGTCCACGCGTCCAGCAGCGCCAGCACCGTCTCGTTGCCCGCTTCTGCGGCGGCAAAGATGGCGCGGCCATCCTTCCATGCCGGGTCTTTTTCCTGCGCGGCGCGCACCAGAGCAGTGGTGGCGGCGTAGCGCTCCCAGCAGCCCTTTGCGCCGCAGGTGCAGTCCACGCCGTCCAGCGCGTGGGTGCGGTAGTGTCCCAGCTCGCCGCCCAGACCCCGCGCACCTTCCAGCAGGCGGCCGCCGGTCAGGATGCCGCCGCCCACGCCGGTACCCAGCGTCACGCCGATGACGTCCGTATAGCCCTTTGCGCCGCCGACCCACACCTCGCCCAGCGTCATGCAGTTGGCGTCGTTGGCTACCGTGACCGGCAGGCCAAAGGTCTTTTCCAGTTCTGCCTTGATGGGTGCACCGATGTAGTTGGGCAGGCTTCCGCAGGTGCCCGCCACGATGCCCTTGCGGCTGTCGATCTGCCCGGTGGCAGAAACGCCGATGCCCGCAAGGCTTTCCGCCGGGACGCTCTGCGCGGCAAGGAAAGCTTGTGCAGCCTTCAGCACCGTGGTCAGGATGGGGGTGCGGTAGCCGTCAAAGCTCACGCTCTCTTCGGCTTTCGCCAGCACTGCACCGGCTTCGTCCACGATGCCCAGCTTGACGGCTGTGCCGCCGATGTCGATACCAAGATAGTGTTTCATAGCAGGCACTCCCCTGTGTTACTTTTTAGCGGCGTTGATGGCACCGGTAAAGCGTGCGGTGATCTCTGCCGGGCGGGTAATGGCACCGCCCACCACCAGTGCAAAGGCACCGGCTTCCAGCGCCTTGACCGCCTGCTCCGGGTAGTGGATATGACCCTCGGCAATGATCTTTGCCGGGCACTCTGCGGACAGCTTGCGGATGAAGTCAAAGTCGATATCGTCAATGCCGGTGGTCTCGGGGGTGTAGCCGCGCATGGTGGTGCCCACAAAGTCGGCACCGGCTTCGGCGCAGAGCATAGCGTTTTCAAAGTTATCGCAGTCCGCCATCACCAGCTGTTCGGGGTACTTTGCCTTGATGGCGCGGATGAACTGTGCCGAGGTGGAGCCGTCCGGGCGCAATGCGCCCGTGCCCTGCACGGCAAGGATATCCACACCGCAGGCCACCAGCTCGTCCACTTCCTTCATGGTGACGGTGATGTACATGGGCGTGCCGGGGTAGTCCTTTTTGATGATGCCGATGACCGGCAGGTCCACCACCTGCTTGATCTGGGTAATGTCCCGCACGGTGTTGGCGCGGATGCCCACAGCCCCGCTCATGGCGGCAGCTTTCGCCATCAGGGGCATCACGCCGCCCTCCTTAGTATACAGCGGCTCGTGCTCCAGTGCCTGACAGGACACGATGAGCCCACCCTTGATCTGTGCAAACAGCTTTTCCTTATCCATGGTCTTACTCCTCCATTCTGATCTTGACAACGGCCTTGCGCACGCTGACACAGCCGTGCTGTACAAGGCCGGGCTTATGCAGCTCCTCCGGGAAGAACAGCACAAAGCGCCCTTCGCCCAGTGCACCGGTCACCACGCTGGCACTGTCCTGAAAGCCGCAGTCCCCGGTAAACTCCCCGATCTCCGCGCCGGGCAGATTGGTGTAGCCCCAGCCCTCGCTGCCGGTAAGGTCTACCTGTAAATCAGCATAAAGCTTGTGGTACTCCGGGTGGTAGCCCGCGTCCGGGTGCAAGGTGGCGTCCATCAGGTTGATGAACACCTTGTCGCCGTCCACCTCGGTGCGTCCCAGCTGCAGGGCGGCAAGGTCGTGGGTAAGCAGGTAGTCAATGGCGGTATCCAAGTTGGGGTGCAGTCCCCTGTACCGGCCAAGATGCTGCAGGGTATCGCAGATCATTTGCGTTTCCTCCAATAAAAGAAGCGCCCGCCTCCCCTCTGAAAAAGAGACGGAGAGGGGCGCTTTTATCCTGTTACAGCTTTGCGATGGCAGCTTCGATCATGGCCTGTGCCTCGGCCACGATGGGCTCATCCTCGGGGATCAGGCCGGGCATCGGGGCGCGCACGCTGCCCAGTTCCAGCCCGTACATCCGGCGCAGGATCTCCTTTTGCACCGCGTACAGATTGCCGTGGGCAGAGCACATCTTGTAGATGATGCGGTTTGCCTCGTACTGGATGGCGCGTGCCTTTGCGATCTCGCCCTTTTCCAGATGGGCATTCATGGCCAGATACAGCTCCGGCATTACGGCATAGGTGCCGCCGATGCCGCCGTCTGCGCCGATGACGCGGCCGGAAACGAACTGCTCGTCCGGACCGTTGAACACCACAAAGCCCTCCTCGCCGCGGGCGGCGATGCCGGCATCCTTGAACATCTGGATGTCCTGCGTGGGCATGGAGCTGTTTTTCACAGCCACCACGTTGGGGTTCTTCAGCATCTCGTTCAGCAGGCTCATGGTCAGCGCCGTGCCTGCCAGTTGCGGGATGTTGTAGATGACGAACTCGGTGTTCGGGGCGGCAGCGGACATATCGTTCCAGTACTTGGCAATGGCGTACTCCGGCAGGTGGAAGTAGATGGGCGGGATAGAGGCAATGGCATCCACACCCACGCTCTCGGCGTGGCGTGCCAGCTCCATGCTGTCGGCAGTGTTGTTGCAGCCGACGTGAGCGATCACGGTCAGCTTACCCTTGGCCTCGCTCATCACGGCTTCCAGCACCGTCTTGCGCTCGTCAACGTGCTGGTAGATGCACTCGCCGGAGGAGCCGCCCACATACACGCCCTTGACGCCCTTGGCGATCAGGTGGCGGGTCAGTGCCTTGACCCCCTCCACCGAGATGTTGCCCTCTGCGTCATAGCAGGCGTAAAAGGCAGGGATGACACCCTGATATTTTTTGATATCTTTCATGTTTCAAGCCCTTCTTTACAATCAGTAATAAATCGAGATAAAATAGTCGTTCGTATCAGATTCTGACGCTTTCCGCTCCGGGCGGGGGTATTTTTGCCCTCTTGCGGCGGTCGCAATTTTAGCCCTTGACTGCACCCATTGCGATGCCCTTGGTGAAGTACTTCTGGAAGATGAGGAAGATGATGATGATCGGCACAGCAGCCAGTGCAGCGCCTGCCATGATCAGGCCGAAGTCGGTGCTGTTCTCTGCCTGCAGTTTTGCAATGCCCAGCGAGATGGTCAGGTTGCTGGTGCTGGACAGCATGATCAACTGCATGAAGTAGTCGTTCCAGCTGTTGATGAAGGTAAAGATGGCCAGTGCACCGATACCGGGCTTGACCATGGGCAGCACGATCTTGACAAAGGTGCGTGCCTCGCTGGCACCATCGATGCGGGCAGCCTCCAGCATTTCGGTGGGGATGCCCTCACTGAACTGCTTCATCAGGAACACGCCGAACGGCCAGCCCACGATGGGGAAGATGACCGCCCAGATGGTATTGTACAGGTTCAGTGCGCTCATCTCGCGCAGCAGGGGGATCAGGATGACCTGCTTGGGCAGTGCCATAGCGCAGACGATGAGGGTGAACAGCAGCTTGCGGCCCACAAAGCGCTTTTTGGCCAGCGCATAGCCGGCCATGGCGGCGGTCAGGCAGGTAAGGATCATGGACATAACGGCCATAAACACGGTGTTGATCATCCAGCGAATAGCAGCGGGAGCCATGGGGCCTACTGAGAAGTAGACGGGCTCGCCGTTGGCGCTGAACTTGGAGCCGAAGGGCACGGCCAGCTGCCACAGCGGGGCACGCTTGCCGGCAAACAGCTTCTGGTAGTTGGTCAGCACCCACTGGCTGGGCCACCACTCCGGGGTGGTCGCGTTGATGGCGGCACCGGTCTTGAAGGAGCCGGTGATGATCCAGTACAGCGGGAAGGCGAACAGCACCGCCATGATGCTGATAAGGATAATCGCCAGAATGGCGTAGGCGCTCATCTTTTTCAGTTTACTGGGATGGCGCTCCAACGGTTTTTGCTTTTTTGCAGCAGTTGCACGCATTGTTCCGCACCTCCTTAATTATCCTTGTTGCCCAGCTTGAACTGGACAGCAGACAGAATGGCGATGATCACCGCCAGCACCACGCCCATGGCGTTGCCGTAGCCGTACTTGTACTGCTTGAAAGCGGTGTAGTAGATGTAGTACATAATGGTATCAGTCTTGTGGTTGGGGCCGCCGGAGGTCAGCAGCTGGATCAGTGCAAAGCACTGGAAGGAGTTGATGGTGGTGATGACCAGAATGTACAGGGTGGTGGGCATAATGGCCGGCCACTTGATCTTCCAGAAGCACTGGAAGTCGGTCGCGCCGTCCACCTCGGCAGCCTCCACGATGGACTGATCCACGTTGCCCAGTGCCGAAACATACAGCACGATGGGCTGACCCACGGAGGTAGTGAGCAAAATCAGGATGATACAGCCCAGTGCGAACCGCTCGTCACCCAGCCAGTTGATGTTTTTGTCCAGAATGCCAAGGCTCTTGCCCAGATAGTTGAAGATGCCGTAGTAGTTGTTGTACATCCACTTCCACACCACGGTAACGGC
>OIZS01000916.1_pt1 | contig 10831 bp, 9 predicted proteins | sample 1588641 | NCBI WGS metagenome assembly OIZS01 (sample SAMN03283240) | human gut metagenome | biome: human-associated habitat; material: feces | host: Homo sapiens | place: Peru | collected 2012
TCATTTTCGTCATCATCATCATCGCCCTGAACATCTTCGGCAGCATCACGATGCTGATCATCGAGAAGAAGGATGACATCGAGACCTACCGCAGCCTCGGGGCCACCGACCAGATGCTCCGCCGCACCTTCACTCTGGAAGGCTGGCTGATCTCCCTTCTCGGTCTCGCCGCCGGTCTTGTCATCGGCATCGGTTTCTCCCTCGCCCAGCAAAATTTCGGTTTCATCAAGATGCCGGGCAGCTTCCTCGTGAACGCCTACCCCGTAATCCTCCAGTGGCAGGATGTCCTCGCCACCATCGCCGGTGTAGCCCTCATCGGCTACCTCATCGCCCTGCTCCCCGTCCGCCGCAACATCCGGTAGATTTCCTCACGAGACAGCAGGGACATTCGGGAAGGAATGCTTATCTTCGCAACAATTAACTAATCACATTATGATAATACCTGACTGGGCCAAGGAGCTGAACTGCTCCATAACCGTCTGTGACAAGGACGGAGTGATTATCTATCAGAACGATCCTGCCGTGAGACAGTACGAGAAGCATGGCAGCCTGATCGGAAAGAACCTTTTCGGCTGCCACGGTGAACGTTCCGCAGGCATAATCCGTCACCTGCTGGAGACGGGCGGCACGAACTGCTACACCATCGAGAAGCAAGGTGTACACAAATTCATCTTCCAGAGCGCCTGGAAGGAAGACGGCGAGGTGAAGGGGCTATGCGAGATCTCCATCATCACTCCATCGGAGATGCCTCACTACGTCAGGGAATAAAGGATTTGAATATGAACCGGCAGGCCGCGAGGATGAGCATCGGGCCGAGGCCGGAGTAGAAGGATGCGATGAATTCAGCGGGGAGTCCGGGTATGAACTTCAGGCTGACGCCAAGGCATGCCATGCCCGCAATCAGAATCCATCCGCCGGGTGGGAATGTCTGCCAGGGAGTCGTCTTCCGCGGCAGTCCGGCGATGCGCGCCGAGTACTTGTTCACGGCTTTGCGGAACATGAGGTAGAAGCACATCAGCACAAAGGCCGTGATGAGCAGCAGCCACCAGAGCCTTTCCGTAGGCATTGTCAAGTACGCCTGGATGCCTTTGACGGCGATGACAACCCCCGGCGCTCCCCAAAGGAGGGCGGCGATGTAATAGAGGACTTTCTTGTTCATACCAAGTTGTTTTATCGTGTTAAGTAACCTTCAAAAAATAAGCTGCTTCATCTTAAGGAATCTTAATCTGAAGCAACTTATTATTATCATGTTCCTATGAATGCGCCGAAACAAGCTGGCAGTCTTTTAAGGATCGCCAATTGTCATAGGAGACTAGTCGAATGTCATTCACCACGGCTTAAGGTTGACGGTCTGGTAGAATGCCTGGGCTTCCCTCACCAGGGAGTCCGCCGGTGTCTCCTTCGGCGTCTCGGTGTGGCTCCACGGTCCGGTCTCCCTCACGTCGAACTGCCGGATGCGGCGGACCGGCGAGAGGACGGTCAGCACATCATCACTGTAGTAGCCCAGATCCTGGTAGGTGGCCATGAACGCCCGCTGGTTGTAGTCCGGCGCGAGGATGTCCCGGCCGTAGAACTTCGAGTCATAGGAGAAGTGCAACAGGGAGAAGATGGTCGGCATCAGGTCAATCTGGGAGCAAAGCTTCTCCACCCTCCGAGGCTGGATGAAGCCCGGGGAATAGACGATCGCCGGTATGTGGTACTTGTCCACCGGGATGCTGGTCTTGCCGGCGCTGGAGGCGCAGTGGTCGGCCACGACGATGAACACGGTGTTGCCGAACCACGGTCTGCGCGAGGCCTCGGCGAGGAACTGGCCGATGGCGAAATCGGTGTACTTCACGGCGGCGGAGCGCGACTTCATCTCACCGTCGTAGGTGATCTTCCCTTCCGGGAATGTGTACGGACGATGATTGCTGATTGTGAATATGATGGCGTGGAACGGAGTCCCGCTCTCGGCCTTCTTGTCGAACTCCTTCAAGGCCACCCTGTACGAATCCTCGTCGCAGGTACCCCAGATATTGCTGAACGTTATGTCCTCATTCGGATAACAGTACTTGTCGATGATCTCGAAGCCGTTGCCGGAGAAGTAGGCGCGCATGTTGTCGAAATAGCTGTCGCCGCCGTAGATGAACGAGGTCGTGTAGCCGTTCTCCCTCAGCACGGTGCCGGTGGAGAAAAGTCCGGCGTTGTCCGGCCTTTTGATAAGGCTTTCGCCGGCGCTCGGCGGAATGCAGAGGGTCAGGGCCTCAAGGCCGCGGACGGATCGGTTGCCGGCGGCGTAGAGGTTGTCGAAGACAAGGCTCTTTTCAATGAGCGTGTCCAGATTCGGAGTGATGCCGTCCTCATTGCCATAGGCGGCGAGGAAATCGGCGCTCAGGCTCTCGACGGTGATCATCACGATGTTCTTCCTGACAGGCGGAACGGAGTCCCTTATCATCCGCACGGCGGCATCGGCCGGCTGGTCTGCCTGCCGGACCGCGGAGCCAGCCTCCTCTCGGACAGGAACCTGGCCGCAAAGCGCGAGTTTGAGTCCCTGCGCCTCATCCTCGGGAAGCATCTGATAGAACCTGTCATATTCAAGAGTGCTGCTGCTGTAGGCCTCAAGGAAATTCCAGCATCCGTTGCACTGCAACTCGGTCGCGTAGTTATTGGAGCTCTGGAGGTTACGGTAGCTGAAACGCAGCCAGAAGAAGCTTCCGGCGAACAGCACCGCATAGATGACGAATGTCGCCAGGAACGGAACGGCTCCCCCGTTGCCGGACTCGCTGAAATCCTTCCGCCGGAACAGCCGCCAACAGATCAGCACCGCCACAAGAAAGACCCCGAGGAACATCGGCACGATAGGATATGATTCCATGATGTTCCCGATCACCTCGTTCGTGTAGACCAGATAGTCAACCGCTATGAAGTTGTACCTCACGCCGAACTCGTTCCAGAAGACACACTCAGAGATGGCGTTCACTATCATCAGGAATATGTACAGCCCCATAGTGAACAGCAGTCCGGCCTTGCACCAACCCTTCCTGATGTTCGGGATGAACAGCCTCAGGCAGAACGCGCCGAGAAGCAGGAGGGAGAGCATACGGGCTATCGTCGGAACGACGGAACCATATTCAGTGAATATGTTGGATGGCAGCAATGAGTAGACCGCGAAGGCGAGCAGGGCGGCTCCGATAATGTAGCAGAGCGGCTTTTTGTACTTGGCGTCGTTCAGCGTGGCCTGCACCACCATCGCCGGTGCGAGCGCGAGCAGGGAGAACGCCACATCATTGACAAAGCCTAACAGAAAGATCTTAAGCCATTCCAGCGCCGTGAATCCGATTACGGTAGGCGGAGTGAACAGCAGCAATATTCTTGTGATGAAGCCAAGCGCCACGGAAAAGGTGATGAATACCGACGCGAAGTACCTGAACCAGTCGTGGACTTTTCTGGTCTTGTCATAGTTTCTTAAGCAATTTCTGTCCATAAGGAGAAATGATTGATGTTTATCAGCTGCGAAGATAAGAATTTCCGACGATTATTGCTAACTTTGCGTAATTATGCGTAAATCATTCATCTTGATGAAAAGACATTTATTCTGCGCCGTCGCGGCGGCGATTCTTTTTGCTGTCCTCCCTCTGGAGGCACAGATCCGTGGATTCCGTCAGGAACAACTAAAGGAATGGGAATTCAGCAAGGACGGCTCCAATTGGGAGACCGTGGCCGTGCCGCATTCCTACAACGCCGAGGATGGCCATTCTCCTTATTACTACCGTGGCAAGGCGACTTATCGCTGTGATCTGAGGATCACCGATGTGAAGAAGACATATTATCTCTTTTTCGAGGGTGCGGCTCAGGCGGCCGTTGTCAAGGTCAACGGAGAGCAGGTAGCGGCCCACAAGGGTGGCTACACGCCTTTCTCCGCAAACATCACAGAGTCTTTGACCAGGGGTGTCAACAGGGTGGAGGTGATTTGCGACAACTCTGAGGACCTGGAGATGGCTCCTGTCACTTCGGACTTCAATAAGAACGGCGGACTGCACAATCCGGTCTGGCTTCTGGTCATGGATGATGTCTATTTTTCGCCGGAGGACTACGGAATGTACAGGCTTCGTTGCGAGACTCCGGTCGTGACCAAGAAGAAAGTTGTCACCAATGTCAGGACTAAACTGGTCAACGCGGGCAATCGGGACGCGGACATCCTTGTGCGTGTCCAGCTTCTGGAGGCCAATGGCGCGTTGGGCTATCAGGCTGACCGCGAGGTCCTTGTCAAGGCGTTCTCTGAATATGACTTCGACCATGAGTTCATCCTTTCCGGCATGCATCTTTGGGAAGGCATGAAAGATCCTTACCTCTACACGATCAGGGTCGAGCTGTTCAAGGGAAAGAGGATGATGGACATCGCCGAGACAAAGGTCGGTTACCGTTCGATAGGGATGGATCCGGAGAGAGGATTCCTTCTGAACGGTCGTCCTTACCCTCTCCGTGGCGTGGCGATGCATCAGGACACTGATGGGAAGGCCTCCGCGTTGACTCAGGCTGACTATCGCCGCGACTACCGCATCGTCAAGGAGCTTGGGGCGAACTTCCTGCGTCTCGCCCATTATCCGCATAACGACTTCGCGTTCCAGCTTTGTGACTCTCTCGGAATCATTGTCCAGACGGAGATTCCTTGGGTCAATGTGTGCGGAACCAACGCCACACAGGCCTATTTCAACAATCTCCACCATCAGATGAAGGAGATGGTGAACAACCTCTACAACCATCCTTCCATCGCGTTCTGGGGAATGTGGAACGAGCTTGACACCTGGGGTAACAACAATGACCTTCAGGGACCGTTTGACGCGGAAAGGGTAGCGAGAGAGACCGAAAGGCTCTATAACTTTACTAAAAAACTTGATCCTGACCGATTTGTAGGCTTCACGGATTGCTCGAATCTCGCCCGTGAAGGCTATCCTGAACTAAAGGGTGACTTCTGCTCCCAGAATCTTTACTTCGGCTGGTACAGGACACCCAACAATTTCGACGGATTCACGCCCACGCTGAAAAAAGTCCGCGGCCTGAGACCTGACTGCCCTGTCAATGTCGCTGAATATGGCGTCGGCAACAATCCGTTCTGTCAAGTATGGAACCCTGCGGACTCTGTCCGCGACAAGGAGGACGACTCAAAGCATTATGAAGAATACGCGAACCGTTTCCACGAGTCGCACGTCCGCCAGATCAAGGCGATGCCTTGGCTGAACTTCACAGCCATTTGGGTCTTGTTCGATTTTCCGGTGGCCAACCGTCAGGAAGGTTACATGGATTCGGAGGACGGTGTCAAGTTCGTGAAAAACAACGACCGCAAGTACATGAATGACAAAGGGCTTGTTACCCGTGACCGCCAGACTAAAAAGGACGTGTTCTACCTTTACAAGTCCCTTTGGAACAAGGATGAGACCACGGTTCACATCACCTCCGGCCGTCTCAAGTACTTCCCTGCCGGACAGGATCTCCGCATCAAGGTCTATAGCAACGCCAAGTACCTGACCCTCTATCAGAACGGCCGGCTTATTGATCGCATGGTCAGCTCTGAGGAATCTTCCGGTGTGGTCTGGACCTTCCCCGCCGTCCGCCTGAAGACCGACGAGGACACCTTCAAGGTGGTCGCCAACGACGGCACCACCGACCAGATCGTCCTCCGGAAAGCCAGATAGACTCCCGGCCGCCTATGCGCCCTTTTATGCCAGCCCCTCCGGCACCATAAAAGGGTCGTTCGTAACAGACTTCTTCCAAGAGTTTGCCTATCTATGGTGGATGTTGAAAAAACAAGTTGCATCAATCCCGAAGTGACAGCCCTGAATATCAATTCACTACACCTTTGAAGTGATGCAGGTTATTATTTTCACTTAACTTAACGCTTAATATGGCTTGAAAATATTTCTTTTCCGGGAACCGATGATGCAAGAAATGCGTATCAATAGGATTTATATTGTCAGAGACTAAAAAACTATTGAATTATGAGCACCAGACATTTATTCCTTCCGTTTCTGATCGCGCTGGCAGGAATTGTCTCCTGCAATCAATTGCTTCCTGACGATCAGCAGGTGGCCACGCGCGGCTATGTGACCGTAGACAAACAGCACTACTGCAACCTGACCAATGTCAAGGGAAAAGATTTCGAGGGAAACCAGAAATGGGTATTCTATGACGGGAACGACATTCGCGTCAAGATGTCCGGATGGCGCTGCCGCTGCGGCGCACCAGACCACATCAGCTTCAACGTTTCCTTGGTGGAACTCGACCTTCCCGGAGTCGCCACAATGTACATCCCTCTGGAGCGCACCGAAGGGGATCATTATGTGAGCGGCAACAAGTCAGTAACCGGAGCCCATCTCAACCACTATCATGTGTCGAAGGACGGCCGCTTTCTGGAGTTCGACCTATCGATCACCCTGTACCGTGAGACAAAGGGGGACATCCGTATCTTCTATTTCGGCCCGATCCTATGACACTCCCTCAGAGGCCTCACTGACATATGCCGGACGAGCCGGCAAAAAGAATGGCGAAAAGAAGGTGACCAAGTTTTTTAACCTGGTCACCTTCTTTTTTTGTCATATAAGCGGAACTACCTTGAAATCTTCATGTTGCCGACATTGAATCCCCATCCGCGACCTTGGGCATGAGTAACTTTTCCGGCCGTGTTTCATCTTCCTCGACATTCAGAGTGCCAACAACCAGACCCAAGGTCTTCAATGCGACACTTCCGCACCTTTCCGTCGCCCGGAATCACAGCAGAAGACTCTCCCGTGAGCAGAACGCGCTGTCTCGCTCACGAGACAACCTCGGAAGGCCACTCCGTGAGCAGAATGCGCCGTTTCGCTCACGAGACAACCTTGGAAGACCCTTTCGTGAGCAGAACACGCCGTTCCGCTCACGAGACAACCTCGGAAGGCCCTTCCGTGAGCAGAACGCGCCGTCTCGCTCACGAGACATCCTTGGCAGACCTTTTCGTGAGCAGAATGCGCCGTCTCGCTCAAGAGACAACCTCGGAAGGCCACTCCGTGAGCAGAACGCGCCGTCTCGCTCACGAGACAACCTCGGAAGACCCTTCCCGTGAGCAGAACGCGCCGTCTCGCTCAAGAGACAACCTCGGAAGGCCACTCCGTGAGCAGAATGCGCCGTCTCGCTCACGAGACAACCTCGGAAGACCCTCCCGTGAGCAGAATGCGGCTTTTCGCTCACGAGACAACCTTGGAAGACACAGACAAGCCCCCTCCTGTACCAATCCTATCTCCTGGCCACTTTGGTACACCAGACAAGCCTCTCCTGTACCAAAAACTCTCACACAGTCTCTTTAGGATTACTTATTTTCTTAGAAGCTGTTTTGAATTGTTTGTTTGAAGGTTAAGAGCAATCTCTTCCCCTGCTGCTCACCTCGGCAATCCGGACAAGTTCGATTGCCCTCAGCTCGGGCGCCGGGTTGAGAGTGAAACACTTCAGTTTCGACCGCTTCTTCCAAGGAAGACAGCGGTCGGATCTGACTGAAAAAGCGGGAAGAAAATGAAGATTTTTTCTCCTCAAAGAACATTTCAAACAATTCAAAACTACTTCTTAATCCAGCGGAGTTGTATGGACTTTCCCGGCTGTCCGCCTCAAGACCGACGAGGACACCTTCAAGGTTGTCGCCAACAATGGAGTCACAGATGAGATAATCCTTAAGAAAGCGAAGTAGCCTTCAGCTTTTGAAGTGACAATAATCACATCCGGCTTCAGTTTGAATTAAGTTCATTCTGAAGCTGGATTTTTTGTGGATTGGTGTATTCTACCATATGTGGACAATGGGGCAAGGCTGACGACTCATCGAATATTGAATCTAATTTTTCTATTGCTGGAATCTACTTTTGAGGTGAATAATTAATTGATAACTAATGTTGTTGCTAAGGTTTTTCTACTTCTGCCATTTACGATTACACTTTCAGCATTGCTGTCTTTTGTCGGAAATGATTTTTGTTCTATATTTGGGTGTTATTTACTACACCGAACAATGAAAAATGTACTAACTATCTCTATATTGACCTGCGTTCTGACCTTCTGCGGACGAAACCAGGCCGTTGATGAAAGTCTCGACCGCGCCGAGTCCTGTATGTCCGCAAGTCCGGATTCAGCACTTGCCATTCTGGAGTCGATTGACTCGCTTCATTTCGATTCCAGAAGTCAGAACGCTCGTTATGCTCTCCTTAAATCAATCGCCCTTGACAAGAACTACATCGACAGGACGGACGACTCGCTCATCAACATCGCCGTGAGCTATTATCGCCACCGCCTCAACGCTCCGTACAAGTTCAAGTCCTACTACTACCAGGCCCGCATCTACCAGAACGCCGGCCTGATGGACAAGGCTATGGAAAGCCTGGTCTGCGCGGGACATATAAATTTGAATAAAAATTCAACTGAGGATCTCGCCAGGCTTTGTTTTACTAAAGCACAAATTAAGTTCTCTCGTTTTGATCTTTCTGGAGAGCTTGATGAGTTGCGTGAGGCGGCAAAATATTCAAAAATATCCGGAAATGACAACAATTACGTATCCGCAATTTTATCTCAGGCTAATACGTACCTGATTTTAAGAGACTATCATAAACTGGACTCTTGCCTTTCTATTGTCAACCAACACCCTGACTTGTCGTATCACAATCATTTGAAAATGCTTGACATTAAATTGTTATATTCTTTGAATGCAAATTCATCGATCGAGGTACTAAAATCTGATTGTGAAAAGTATATCAATTATGCTCGAAGCGAGTCTGATTTGGATTGGAAAATTATAGCGCAGGTATATCTTAAAATAGGAGACGCAGATTTGTCAGAGGATGCTTTATGCCGGTATCTTCAAAATGGAGGCAACATTAATGATGAATCCTACTACTATCTTCTTGCTTCCGCACAGAAATCACAAGAAGATTACATCAACGCTTACGAAAGCATTATACGGTATGCTAAACTCAGCGATTCGCTTGATTTGATAAAGATCAATCAAGAAGTCAAATCTGTAAGGACTAATTACGAAAACAACCTCACTATCATTAAGCAAAGAATACTATCTGTGACCGTTGCTGTTATATTTATTATTATCTTTTCATTATGTTTGTTCTTCTATTGTAAGTTTAGAAAAAGAGAGTTGTCTTTACGTTTAAAATACGATGAGATAAAAGAAGAATATGATGAGCTTACAGCTTTAACAAAAAGGCTCAAACCTATCGAAAAATTGATGAATACATTAGAAAAAGACAACAATGATGAACATCATTTGCTGGTTCAAAGAATAATCGAAATGAGAGTTAAAGCATTGTCTACATTCTTGAATAGAGATATGCCTGATTCTTTGTCAAAAGCCGCTGTTACGTTGGAAGAACTGTTGAACAATAGAGACAAGGTCACGGTTAGTATCGGTCTGATATATGCGATATATTTTCCTCAGTTTGTCTCGAAATTAACGGATTGTGGTCTGACGGCATCAGAAATTGGATATTGTTGTTTATTAATAATTGGTCTAAAGACATCTGAGCTGCCTAAAGTCATAAACTATTCAAACGCATATAATATTAGCAGCAGACTAAGAACGAAATTGGGGCTAAAGGCAGAAGATGGAACCTTGTCAGCTTGGCTGAAAAAAACTTTCAATGAGAGTCGAGTTGTTGTTTCGGAGGTACATTCATAAGTGGGACGTGACTAAATAATGAGCGCTTTTTACATTTGTAGGTTAGGTGAGGTAAAAAGTAAACACTCTATGATTTAATCTATTTATATTTAATTACTTAGGTGGTTAAAAAGTAGACTGATATTTTTGTGAGTATATTATTTATGCCAAACTTTGCGGTAACAAAAAATGTAAAAAAGATGAAAAAAGTTATTTCAATTCTTGTGTTGTCAATTTCCCTTATGTGCGTCCTATTCATAATAGGTTCCACATTCTTTGTAGAATCAGGCTCCAGTCTTGAAATAAGGCAACGATAAAGTTTCTGTTTTTTTTGATTTCTGGGGAAATATTTTGCGTTTCCCCAGAATGATTCTATATTTATGGGACTTAAACTGTTTTTATTATGAAAAAGATTTTATTTGCGTTTATGGCGATGTATTGCTTTATAGCCTGTGACCCTTCCGATTCTTTTGCAGATAATGAAGGAGAATGGTGGGTCAAGAATGACACAAATGAAGCAATTGGTATTTGGTGTGACTGGACATTTATGGAGCCTAAGTTAGAGAAGGTGATGCCGGGAGATTCGCTTCATCTGTATACTTATTATTGTTACATCAATACGGATCCTGTATTCGATGGTTTATTGACGAGCACTGAACCGGATGGCGATCGAAAAATCAGCTTCTTCTCATCGGATGGCAGTCTTCTGAAGGAATGGTTTGTCCGTGACAAGGACGAAGCTGGAAATCGGTTCTTTAATGAGTATAATTGGCGTAAGTATAAGAAGGACAAGTATGATGGTTTTATTAAGCGGATCTGGGTGTATGACTTCACATCTAATGATGTTGAGCGGAAAGATACTGATGCTGAGGAATGAGGCTTTTGATTCAGATATAGGAGAGAAGCAATTGTGAAAAGTAAATAAATTTTCTTTATTTAATTGATAATCTGTGATTTATTATAAAAGATAGTAGATTCTGAAATAGGATGGTAGAAACCTTGTTCCGAACTTTGCAGGAAATAATCATTCCTGTTAAGGAGCAGGGTTTCTTCTATGTATTCCATTGCCGATTACCTTTATAACGGTAAGCATTCGAGGAAGTACGTGCGTCGATAAAGTTTGACTGCAACTTGCATCAGTGTGATGCCGGTTGCAGTCTTTTTATGGGAGTGTGATAT
>OIZS01000918.1_pt1 | contig 10821 bp, 7 predicted proteins | sample 1588641 | NCBI WGS metagenome assembly OIZS01 (sample SAMN03283240) | human gut metagenome | biome: human-associated habitat; material: feces | host: Homo sapiens | place: Peru | collected 2012
CTCAGTTGCGCAACTGGGTGAACAACCTCGGACCTAAGGACACTATCTATGTGTGCAAGGGAGGTACCATCGACGACGAGAAGAACATCATCAAGCGCATCAACGGCAAGCTCATCGTGCCTAAGTACTTCTTTACAGCTGTGCTGCGCAAGTTCTACGTCAATGGCAAGTACGAGTATCTCGCCGTGGGCTACTGGTGCGACCAGACCAACGAATACCGCACCGACGAGAAGATAAAGAATCACTGCATGTCCATCGAGAAGCTGCAGCAGCTCACCGGCATCGACTTCTTCTGCAACCTGCCCGACGATATTGAGAAGAGGGTAGAGGGTAGCTTCAGCGCAAGCCAATGGAAGTGGTTTGACAATTAATGGCGAGTAGCTGTTTGTCGGGGTGATGCTGACGTTTTAATATTCGTATAATGAACGTATAATATTCTATCGTTCATTATACGAACTATCCCCTTTTACCTTTTCACGCTTTGTAAAGCAAACCCTTTCGTTTTATGTCTTTTTGATATTTTCTTGCCAATTTATTTTGCTCATTAGTAATTATTATATACCTTTGCAATTGCAACTGTAAAATAAAAGAATAATCAAAACTGCATACGATGAGCACACTTATTCGTCCAGAACATTATCGTGCCTTGCTCAACACCTATAAAACCGAGCAGGGCATCAAGCTTATAAAAGACTTCTTCCAGCAGAACCTCGCCACCGAGCTACGTCTGCGCCGCGTCACCGCACCGCTGTTTGTGCTACAGGGACTCGGCATCAACGACGACCTCAATGGTGTGGAGCGTCCTGTTACATTCCCCATAAAGGACCTCGGCGACCAGAAGGCAGAGGTGGTACACTCGCTTGCCAAGTGGAAGCGCCTTACACTTGCCGAGTATCAGGTGCAGCCGGGCTACGGCGTATACACCGATATGAACGCCATCCGAGCCGACGAAGAGCTCGACAACCTCCACTCGCTGTACGTAGACCAGTGGGACTGGGAGGCTGTCATCACCCAGCACCAGCGCACACTCGCCTTCCTTAAGGACGTGGTGCAGCGCATATACGCCGCCATACGACGCACCGAATACCTCGTGTGCGAGACATACGAGCAAATAAGACCCTTCCTACCGGAGGACATACACTTCATCCACAGCGAAGACCTGCTTGCCATGTACCCCGACCTCTCGCCTAAAGAACGCGAGGACGCTATCTGCAAGAAGTACGGAGCAGTATTTATAATAGGTATCGGAGGCAAGCTTGCCAACGGCGAGAAGCACGACGGACGCGCACCCGACTACGACGACTGGTCGACTATTGCCGAGAACGGCAAGGCAGGTCTCAACGGCGACATCCTCATCTGGTACCCAGTGCTGCAGCGCTCGTTCGAGCTGTCGTCTATGGGTATACGTGTAGACTGCGAGGCACTGAAGCGTCAGCTAAAGATTGAGGGCAAGGAAGACCGAGCCTCGCTCTACTTCCACCGCCGCTTGCTCAACAACGAGCTGCCCCTGTCGGTAGGCGGTGGCATCGGACAGAGCCGTCTCTGCATGGTTCTGTTGCACAAGGCACACATTGGAGAGATTCAGGCTTCTATATGGCCTGACGATATGCGCAGAGAATGCGCTTCCCTTGGAATGCCGCTGATATAGAGATATTGGCGAAGAGAATATTACTGTTATATGAAACAACGCCGCCTGTTGAGCTTAACAGACGGCGTTGTGGTGTTTATTAGTAACGCTAAATCTTTATTTGGCAGGATGCCTTATCCTTCGGTTATAACCACCGTTACACCTCGTGCAGCCTGCGCTCCCATAACGAGAGCCTGCTCGATGTCGGCAGTTTTAGACGGACCCGATATAAAGGTGCCAAGCCCCGTGGCAGGCATCTCTATCCTTGCGTAAGCCTCGTGCATATTGTTCACGATGCCACTCTTGGGCAACACTATCACAAGATACTCGGCGATGAAGCACACCGCCTTCTCCTTCATGCTTTGCGGAATCCACACACAGCCATTCTCAGCCACGCCTATCTGTCCGCGCACCACGCCAACGTCGGTGCCGTTAAGATTCTGTGCCTCTGCCACGGTGTCGGGATTGAGGGTGGCAATAGACAGCTCGGCTATGTCGGAAGCTATAACCTTGGCGTCGGGATAAGCCCGGCGCACAATGCTGTCGAGGCCCTCGCCAGCCTGTGCCATCACCACCTGGGCGCCCACCGTCTTGCTTGCCTCTACAAATTGCGCCACGGTGTCGTCGTAGGCAATGCCCTTTATATCGTCCTTGGGCATATCATATTGCTCGCGCGTGTTACGGCGCAGCTTCTGTAAAAGTTCTTCTTTGTACATTTGGGTTTATTGCTTGTCTACTTGTTCTACTCGTCAACTCATCTTCTTGTCAACTCGTCTACTTACTTAACCTTTCCTTTCTTCCACATCGTTTGGAACGATTCGCGTGCAAAATGCGGCTTTTCGTGTCCAACTCCCCAGGGGTTGACGTAGCGGATGTGTGTCAAGCCGTCTGGAATGACGTTAGCCAAAGGAGCCAACTTCAGTGCCGAGGCATACAGATGCGGATGCTCAAACAGCACCTCCATACCCTCCGACATAATCTTCTTCATAGGGTCGGCACGGTGCAGCGAGTCGAGCTTCTGTCGCCACAGGTACACCTGCGAGCCAGGACCAACCTTCGTAGGGCACACATTGTCGCACGAGAGGCACAGCGTGCAAGCCGACACGTTGTCGCTGTAGCGGCTGGCATCGCGCAGCATACCAAGGTTTATGCCTATCGGACCAGGTATGAAGTAGGTGTACGAGTAGCCACCCGAGCGGCGGTACACCGGACAGGTGTTCATGCACGAGCCGCAGCGTATGCACTTAAGCGTCTGCCAGTGGTCGGGGTCGGCAAGGATGTCGCTTCGTCCGTTGTCCACAAGTATCACGTGCATCTCGGCTCCGGGACGAGCCTGACGAAAGTGGGAGGTGTAGGCTGTGGTAGGCTGGCCCGTTGCCGATCGGCACAGCAGTCGCTGGAACACAGCCACCGAGCTGTAGTCGGGCACAATCTTCTCAATACCCATAGCCACAAGGTGCAGCTTAGGCATGGATGTCGACATGTCGGCGTTGCCCTCGTTGGTGCACACCACGATGTCGCCGGTCTTGGCAACACCAAAGTTGCAGCCCGTCATGCCAGCCCCAGCCTCCATAAACTGGTTGCGCAGATGCTGTCGTGCGCAGCGTGTAAGGTAGGTAGGGTCGTAGTTGCCAATCTCCTTGCTTATGCCCTTCTCCTCAAACATCTTGCCCACCTCCTCGCGCTTGAGGTGTATGGCAGGCATAACGATATGGCTGGGCTTCTGGTGCAGCAGTTGCAGTATGCGCTCGCCAAGGTCGGTCTCCACCACGTCTATGCCGTTCTGCTCGAGGTAGGGGTTCATGCCGCACTCCTCTGTAAGCATCGACTTCGACTTAACCATCTTCTTCACCCCGTGCTTGCGCAGAATGTCGAGCACCGTATTGTTGAACTGGTCGGCATCCTTAGCCCAATGCACTATCACGCCGCGGCTCTCGAGTTGTGCGGCAAACTGCTCAAGATAGTCGGCAAGGTGCGTAATGGTGTGGCGCTTTATCTGGTTGGCATGTTCGCGCAGGTCCTCCCATTCGGGCAGACCGGCAGCCATGGCATCGCGCTTTTGTCTTAACGCCCAGAATGTGGCGTCGTGCCATGATGTCTTCTCTTTGTTCTGGTTGAAGCGTTGAGCCGCTTCGCTGTGTAGTGTACTCATAATCCAGCTGCTAATATCTGTACTACGTGGATAAACTTAATAGGTTTTTTCTCTCTCTTTGCTATACCTTGCATGTGCATCAGGCACGACGAGTCGGGACCGGTAATATATTCGGCTCCAGTAGCCATGTGTCGCGCTATCTTGTCCTCGCCCATACGTGTCGACACGTCGGGTTCCTCTACCGAGAACATGCCGCCAAATCCGCAGCACTCGTCCTTGCGCTCAGGCTCGCGTATGGTTATGCCCTCCACAAGGCGCAGCAGGTCTATAATCTTGTTAAACTGCGGCACGTTGCGCTCTGAAGGCGACGACAGGCCAAGCTCTCTTACGCCGTGGCACGAGTTGTGCACACTTACCACGTGCGGAAATTTCGACTTCAAGCCAGTAGGCTTAACAACATCGTGCAAAAACTCCACCACGTCCATAATCTTCTTGGACGTCAAACACTCGTGTCCTTCCTTAACCAGACGCGGATGGTAAAGCTTGACGAAGGCGGCACACGAAGCCGATGGTGCCACTACATAATCGTAGGCATCAAACAGCTGGTCAAAACGACTTGCTATGTTGTTTGCCTTCTCCTCGAATCCGGCATTTGCCATTGGCTGTCCGCAACAAGTTTGGTTGAGGGGATAGTCAACGTCAAGTCCAAGGCTCTTCAACAGCTTGAAAGTTGCAACGCCCACTTCCGGGTAGAGCGCATCGACATAGCAGGGTATAAACAATCCTATCTTCATAATGTTAAAAGTTATCCACCTTTAGTGTATCTCTTATATTTATTAATCGTTGCAAAAGTACAAATTTTGAATGGATTAGCAACAACATATTCAAAGAAGTGTTGCTTATGTTTTGTTTTTTCTCACATTTTATAATGTCTTCTATATTTCTTTTTTAGTTTTCCTAAAAAAGTGGCTAATCTGCCAGTATTTATATATTGGGCTGATTATCAATGGTATATGGTCTGTCACTTCGCCTCCGGCAGCCCTCAATGTGCCATGCTATCTGCCAGCCCCAGCGCCAATGTGCCAGCAAGATGGCGTATTAATGATTATATCGTGTAATTGGCGTTAATGCTTTAATCGTGTAATTGAAGTTAATGCCTTAATCGTATAATTGACGTTAATACGCTGGTTTGTGCAATGAGGGTGTGTCAAAAGTCGCAAGTAGCAAGGCTCAATTGCACAGCAATAAAGGTTCGGCCGCACAATTTTAAAGGCTCGGTAATACTGTTACAAAGGCTCGGTAATGATATTACAAAGCAGAGATGACGATAGAGTGGGGGATAATCTGCGTATACATGGGGGGACGAGGGCGTCCCCCACTCCTTAAAAATTGCATGTGGCTGGTAGATACCCTGCTACATAGACCTCATAAAATTATGATGTGACAGCCATTAATACTCTGTGTATCAACGCTATAGACGAATACTGGCAGATTGGCACTTAATTTTTTAAAACAAACTTTTTTTATTTAGCAACAAGTGCATACAACGACTTATAGTCCTTCACTACATCATAGATATAGCCATTGCCGCTGATAGCCTTGAAGTGGCGACGGGCACACTCTATCTTGCTGCCTTCGGAGCCACGTATCTGACTCTCCCTCAAGTCGTCGCCCTTGGTTTCTGCCACAAAATAGACGTGTTTGACGCTGCCTTCACGAAATGCTACAGCCCAGTCGGGGTTGTACTTGCCCATAGGTGTGTTGATGTAGAAGCCGTTAGGTAACTTGGTGTAGACCACCACATCGTCTTCATGCTCCAACGATTCGGCAAAATGCTTCTCCGTGTTCATGCTGTCAAGCACAACAAGATCGTAGAGCGACTTGGTAGACTCGATGGCGTTGATGCCCAACTTGCCACGAAGCATATTCTCGGTGAAGATGTCGGTAGAAAACTCGTCGTTGAGTTTCTCATACCTTATGCACTGTATAACGGCAAGTGCCTTGCAGTCGTTTATTATCAAGCCAGCCTTGATGATAAACTCCTCTGGATTCATCTTGAACATAGAGAAGGTCGAGGGTTGTATGCCCTTAAGTATAGCCACTATGGTCTTACGTGTTAGCCCCGTAGCCGATACAAGCTTGCCTATAAGGTCGTATGCCACTCCTCTGCCTATAGCTTCCGTCACACGTATGGTACGAGTGTTGCCCTGCGTCATGGCCATACCAGCCTGCAACGCCTCCTTGTCCATGACGTTGTTGAGCAAGCCTCCTTCTACCACAATGCGTATCTCGGTAACCTTAAGCTTGTCGTCCAAAGCCTTGACAGCTTTCTTTACAAGGTCGGTTGTGTCGAAGTCCACCTGGTAGTAGGTGCGCTGATTGATGCGCTTCCACAGCTGCTGAAACTCCTTCTTCTCAAAGTTGGCTTTCTGGAATGTAGCCATCTTGGGTTTGCGTGCATCTTCAGGCTTTACGGCAGAAGGGTCGAAGATGGTATCGAGAGCGGCTATAATGCCATCCTTCATGTCGTCCACCTTGTCAAAGCAGAGAGTGCCATTACGCTTATCCTCATAATATTGCGCAGTAAGAGCGCCGTCGTCGTCCACGTAATTGTTGCGCACCAGCGTGTTGTAGACGGCACGTGCCTGTGCCAGGTCAAAATGTGCGTTGCTTCCGTCGGCCTTAGTATATGTTTTGCCAGCAAACAGATTGGGCGTGATGATGATTGGGCGGTCTGAACAAGCCTCAGCCATTTCGGTTTGCAATGCCTTTGCAAAGTCTTCATAACTCTCGCTGGCAATGACTGTAAGGATATTTGTATCGAAGACGTGCTCGCCCAAAACGTCGGCATCCTGGCGTTCGCCGTTCTGGTTTACACACAGACGCATACCTCGTCCCACCTCCTGTCGTTTCTTGGTTTCGTTGTCCGAGTTCTTCAAGGTGCATATCTGGAAAACGTTGGGGTTGTCCCAACCTTCCTTCAATGCCGAATGGGAGAAGATGAAACGCACCGGCTCCTTAAACGACAACAAACGCTCCTTGTCTTTCATAATAAGGTCGAAGGCACGCTCCTCGTTCTCGCCCTCCTTGTCCTTTGAGTCTACAGCCTTTCCCTTCTTGTCCATAGAGAAGTAGCCTTGATGCACCTTGGATGCCGCATTGCGAGGATCTGAAAGATAGCGCAGATAGGCTTCATCTGTAAATGTAGGCATCATTTCTGAAAGCACTCGGGCATATTCTTCCTCAAAAATCTTGGCAAACTTGCCCTTTGTATCCTCGCTGTCGTATAGGCGGTAGCTGTCTACATGGTCGATAAAGAAGAGGCTAAGCACCTTTATGTTCTGCCTGTACAACTGGCGCTCGCGCTCTATGTGTGTGCGTATGGTCTCGCGTATCTGTATGCGGCGTATATAGTCTTCGTTTACGCTGCCCACGGCTTCGCCCTCATGCAGCACCAAGCCGTTGACAAAGCGCACACAACCCTGCAAGCCGTCAATGCGCTCTACCACAAAGTTGTTGTCGTACTCTGCCAATTCGCCGCTATTCTGCCAAAGGTCGAAGCCTTCGCTCACCAACTTGCTGGCTTGCTTGACACCTGTACCCGTTTTTGCATCAAAGCTTAGGCGAGCCTGCGGATTGCCCTTGCCTATAACTATTTCTTCAAGATAGACGTAGCCGTTTGTGGCTGTAGAGCCTATCTGCTTTATGCCCTTAACCTCTATCTTCTTGACCAGCTTCTGGTTGTAGGCATCTATAGCGTCCAGTCGATACATCATGTTGTAGATGTCGTTCTTGCGGTGGGTGGCACTATAGAGCAGGGTGAAGAGCGGTGCAAACTGGGCAAGACCTTTACGGGTCTTGTTCTTCTTGTCGACACCAAGCACACTCTGCGGCTCGTCTATAATCATGATGGGATGACACTGGCTTAGAACGTCGATAGGCCTACGGCTGCCAAACTCGTCGCGGCGGTCGAAGATGATGCGGGCTGCCTTGTCGGCACGTGCTCCACGGCTCTTCTCCTCGTTCATAGACGAGTTGAAGGCTTGGGTGTTGATAATCATTACGTGCATGCCGGCGTCGCTGGCAAAGGCGTCTATCTTTGACAGTTGCTTTGAGTTGTATACAAAGTACTGCATGCGCTTGCCGTTATACTCTTGGGCAAAGTGCTCCTGCATGCTCTCAAAGCTTTTGAGCACACCCTCACGAATGGCGATGCTCGGCACCACCACTATAAACTTGGTCCAGCCATAGCGCTCGTTAAGCTCGTACATGGTCTTGATGTAGGTATAGGTCTTGCCGGTGCCCGTCTCCATCTCTATGGTGAAAGCCATGCCTACACCTTGTAGGTCTTGCAGATAGTCGACGGGTTTGATGCCCTGCTCGGTTTGCACGGCACGTACATTATCGCATATAGCCTCACGGGCCAGCACCACATTCTTGTTGCCAAAGCCCTCAAGCTTGAGCCAGTTGCGGTTGCGTCCTTGGTCGACGGTGTGGTCGCTCTGTCCATCGCTCTTAGGCTGCCCAATGAAGGCATTGGCAATGGAGCGGGCAGCCTCGGTCTGGAAGCGTTGATGTTTGTATCTTATTCGCATAGCTTTAAATCACTCTGATGTTCTTTACTACTTCCTGGTCGCTCCAGTCTAATATCTGCTTGAATGTCTCGTAGATGTTAATCTTGTCGGCATCCTTGTCGAAGCAACTGTCGCGGAAGATAACACGCAGCGGCATCTTCTCTGCCATAGCCTTTACCACATTCTCGGTTACGTTCTCGGCAAAGCAAGCCACAAGGTCGCCCTCGTTGACAGTGTATATAGTTTTGCCGTCCACTTGCTCTTGAGTCATAGACAGGGAGAGCTTGACACCCCAGTCGAGCATACAACCAAAGAGGAGGTCGAGCTCGCTGCGGTCTGCCTTGATATTGTTCAGGAATAGATCGAGCTGGTCTTGATTCCAATCCTTAGGCGAATGTTCCACGTTCTCGTAGTTGCTGTCGTCGAGACGGAAGACGCGGAAGCCGGTGTCAAGGTCTTTGGTTGTAAGAGGAGATTCCTCCTTGATTTTCTTGCCGGCTCTTCTTATTCTCTCCTTTGCTATTTCGGGGATGGTGTTATAACCAGCCTTTCTTGCCTCGCTATCTTCCGGTGTTTCTTCAGGAAGCTGAACCATGATGAACTTGCGGTTGCCTCCATCTTCGGCATTGAGCTGCATCACAGCGTGAGCGGTGGTGGCAGAGCCGGAGAAGAAGTCGAGGATGATGGAATTTGCAGAGAGATTTGCTATAGTCAAAATTCTGCTTATCAGACGTAAAGGTTTTGGACCATCAAAATAGCCTTTATTATCAAAGAGTTTTTTCAATTCCTGTCTTCCTTCTTGATTATGACCTACTTCCGTATATTTCCATATTGTTGTTGCGGTCATTCCTTGTTGAACATCACACAAGAATCTCTTAAGTCTAGGCATATTTCCACCTGTTTCCCCAAACCAAACTCTATTTTCCTGTATTAATTTATCCATGCGTTCCTTACTTGTAAACCAACATCTACCATTTGGAGGAGACATAACAGAACCGTTTGGTGTGACAATTTCATAGTCGTAATTAGCACTATATGTTTTTACCGTCATATTATCTGCCGTCCATGGTCCTCGTGGATCATTATCTGGATTTTTATAACGTGCATTAGCTTCTTCGGATCGTGGTAGAAGGCCTATTTGGAATTTGTCGATTGTTTTAGCAAATACCAACACATAATCATGACTATCAGAAAGGTATTTAGCATCATTTTTGGGTGCAAATGCTCTTTCCCAAATTATAGTTCCCACAAAATTTGAACAGCCAAAAATTTCATTAGAAATTTTCTTGAGATTTTCTTCTTCATGCTCATCTATACTAATAAAGATCACCCCATCCTCTTTTAGCAACGTTCTTGCCACCATCAATCTCGAATAAATCATAGAGCACCAATCCGAATGATAACGACCATTCGAATCTGTGTTCTTTTTATATTTATTCCCAAGTTCGTCTACCGCACCCGAAGCTTCAGCATACTCGTCGGCAGACATAGCAAAATCATCATGATAGACAAAGTCGTTGCCCGTATTGTATGGTGGGTCTATATATATCATCTTGACCTTGCCCAGATACGACTTCTGTAGTAGTTTGAGCACTTCGAGGTTATCGCCCTCTATATAAAGGTTCTGCGTATTGTCCCAATCCACGCTGTCCTCCACAACGGGGCGTAGGGTCTTGTTGGTAGGACGCAACACCTCTGCACGTGCAGCCTGCTTGCCCACCCAGTTGAACTCGTAGGCCTCGGGAGCATCCTCCACGGCATTATCGCCAAGTAGCTGGCGCAGCACGTCAAAGTTTACGGCACGTTTTACCCCCCCCCGATTCAATATCCTCTACCTCCGTAAAGCACGAAGGCGCAATCTGATAGAGCGCATCAAGATTGAGCTGCACCCCATCTGCCGACTGCATTTCCATTCTGTTTGGTCTTTCCATTTATTTCGTTGTTCTTACAAATTATTCTTCATTATTTCCATGTTGTGACAAAAAGAAACGCTTTTGTTTCTCTATCTCATGTTGCAATTCTTCTTCTGTAGGCATAAAAGCCATATATTTAGCAGCAAATAGTTGCTCGCTTTCATGCAATACAGAATACTTTGCTATTGTTTTATCGGTTTCTGCACAAAGCAAAATACCAATTGTAGGATTATCGTCTTCCCCCTTAACGAGGTCATCGTACATACGAACATACATATCCAATTGTCCTACATCCTGATGAGTCAGCGTATGTGTCTTGAGTTCAAACAAAACAAAACGCTTAATACGGAAGTTGTAGAAGACAAGGTCGATATAGTAGTCACCTGTTTCGGTCTTTATATGCTTCTGACGGTCAACAAAGGCGAAACCTCTTCCAAGCTCTAAAATAAACTGTTTTTAGATACCACATTCGTGCTTCCTGATTTACCACAGATAATAGCCGTCTAATATGTGTCCAATTCAAATTGTGTACGAACTCGTACACTTTTGAATAATCAGGAAACAAAATGTAGAACTTGCGATAATGCTGAAGGTTGCGTTTGCTATAGTTGTTTC
>OIZS01000919.1_pt1 | contig 10817 bp, 2 predicted proteins | sample 1588641 | NCBI WGS metagenome assembly OIZS01 (sample SAMN03283240) | human gut metagenome | biome: human-associated habitat; material: feces | host: Homo sapiens | place: Peru | collected 2012
ATAAGATAATCCATGCGCTCAAGCGGCCAGAAGAGAGCCGAGGTGATCTTGCTGCCCTTGTCATTGGTGAGATAGTCGATGCCGTTCTTCTCCGTCAGGAAGTCGCTCTGGTCGGCGAAGTCGCCCTTCGTCTTTCCGGCGATGATGTCGTTGACGGCTTTAATGACGTATTTCGGCCCGATCTCGCCCGCGATCATCGGCAGCTGCGCCGTCTGGTTCAGCGAAGAGGAGAGGTTGCCTGCCACATTGGCCCGCGCAAACATCTTGTTCAGCTTCCGGCCGACGTTCAGAGAGGTACGGCCGACCTCGCGCTCCATGTCGCGGTCAGAGAAGAGCTGCTTTCCGGCCAGCTTATTTGAATAGTCGTCCAGCCACACGGTCAAGTCGCTGTACTTGCTCGTTTTCTTGATGCTGTCGAACAGGCCCTCGACGTATTCCTCCATCTTTGCGCTCAGATCCGCATAGCTCAGGTCCGACGTGTTCGTCAGCAGCCCCGCCGACTTCAGGAAGGACTCCTTCGCCTCCTTCGGCGCAAAGCGCAGGCTCTCTGCGCGGGAGATCTCCGCGCTGATCTCGTCCGGCCCGTATTCCTCTCGGAAATACTTCACCGCCGCGCGCACGCGCATGATGTCGTCCGTGTGGTAGAGCACGTCGCTGAGATAATCGACGTACTTTTCAAAGCCTTTCTCCACGTCGTATTCCGTGCTCTTTCCCGCACGGTGCTGGAAGAAGGGATTGTACCGTTTATTCGGCTTGAAGGCTTTCGTGAGACCCGCGATGCTCGCCGGAAGGCTTCCGGCCTCTGCGCCCAGATCCACGCCGATGCTCTTCAGCGCCTTCTCCAGCTTCCCGCTCTCGGCCTCCGGCTGGAAGTGTGGCGCGTACCCCTTGATAAAGCCGATAGGCTCGTATCCGTGCGCGACGAGGAAGTGGTTGATGGCCTTGTAGAACTTGTCGTACAGCGTCCGATACGCTTCGACTGCGTGCTCGACCTTGGTCTGGTCCACGTCGGTTCCTGCCAGGTCCTCCTGCGTTTGCAGCCAGTCGGCATACCGCCGCGCAAGGTCTCGCGCTTCCTTGTCGTGCAGACCGAACTCCTGCGACACGTCGGCCATTTCGCCGCCGGCCTTCAGGTTCTCCGCCGCGTGAATGAGCTGTTCTTTCATGTCCGAAGCCGCGACCAGCTCCGCGACGGCCTTGCCCTCGATCACGAGCTGCGTCAATGCGCGCTCTTTCTCCGTCAGCGCGGCCTGCTTGCCGTTCTTATCCTCGAACCGCCGCACCTCGTCGTGCATACGATTGACGAAGCGCTTGCGCTCCTGCTCGTTGACGTAGACCGGCTCGAAGATCGCCTCGTTGATCTTCTGGCCCTGTTCCCAGCCGAAGATGGCTCTCATGCTGCGCTGCGGCGTGCGGTGGTACAATGCGAGGCCGCCTTTCGGGCTGAACAGGGCTTTTTCATACTTCTTCTCGAAGGTGTCGTTCCCCGTATCCTTGAACAGCTCCGCCGCCTGCGCACGCAGGTTTTGACTGATGTCCTGCCGCTGCACGGGGATCGTGTCGGACTTCATGGCCTGCTCGGCCGTGTAGTAGTCCGCAAGCTCCATCACCTTTGAGGCGTTCATCCGGCTTGGGATGTCGTCGGCGTCGTAGATGCCGGCAGCGATGCCCGCCGCGTAGCTCTTCTCCTTCGGGGTAACGCTCAGCCGCTTTTCAGCCCGCCGGATCTCCCTCTGGATCTTCTTTGCAGCCTTGTCGTTTTCGATCATCTGCTCGACGTTCTGGTAGAGGCCTGCGCTGTTCTCGATTTTGATGCCGAGATCCTGCAAGGCTTCCGTTCCCTCGAACTCTTCCTTCGGGACATTGCGCATCCGCTTCTTTCGTTCCGCTTCGGCCCTCTGCCGCATCGCGGCAAAGTAATCGTCCACATTGTCGAAGTCCTGCATCCGCGGTGCGTCGCCGCGTGCCCTTGCGCGGGCACGCTCCAGCTGCTCCTTCTGCTCCGGAGTGAGCCGCGTGTTCTCCCACTTGTCCTGCTCGTCGTCCACGGAGTAGCGCAGCGCCGCGTTTCCGCCGCCTGCCTTTGTGAAGCGTTCGAGGATCTGGTCGCGGTTCGCGTAGCTCAGAGGCAGCAGATCGCTCACGCCCACCTCCGCGGTGGATCTCGTATTTCCGAAGTCCTGCCCGTAAAGTGTCAGGTGTCCGATCTCCTCTTTCGAGTATTTGTTCGACGAATCGAAAAGCAGTACGGGGATGCTTTCAATGCCCTCCTGCTGCATGGCGTAGGCTCTGTGTCGGCCCTCGTGTCCGACGACCTCGCCTGTCTCGTGGTCGATGCGCAGCTGGATCGGCTGATAGCGGCTTGCGTCTCCCAATTCCTGCGGATCGAGCTTTTTGCTCGTGCGCTCGATGTGGCTCCTGCCGGATTCGCTCGTCGTGAGGTCGAGAAAATCCTGCGGCGTCATGTAGGCGATGTATGCCTGCGCGTACCTCGGCGAGCCTTTTGACGCATAATCCTTCAGGTATTGATCGACCGTGCTCGCTTCCAACGCAACGGTCCCGCCGTCCTCGTCTACGCTGAAGCGCGCCTTCTCGATGCTGTTCACCTTCGCCAGCCGGTCCGCTTCGTCTCCGGCCTTGTACTCCACGACGTTCATGCCCGCATTGCGCATCTCGCCCAGCAGGTCCGCCGGCGCATTGTCCGGCGCGACAACGGCAAGCGCTTCATCGAAGCCGACGACGCGCTGGGGCTTCGCCTCGTAGTACCCCGTCGGGATATTGGCTGCGCGGTCAATGAGCGCAAGGATGCTCTTGGCGTGCCCGTCGGATATGGCATAACCTTCCTTGCGGAACGCCGCCTTCACCGCCGCCGTGGTCTTCTTCCCCTTGGCCGCTTCTGCGATGATGCCGCTCAGGTTTTGCTCCTCCTCGAAGCTATTGTCGTACTTGTGCATCGTGGTGAGCATCAGATCGTTCACCACGCGGTCAAGATAGATGCCGAGGTCTCGCAGCGCCCTTGCGTGCTCCTCCTCGCTCACCGTGCGCAGTCTTGCCTCGTCCGCGTGCATCTCGTCCACGGTTTTGTATTCCTGCGTGGCCGTTGCCGCCAGCGTCTCCGGCGTGATGCCGTATACATTCGCACCCTTGGCCGCGGCCATGTTCATGGCCTTCACGATGTTCTCGGCCGTGTAGTCCCAATGCGTCTCCGCAAAGCTGCGTCTGCCGCGGTCCGTCACGGTGTCTTTGCCGTTGTAGATGCCGCGCTCGCCCAGCAGTCCTTCCAGCTGTGGCTTCACCCAGTCCTTCACCGTCCGCAGCGCATCGTTCCAGCTTCCGCCTGGTGCGATCATCTCCATCATCTTGGCCGCCGTGGCTTCCTTGTCGATCTCGCCCGCGCTTCCGCCGCTTTCGTAGAACTCCTGCGCGTTCCTGATGAAGTCCTCTACACGGTTTTGGAACACATTGTTCTCCATGTAGTAGTCGATGCGCTTCTCTTTGGATTCCGGTCTGCGGTCCAGGAAGTTTGCGTGTTCCTCTGCATAGACTTCCCGGATGGCCTGCTCCGCCGGTTTCATCTCTTCCGCCGTCAGGCGCTCGCCGGTCATCAGCTTCACCGCCAGCCGCGCCACTTCCTGTTCGCCCACCGTGTCGAGGTATCTCCGGATGGTCGCGTTGCTGAAGAAGCGGTCAAACTGCTTGTCCCGGCGCACCGGCTCAAGCTGTTTTCCTTTGCTCTGAAGGTAGGCCGCCTGCACTTCTGGATGGTTCGCCAGCTTGTCTGCGATCTCTTCCGGCTCCCATCTGGTCTCATTCTCCAATCCGATCTTGCCCAGCGTGCTGCTGCCTTGGAAAACGCCGTCCGCAAACCGGCTGGAAAGATCCTTGATCCGGTCGTCGAACGCCCGCCGCGCCTCGTAGTTTACGCCGCGCTCCACCAGGGCGTTATCGTGCGTCGGCGTCCATGCGTCGCCGCCGTAGACCTTGTTCCTGCCGTCCGCTTGCGGATCAATGGTCCCGCGCGGGAAGATGGCGGAGTATTCGCCGTAGTTGGCGTGCCCCTCTTTTGCCTTCACGACGGCGATGGAAGGCGACGGCCACGCGCCGATGTCGAGTGTGCGCCGCAGCTTCTCCTCGGTCATGTTGTGCATGGCAACGAGCGTTTCCGTTTCCTCTACCGGCTCGTCCAGGCTGAATCTCGTTTTTGTGGTCGGCTCCAGCGTCGGCAGCGACAGAGGCTGAGCGCCCGAAATTTCCCTGTTGCTTTTTTCTGCGCTTCGGGATATACTACGTTCAGAGGAGCTTTCCTGTATATCGCTTGAGGCGTTGTTGCCTGCGGCGGTGGGGGAAGGCTCCTTTTTTGTCGTGAAGCTCGTCGGCGTCATGTCCACCACGTCATAGAACACATACTCGCCGTCCGCTGTGATCCCGACAACGGTTTCCGCATCATACTGATTTGCTCCCGCCTGGATCAGCACGTCCCCGTGCGCGAAGTCAACAAAGCTGTCCCTCCGCGGATGCTTCAGCTTTCCGTCCTTCGCCCACGATGTCGTGGCGGTGATGATGTCGTCGGCGATATCCGCCGCGCGCATCTTATCTGCGAACGCATCTGGCGTCCGCCGCGCCAGTCTTTCGGTATCCTCGGAACGTGTGTACTCTCTGCGAGAGGTCCTGTTCACCTTGTAGGTGATGCCGTTGACCTGAATACCATCCTCAAACGCAAGCAGCGCCGTCTTTGCAGCGGCTTTTGCCTGCGCTTTTTTTGCGCTGTCCCATGTACTCGTGTCGATATGGCTGAGAATGTCGTTGTCTACCACGGCGACCGCGCGGCCGTCGTCGGTCTCGCCGACGCTGTAACTGTCCCCGCCGTTGGCAAATACCGTGTCCTCGCTGCCATAGTCAGGCGATGTCTCCCGGCGCTCCTGCGCCGTCAGCTCCCGTCGCTTCGCAGTGTCCCGCGCCTCGATCTCTCCCGCCGTGTCGCGGTACAGGTCGGTCGGCATCCGGCCTCCGTTCCTCGCGTTGCGGTCGATGCTGTCCCGCAAGCTGTACCAGTCCCATACGCGGTCGCCGTACTGTTCCTCCAGCTGGTCTCTGCGCTCGTCGTATCGCACCCACTCCGGCGGGTCTGGCTCGATCTGCTCCCATGTGTTCAGGTCAACCTTCCCGCGCGGCACCTTCGGTGCCATGGCATCCAGCTCTTCCATAGCCGCAACGAACTGCGGGTCGCTCTCCCGTATCTGCTCATACTGTTCCTGCAGTCGTGCGCCCTCGCGCCGTTCCTCCGCCGTCCTGCTGTCAAATCCGTTTTCCATTCTCCGGTTCCAGTAGGCGGGGTTTGCCCCGCTGGCAAATCCTTCCCGGCTCTGGATGGCGTGCTGCACCTCATGGATGAGAGAGTTCAGCAGCGTCTCCGGTCTGTTCTTCAGGTCGCGGCTCAGCTCGATGCTGTCAAACTTCCGGCTGTATCCGCCGTTCTGTCCGTCCTCCAGCGTGTGGAATGTCACGCTCAAATCCGCCATATCCGGATAGGCTTCAAACAGCTCCGGCGCATCCACCAGCTCTCCCAGCGTGGTGTAGTTGGGAATATCCGCCGCGTCGGTGCGCAGCTGCATCCTGCTGTCGTTGATCTCGAAGCGCCACTTGCCGTCCATTCCTTCGTGCCAGCCGGTCGCCTTGCGGATACTCTCCATATCGGCACCCGCCGCTTGCATTTCCTGCGCTTCCCGCAGGCTATCGAGGTTCGCGCCGTTGGCGTTCTTTCCGGCATAGCTGAAGCGCGCCGGAGGCCCTGTTTTCCGGTCCGATGCCGCCGAGGTCTCCTTCTGGATGGCGGAGGAGGTCCTTTGCGCCTCCTGCGCGGGGGTCGCGCCGCTCCCGCCGTCGATGGCGCGCACAGCTTCCGTGTGGTACTGGCTCGCCGTCTGGCCGAAGCAGTCGATTCCGGCGTAGGCATCGCCCATGATCTCTTCCCACACATAGAGGTCCGCGTCCTCCGGCGTCATGCCTTCGTAATTGTTCGCGGCACCTTTGTACCTTTCGCGGTATTCCTCAAGGGTATCGCGCCAGCCGTCGCCCGAGTCCTGCACCGCCGCAGCAAAGGCTTCCACATTTTCCCTCGTTGAGCGAAAATGTGCGATCTCATGCAGCCCCAGCTCCGAAGCGGTTTTCTTTCGGCTGTCCACGCGCATGACGATCCGGTTCGTTTCCCGCTCCGCGACGCCTGTGATGCTGACCGGCGAGCCGCCGCCGTTGACTTGCAGCAGGCCCGTCACCATGACGACCTCGCGGATGCCGGCCTGCTTTGCGGCAGCCTCAACATCCAGCAGCTCTTGGTCCCATGCGTTCCTCGGCAGGATGTGCAGCATTTTCGTGTCGGTTCCCAGCGAGACGCCGACCTCCGCCGAGCTGACGAGCGGCTCAAGCGCCGCCGCGTCCTGTCGTGCTTGAATCAGCGCTCCGTTTTCCTTGCTGCGTTCGCTGCCTGTTCTTGCGCGATTTCTTCGGACGTTTTCGTGTAGTCGCTCGATGCTCCCGCTCTTTGGCTGTTGGCGTAATTGCGTAGCTCCTCCGGTCCCATCGCCATAAGGTCTCCGTCCTCCGTCTCCACCGTGTAGATCGCTTTGCGCTCCCACGGCATCGGCACCGCCTTCTTCGGCAGGCTCGGCAGGCTTAATTTCTGTACCATGCGTTGTTCCTCCGTTCTTTTCTTCGATGTCCCACAGCGGCAGCTCCTCATGGGATGCCGCTGTCTCTGAAGCGCCAGGGATCGCCTGTTTGGCTTCCAGATAGTCCGCGTTCGGCTCGTGGTATCCGCCGTGGATGTCGCGGTAGCCGTTTGAGAGCATGTTGTCCAGCATCAGCTCCACGCGCTTTGCTGCGGCAAAATTCTCCTGCCCCTTGTCGTTGATGATGGCGGTGATCGACCGTTCGATGTCCGCGTAGCTGATGTCCTCGTCGTCGAGCAGCTTTGCGATGCGCTCACTCGCTGACCGCTTCATGCGGATGTACTGGTCGTCTCCGGCGCCGTGCTCTTTGAGCTTGACGATCCCGCCGCCCTTTTCCGCGTAATTCAGCTCCTCCATCAGATCGGCCGCGGCCTCTTTGTAGAAAGAGTGGACCTCCGGATGGTCGAACTGAAAGGCATTGATCCGGCGCTCGCCGACCGTATTGCTGTCTCTTTGGTCGATGTGCTCCTCCGCTTTTGGCCGGTAGAGGTCCCCGTTTGCATCGACCGCAAGCTCGCCGCGGTTGAGTCGTTCGGAGATCTCCGCCGCGTTGCCCTCGTTGGCGTATTGCAGAAGGCTCACGCGCTTTCCCTGCGTCAGCGGATCGCTCTTGCTTTTTCCGCCGACGGGCGTTATACTGACCTTGCTCTCCTGCGTGGCTGAAACGCCCAGAGGGGCGACCGTTCCGCCTACTCGTTGGCGGCTATGATCGGCGCCCTGCGCAGGGGAGCTGTTTTGTGCCGCCTGCTGATTGTCGATCTCTTCCGAGGTCGGCATCGGTGCACTTTCTGATGTGCCGGCAGCCCGCTCCGGTGCGGTATCCGCCGTGGGATTCTCTGGCTTGCCCGCGGTCTGCTCGCCCGCCAATGCGTCGAGGATCTGCACAGCCTCGACGGCCTCCTTCGCTTGGATGGCACCGCTTTCCACGAGGTTCCGCATGACGGCGATCTCGTCCTTGACGGTCGCCTGTGCCTTCTGCGCAGCTTCCGGCGTCTTGGCGGTCCGCTGCTCGCTGTATGCCTTTGCGGCCCTGCCGGCCGTCTCCACGGCCAGCTCCGCCTTGACGGCGTTATACTCCGCGCTGATTTTGGCAAACAGGTCGTTCATCTCCCGCTGCGTTGCGGCGTCCGCTGTGGCAAAGCGGTCCGGATGGTACTGCCTGCCGTACTGCTTGAAGGCTTTCGTCAGGTCATCGAGGTTGTCAATGTCTTTGAAGTATTCGCGCTGTGCCTTCTGCGCCGTCGCGCCCTCGGCTTTTCCGCCGAGTGAGGAGGCGAGCGTCCGGCAGAAGAAGCCGACCGCCGCCTGGAAGAGCATATCTTTCGCAAGCTCCTCTCCCGAAATAGCAACGTCCTCATAGCTGTCGCCATAAGCGGCAGCTTTTGCATATTCGTTCGTAGCGCTCATGCCGCCGGCGAAGGCGATGTCGCTCAAAGCGCCCAGCACATTCTGCGCAATGGCGCTGTTGCCGAGACCGAGCTTGTTCAGCAAGGCTCCGCCGTAGCGGATCGCGCCCTTGGCCGCCGCGCCGCCGACGCCAACGCTTGCCGCGCCGCCGATTGCCAGCCCTGCTCCTGCGAGGGGATTGTAGTTTTCCCCCTGCGCCTGCCGGTAGTCGTTCGCCATTGAGCCGCCGGAGGATACGCCGAGCGCCGCCGTCCCCAGCCCGGGCAGAATAGCGTTTGCGCCCACGATGCCCGCGAGGTTCATGCCGATCTGGAATGCGTCGATGCCGACCTTTCCAGCCGTCCCCAGCCCTTCCTTTGCCGTCCGGATGTTCTCTGCCGCCTTGGCGCGCTGCGTGTCGGCGATCCCTTCGAGCAGGTCGATGCCCGCGCGGTTGCCGCGCGTGATCTCCTCGTTTGTCTTGGGGTATGGGTTCATTTCGTCGGCGTGCGTGGTGACGCCTGTCTTCTCCTTCGCGTCACGGTATTCCTTGTCCATTTCCTCCGCGGCCGCCACGAGCGCCGCGAGGAAGCCGGAGGCGTTTGCACCGAGGTTCTGCGCCGTCGCGCGCACCGTCGCACCGATACGCTTTGCCGCGTCCTCGTTGCGCACGATGCTCTGCGAGATCTCCTTGCCGCTCTTGTGCTTGCTTCCGCGCTCCGCCGGCAGGGAGGAGCGCGCCGTCTGGCTTCCCGCCGAGCTGTTTCCCACGCTTGGCTCCACATTGGAGGTCGTCCCCTCTACAGGGATTGTCTGCGTCGGCTTCGCGGCGGTCTGCGGCCGCTCGATCTTCGTGATCTTGATTCTGCCGGACGTTTTTCCCTGAGACGATCCCTCTTGATAGGTTTTCGCCGCAGGCGCACGATCCTGTGCGCCTGCGGTCCCGTTTTTTGTGATCTTGATAGCCATATTGTCACCTCGTTAGAACGTGATGTTGAAGCCGCTCGCTTTGAGTCTCCTTGCGATGGTAGCCTTTTCTGCATCCGTGAGGTTTGCTCTGTCGAGGTCCTCCGCCAGCGCCTCCGGCGAGTTGTAGCGCCTGCCGTTCCAGGTGAAGATGCCCTCGTCCTCGTCGTAGCCCAGCTTGTCGCGGCCGGTCCCGAAGCCGGTGTAGCCGTACACCTGCGCGATGTAATCGTCCGTGAAGCCCGCCTTGCGCAGCGTATTGAGCACCGTGTCGGTGAACTGGCCCTCTTTTGCCATTGCCTTTGCGGTCGTCAGACTCATGGTGCCCCCGCCGCCGCTTCCGCTCTTCTTTGCGGCCTTCTCGGCCTCCTGCTTGCGGTAGGCGTCCTCCAGAGCCTTGACGTACTCGCTGCTGTATCCGCTCTCGCTCACAAGGTTCGCCGAGGGCGAGCCGCCCGCCGCCAGAATGGCGTCCACCTGCCCTCGGATGGAGTCCTGCGCGGTCTGCTGTCTGGATACCTCGTCAAGATAGCGCGCATAGTCGATCTGGTCCTGCCCCTGCACGTCGGCAAGCTGACTGCGCAGCCGGTCGTAATCGTCCGCATAATTCTGATAGGCGAAGCCGCGGTCGGTGTTGAACTGGCCCAGGCGGTCGAGGTACTTGGCATAGTCCAGCTGCTCCTGCTGATTGACCGCGTTCAGGTCCTTCAGCTTCATGTTGTACTCGTCCAGGTAGCGCTCGTAGGCCTGCTGGTAGAGTGTCGGGATCACGTCGTTCAGCTTGGTTGCGTAATAGTCGCCGGCCTGCGTGGCCGCGTTCACGGCATAGGAGCTTGGCCGGCCGCCGCTTGCGGCGCTTGCCTGTGCCAGCGCGTTCGCCGTGGCGCGGTCGCCCTCCCGCAGATAGCTCTTCTTGTAGCTGCTCCATTGCGGGTCCGTCTCCTTGCTCCACGCGAAGTCCTCGCGGTTCAGGATGCGGTCCAGCAGATCCTTCTGCTGCTGCGCGAAGGCGTTTTCATAGGTCGGTGCCTCGTCGTAAGAGAACGAGCCGAAGCTTCCGATCGAGCAGGTCATCCGCCCGCCGGTTCAGCTTGCTCTCCAGGCGGAAGCTGCCGCCGTCCGCTCCGCCGGAATAATTGCCGTAGCTCTTGCGCAGCTCGTTTGCCGCCTGATTGGCGAGAAGCCGCTGCTCCGCGGTCGTGGCGTTGTTGTAGTCCTTCTTCAGACTCAGCACGCTCAGCCCGAACTCCGGATACTTCTGCGCCAGATTGAGGTCGTCCTGCGAGAACTGCCCCATCAGGCCCGACTGATTCGCCGCGTTCACGAAGTCGTCGTAGGTGTATGCCATCGCTTAATTCCTCCCTTGTGTGGATTTTAATTCCGATCCGCTGTAATACTCCCGCGTCAGGGAGTAGAGGCGGAAGGGGCCTTTGCCCTCCAGCTTCAGCCGGTAGTGGTCGCCGCGCCGCGGCACGATGGGCAGGTAGTAGCTGCGCTTCTTTGCCTCGCAGAGCTTTTCGTCCACCTTCAGCCATTCTCCGCCGTCGAACTTGAGGTAGACCTGTACCTCGGTGCCTTCCTCCAGCTCCATGCGCAGCTGGAGCTTGCTCACGCCCTTCTTGTTCGGATCGTTTTCTGTGAAGTCCCCGAACTCGGCGCTCCATGCGACGGTTTCCTCCTCGGTGGATTCCGGCGCGTTCTGCACGTTGCCCGCGATCCACACCTCGCCCTGGTCGTTTA
>OIZS01000928.1_pt1 | contig 10724 bp, 5 predicted proteins | sample 1588641 | NCBI WGS metagenome assembly OIZS01 (sample SAMN03283240) | human gut metagenome | biome: human-associated habitat; material: feces | host: Homo sapiens | place: Peru | collected 2012
TTGAGGTGGTCACGGATGGCATCGCTGGCCGCCCAGTCCTTCGCTGCCTTGGCCTTGGCGCGTTCCTCAAGCACCATGTCCATCAGTCCGGAGACAATCTCCTGACCCTTGCCGGATTCGGCGGCGGACTCGTCCTTCAGGCCGAGGACACCGAACACGATGTCATCAAAAAGCTGTGTCAGAGTCTCCAAATCACCCTTGCTCAGTTTTAGTTCTCCAGCCTTGGCGGAGTTGACAAGGCGTACCGCGTCGAAGATGTGCGACAGTGCGATCGGCGTGTTAAGGTCATCGCAAAGCGCCTCATAGACAGCATTGAATATTCCCTTGACCTCCTCGGAAGTCGCCGGGCAGGTGTCCGGAGCCGTGGCGGTGATGAACTCGCCGTACTGCATCGCGTCCACAGGATCGCCTTCCGTGCCCTTGGCCGTGTCAGTGATTCCTGCCGCCGAAGCCAACGCACGCAGATCCTTCGCCGCCTGCATCACCCTCTTCAGACCCTTCTCGGCAGCCTGCAGTGCCTCGTTGCTGAAATCCTGCGTGCTGCGGTAGTGCGCCTGGAGGATGAAGAAGCGGACGGTCATCGGGGAATATGCCTGCGTGAGTTTCTCGTGCTGTCCGCTGAACAGCTGCGGCAGGGTGATGAAGTTGCCCAGGGATTTGCCCATCTTCTGGCCGTTGATCGTGATCATGTTGTTGTGGACCCAGTAGTGCACGCCTTGTGTGTGGCGGCTGGCCACATTCTGGGCGATCTCGCACTCGTGGTGAGGGAACATCAGATCCATTCCGCCGCCGTGGATGTCGAACTCGTTGCCGAGATATTTCTCGCCCATCACGGAGCACTCCAGATGCCATCCCGGGAAGCCTTCGCTCCACGGACTTGGCCAGTGCATGATGTGTTCAGGCTCGGCCTTCTTCCAAAGGGCGAAATCGTACGGAGCCTTCTTGTCGCTCTGTCCGTCAAGTGTGCGTGTTCCTTCACGGGTGTCGTCCAGAGTGCGCCCGGAAAGGATTCCGTAGTGGTGATCCTTGTTGTATTTCTCCACGTCAAAGTACACGGATCCGTTGGAGATGTAGGCGTAGCCTGCGTCCAGAATCTTCTTGACGGTCTCGATCTGCTCGATGATGTGTCCCGAGGCTCTCGGCTCGATGGATGGCGGCGCCACGTTCAGCAGGCGCATCGCCTCGTGGTAGCGGAACGTGTAGGTCTGCACAACCTCCATAGGCTCAAGCTGTTCCAGCCTTGCCTTCTTGGAGATCTTGTCCTCTCCCTCGTCGGCGTCGTGCTCAAGGTGTCCCACGTCGGTGATGTTCCGCACGTAGCGGACCTTGTAGCCAAGATGCCTGAGCAGTTTGAAAAGGACATCGTAGGTTACTCCCGGACGGGCGTGTCCGAGGTGAGCCTCTCCATAGACCGTCGGCCCGCAGACGTACATTCCCACGTGTCCCGGCTGTATCGGCTTGAAAAGCTCTTTCGTTCGAGTAAGAGTATTTGTCAGAAATAAAGGTCTCATATTCAGAAATAATAAATAGTTGTCAGTCAGTCTTTTTGCCGGTCAGACGCTCGTAGACCGTCCTGTAGGCTTCGCCGACGTGGCCGTTGTCCCTGCGGAAACGGTCCTTGTCGAGTCTCTCGCCGGTGGCGATGTCCCAGAAGCGGGCGCTGTCCGGAGTGATGTCATCGCTCATCACGAGCCGTCCGTCCGACAGGTGGCCAAACTCGATCTTGAAGTCCACCAGGGTGATGCCGATCTCCTTGAAGACCGGGGTCAGGATGCTGTTGACCTGCTTTGTCAATGAATATATCCGTTCAAGTTCTTCCTTGCTCACGAGGCCGAGGGCGACGGCGTGGTAGTCGTTGATGATCGGGTCGCAGAGGATGTCCGACTTGTAGCAGAGGTCATAGACCGGCTCCTTCGGGATGATACCCTCCTCCAGCCCCAGTCTCTGTGCCATCGAGCCGGCGATCACATTCCTGACGATCACCTCCATCGGGATCACTTGTGATTTCCAGCAAAGCTGCTCAGTGTCAGAAATCTGCTCGATGAAGTGCGTAGGCACACCTCCCTTCTGCAGCAGTCTGGAGATCTCGCAGGAGATTCCGTTGCAGTAAATCCCCTTGTCCTTGATCACCGCCTTCTTGATCTTGTTGAACGCCGTGATCTCATCCGTGAAATGTATGATCACCTTCTGCGGGTCATCCGTCTCGAAGATCTTGATGGACACCCCATCGTGAATGATATTCCTCTTCATTTATTACCCGATAAAATACCTGACGGCGTTCTCGAACAGTGGCTGCTCGAGGTCGGCCTCTATGTTCTTCAACAGGTTCCTCTCGTACCTCTCGCTGTGACCCATCTTCCCCAGAATCTGACCGTTACGGCTGATGATGCCCTCGATCGCATAGTAAGACCCGTTCGGATTGTAAGGCGACTCCATCGTAGGCTCGTCCGTCAGCGGATCAACGTACTGGAACGCCACCTGCCCGTTGGCGAACAACTCACGCGCGAGTTCCTCGCTGACCACAAACTTGCCCTCACCGTGGCTCACCGGAATAGCATATTCATCCCCGATCGCCATCCCCTTGAGCCAAGGAGAGTTTGTGGAAGCCACACGGGTCGTCACCATCTGCGAGATGTGCCTGTTGATGTCATTGCGGAACAGAGTAGGGGAGTCTTTGGTCACCTTTCCGAGCTCACCGTAAGGCAGCAGACCCGACTTCACAAGTGCCTGGAAACCATTGCATATTCCTAAAATCAGACCACCACGGGACAGCAGTCCCTCGATCGCCTCCGCGATGTCCTTGTTGTTCAGTACATTGGCGATGAATTTGCCGCTTCCGTCCGGCTCGTCACCGGCCGAGAAGCCACCGCTGAGCATCAGGATCTGACAATCCTCGATGTTCTTCTTCATCTGGGCGATTGACTCGAACACATCCTTGTCCGAAAGGTTGCGGAACACGGAAGTGCGGATCTCGGCTCCCGCCTTGCGGAAAGCTTTCGCCGAATCGTAGTCGCAGTTAGTGCCCGGGAACACCGGAAGGTAGGCGATAACCTTATCGACCTTCGGTCCCTTATATTCAAGATCCGCCTTCTTTGCCTTGAACGGCTTCACACCCTCCATGCCCTTAGGCAGCAGCCTCTTGAAGTCTGGCTTGCTGACTGCGGGGTAAACCTTCTCGAAGAGCGACGCGTTGAAATCCATCATCTCGAAGATGGAAAGTTTGGTCCCGTTCACGCGGACGTTGCCGTCCTCACCGGAAGTTACGGTGCCGATCTCGACCGCGTTCTCGAAATCAAGCGCGCTGCCGTCGGTCTCCACCACGATGGAACCATAGCTCAGATTGAACAGCTCGTCCTCCGGAAGGTTGACGTCGAACCCGAACGCGTTGCCGAAGCTCATCTTGCAAAGCGCCTCTGCCACTCCACCGAATCCTACCGCCCAACCGGCCACGATCGTGCCGTCCTCTATCTTTTCCTGAATATGATCCCAGTTCCTCTTGAGCTGCTCCGTGTCAGGCATCCTGTCAGCGAGCGGAGTATGCTTCACGAGGTAGAGGCGGTCTCCCTCCCATTTGAGTTCCGGAGAGATCACCTTGTCAGCCTTTACCGGAGTGATACCGAACGCGATAAGGGTCGGCGGTACGTGGATTGTCCCGTCCTCGGTCTCGAAGGATCCACTCATCGAATCCTTGCCTCCAATGGAAGCCAGCCCAAGCTCCTTCTGCATCTTCAGAGCGCCGAGCAGAGCCGCCGTCGGCTTGCCCCATACCTTCGGATCAGCTGTCATCCTTTCAAAATATTCCTGGCAAGAGAATCTCATTGTCTCCCAATGGCCTCCCGCCGCCACGACCTTGCTGCAAGCCTCGATGAATGAATATGCCGCACCGTGGTAAGGGCTCCAGTCGCAGATGTCAGGGTTAAAGCCGAACGCCATCATGCTGGCTGTGTCGGTATAACCCTTGACCGGAAGTTTCTGCACTGAGACCTGGGTCTCGGTGGTCTGTAGCTCGCCTCCGAACGGCATCAGCACGGTGGAACGGCCGATGGTGGAGTCGAACATCTCTATAAGGCCTTTCTGGCAGGTCACGTTCGGATCCTGCAGGTTGGCGAACATTCTCTCTTTCAGGTTCTTGCCCGGAACGTCGCGGAAGAACGGATCCCTGTCCTCGACCGCTCCGATAGTGGCCTTTGAATAATGCTTCGCACCGGCGCTGTCGATGAACGCTCTGGTGAGATCCACAACGACCTTGTCGCCGTAGAACATCCTCATTCTGGCGGTGTCGGTGACCTCGGCCACGTGCGTCACCTCGATATTCTCTGAATGGCAAAGCGCCTTGAATTCCTCCTCGTCCTTGGCTTCCACTACGACGGCCATACGCTCCTGGGACTCGCTGATGGCCAGTTCCGTGGAGTTCATTCCGCTGTATTTCACCGGAACACGGTCAAGGTAGATGTCCAGCCCGTCGGCAAGCTCACCGATGGCGACACTCACTCCGCCGGCTCCGAAGTCATTCGATTTCTTTATCAGTCTCGTGACCTCAGGCCTTCTGAAAAGCCTTTCCAACTTTCTCTCCTCCGGAGCGTTACCCTTCTGGACCTCACTTCCGCAAGTCTCAAGGGACTCCTCTGTGTGTTCCTTTGAGGAACCTGTCGCACCGCCGATTCCGTCGCGTCCGGTGCGTCCGCCGATCATCAGCACGACATCCCCGGCCTTAGGGCTTTCCCTTCTCACGTCCCCGGCCTTCACCGCTCCGACAACCGCTCCGACCTCCATTCTCTTGGCCGTGTAGCCCTCGTGGTAGATCTCGCGGACGTGGGTTGTCGCAAGACCGATCTGATTGCCGTAGGAGGAATATCCCTGGGCGGCCTTCCTGGTGATGACCTTCTGCGGGAGCTTGCCCGGAAGTGTCTCGCTGACAGGTTTGTAGATGTCGCCGGCACCGGTGACACGCATTGCCTGATAGACGTAGGAGCGTCCTGAGAGCGGATCCCTGATGGCTCCGCCCAGGCAGGTGGCGGCCCCGCCGAACGGCTCGATTTCCGTAGGGTGGTTGTGGGTCTCGTTCTTGAACATCAGCAGCCATCTCTCGGTCTGCCCGTCCACATCCACATCTATGAATATGCTGCACGCATTGTTCTCCTCGCTGACCTCCAAGTCATCCAGCAAACCGTTCTTCCTGAGGTATTTCGCCCCGATTGTGGCCATATCCATCAGGTTCAGTCCCTTCTTCTCGCGGCCTGTCTCCGAGCGCATCCTCAGGTACAGGGCCATCGTCCCGTCGATGTCCTCCTTGATGAAGGAATCCTCCACGTCGATGCTTTCCAATTCCGTCGTGAATGTCGTGTGGCGGCAGTGGTCGCTCCAGTAGGTGTCCAGGATCCTGAGTTCGGTCTCGTTCGGATCCCTGCCTTCCCCGGTGAAATATTTCACAACCTCGGCGAGGTCGTCGGCGTTCATCGCAAGGCCCATCTTTTTGCAATATGCTTTCAGATCGTCCCCGCTCATATCCCTGAATCCCTCCAGCACGGGAACCGGCTTGACCGCCGCGTGTTCCGTGTCGGCCAGTTTGCTCAGGTCTTTCGCGCGGGATTCCACCGGGTTGATGTAGTAGTGGCGGATCTTCTCAAGCGTCTCCTCGGAGGCGTCGGAGTCCACGATCAGAAGTTTGGAACTCTTTATGCTGATCCGCGCCGTGGGGTCGATCAGGTGCACGCAGTCCACAGCCGAGGCCGCCCTCTGGTCGAACTGGCCCGGCAGGTACTCGACAGCGATGTACTTCGCTCCGTCCAGATCGATCGAATCTGTGACAGAGTCGGTCACAATCTCTCCGAAGACGCTGTAGCGGCTCTTCTCCAGAAGATCGGGCGTGAATCCGAACAAGTCGTAAACATTAAGCAGCCGAAGCGTTTTCAGCTCCAGCTGCAGGTTCTCGTTGAGTTCCCCCAGGAGGCTCTTTGCCTCCACCTGGAACTCCGGGTGTTTCTCCACGAAAATGCGGTAATTGGACATCTTTGCAAGTTCTTTTTAAGACTATCACAAAGTTAGCCTTTTTGCCCCACATTCACAAAATTTTGGGTATAATTGTCAACTGATTGTAAATGAATATATTTGTAAATGCTGCCAGGCGGATTTGGAGGGCACTGCTTTGTAAAATATTGAATGTCAAAAGGTGATGTTACACCTTCTGACATTCAATGAATTGCGGATTTGTGCCTGGCATCAGAGCGATGTGGCCTCAGAGATGTGGCTTTTAGTTAAGCCATTTTAGTCAATCCACTGGCTGAAGAAACGCCAGATTTCGGAGCAGGTGTCCATATCCTTGTCGGACCAGGAGTGGTTGCCGCCTTCGACTTTGTAGAGCCAGACTTCGGTGGGTCTGCCGCCTTTCACCGCCGGCCTGCCGGCCTTGAACTGATAGAGGGTGACCTGGTTACGACCCTCGCGGCGAGGAAGCTCGGTGACATATTCCTCGGTACAACCGTTAACAGCGATGATTCTGCTGACCGCCGCCGGAACGGGAATGTACGCTCCCCAGCCGCCTTTGTTCTCCGGGTCGCCGAGCCATTCGGAAGTGTGGTCCTGTGTGCCGTGAACCTCCATGAAAGGAAGTGGATGCTTGTAGGAATATTCAGTCTCCATCCAGTTGAACTGCAGTCCGGCGATCGAGGCCATAGCCTTGAAGGCCTTCGGAGCACGCATCGCGATCAGGTAGATGATGTCGCCGCCGTTGGACATTCCGGTGAGGAATGTATTCTTTGGACTGAGATCGAATCTCTTCTTGAGTTCTTTGGAAAGGGCGATGAGGAACTTGACATCATCGGTCTTCATTCCTTCCTGTGAAGGGTAGCGGACATTCCAGCCCGGTTTACCTTTCGGATCCTTTATTCCCTGAGGGTAGCAGACAGCGAATCCGTTCTTGTCGGCGACATCCATCATCGCTTTCTTTCCCTTGAGGGCCGAGCCGCCGTAGCCGTGCAGGACTATCACGAGAGGAGCACCGGCCTTCAATCCTTCCGGACGGTAGAGGTAATATTCCCGCTCAAGTCCTTGATTTTTCATTGTGTAACGCTCGCACCGTTCCTTTACTGAATATTCCTGTGCCGGACTTTCGCTGGAAGATAAGGACGCTTCGACAGGCTCAGCGTCCGGTTGGTTTGGTACCAGGTTATCGGTCGCTTCGGCAGGGACTGCGTCCGGTTGGCTTATGACTTGATATAAGGTGTACTTGTCTGTCCGGTCGCTGAGCTTGTCGAAGCGACTGTCTATCGTATTGCCATACCCATTGCTTCCCAAAGCGCTGCCAATGGCCAGGAGCGCCGCGATGATCGTGGAGGATAACATGCTGATTGATTGGCTTTTAATGAATATCCTCCCGTCGGATATGGCGGGAGGATAATGTTTATTATTCTGATTTACAAGTCGTTAGTCTCCACGCACTATTTGTTCTCGGCAGCCTCAACGGCCTTGAAATAGCGGTAAGAGTTGACCTTGAGCTCACCGGCGGCCGGCTCGTCAAGCACAACGACACCATTCTCGTGCAGCTGAAGGGCAGAGAGGGTGACATAGTGGCTTACAGGTCCCTCGATGGCGTCCTTGACAGCCTTGGCCTTCTTGCCGCCGAAAGCGAGGACGAGAACCTCCTTGGCACCACACACTGTGGCGACACCGACTGACATGGCCTGTTTAGGAACCTTGTTCACATCGTTGTCGAAGAAACGGGAGTTTACCTCGAGAGTGTCCTGGGTGAGGGTCATGACCCTTGTCCTGGAGTTGAGGGAAGAGAACGGCTCGTTGAACGCGAGGTGTCCGTCCTCGCCGACTCCGCCGAGGAACAGGTCGATTCCTCCGGCAGCCACGATGGCCTTCTCGTAATCCTCGCACTCTTTGGCGAGATCAGGAGCGTTGCCGTTGAGGATGTGGATGTTGCCGGCCGGAACGTCCACCTTGTCGAACAGATTCTTGTGCATGAAGCTGTGGTAGCTCTCCGGATGGCTCTCAGGAAGCCCTACATATTCATCCATGTTGAATGTGATTACATTCTTGAAGGAGATCTCTCCGGCCTCGTACATTCTGACGAGCTCGGCATAGACATCCAGAGGAGTGGAGCCGGTAGGCAGTCCGAGTACGAATGGCTTGTCGGTCTTCTCAGCCTTTGCCTTGATGGCGGCGGCAATGTGGTGGGCGGCCCAGATAGAGCCTTCCTTCTTTGTGTCTCTGATGATTACTTTCATGATTGATGCAGTTTATAAAAAATATTCTTTATTCTTGCTTTCTTGCTTTATTGAATATGTCACCGTGGGTGAGGTGACATATTCATGGATGATTGGTTATTTCAGCCGCAGGAAGACCTCGATGGCCTGGTACTCAGCCATTCCGAGTTCGTCGTAAAGCCTTGCGGTGTTCTGTGTGCGCTCCTCGGCCCTCTGCCAAAACTCCCTCGGGTCATCGCCCGGGAACGGAACGATGTCTTTCTGGGAAAGGTGGCGGAAGATGGCGTGGCGCTTCTCGATGAGCTCGTCAGGGCTGATCGGAACGGCCATGTCAACTCTCCAGAGCTCCCACTCCATCCAGGCACCTCTGTAGAGCCAGATCGTGGTGTCGTTCAGCCAGTCGTTGCCTTCCTCCTTGAGCTGTTCGATGGCCTCAAGGGCGGCCTCGGTGCAGACCCTGTGCGTTCCGTGAGGGTCGGCGAGGTCACCTGCCATGTAGATCTGGTCAGGGTGGATCCTGACGATCAGCTCCTTGATAATGTCAAGGTCTTTCTGTGTGCGAGGCAGTTTCGTCACTCCGCCCGACTCGTAGAACGGCAGGTTGAGGAAGTGGACGTTGGTCTTGTCGTTGAGGCCGAAGCTTCTGTCCGCTCCTCTGGCCTCGCTGCGGCGGATGGCCGCCTTGATGGCGAGAAGCTCCTTAGGCTCAGGCTCACCAGGCTTCTTTGAGTCGATGATTTTCTTTACCTCGTCGAACTTGTCTCCGAATCCAAGCTGGTAGGCGGCGTCCATATGCTGAAGCACAACGTCATCGTGCACTGCCAGGTCACCGGAGGTCTCGTAGGCCACGTGCACGTCGTGTCCCTGATGCACGAGACGGATGAATGTGCCTCCCATGGAGATCACGTCATCGTCCGGGTGAGGGGAGAAAATCAGGACCTTCTTAGGGAACGGAGTTGACTTGACAGGCCTTGTGGTGTCGTCAGCGTCAGGCTTTCCGCCCGGCCATCCGGTGATGGTGTGCTGGAAGTCATTGAAAACGTCTATGTTGATCTTGTCGAACGGCCCGTAGAGTTCGATGAGCTCTCCGAGGGAGTTCTCGAAATAGTCCTGCTGCTTCAGCTTGAGGATTGGCTTATGAACCTTCTGGCAGAGCCAAACGACGGCCTTGCGGATCAGGCACGGTGTCCACTGGCAAGGACCGACCATCCAAGGTGCGACGAGTCTGGTCAGCATAGAGGCTGACATCTCGTCAGTGTAGAATGTGATGTTGTCGTGTTCCTGAAGCCAGGTGGCAGGGCAGGCCGGATCGATGTCGCCCTCCACGACTTTCTTTACCACAGCCGCCTTGTCCTCGCCCCAGGCCATAAGGATGATCCTGCGGGCGCTCATCATCGTGCCGATACCCATCGTGATGGCGGTCTTAGGGGTGACGGAAATGTCGCCGTTGAAATTGCGGGCCTGTCTCTTTCTGGACTGGTATGAGAGCGGAACGGTGCGTGTGCGGCTCTTCTCTGACGAGCCGGCCTCGTTGAAACCGATCTGGCCGCCTTCGCCGACACCGATCACAAGCAGGTCGAGACCTCTGGCGATCTTGTCAAACTCGGCGCAATAGTCGGATACCTCTTCCTTTGAGACTGTTCCGTCAGGAATATGCACGTTCTCCTTTTTGACATCCACATTGTCAAGGAATTCGGCGTGGAGCCTGTGGTTGCGGCTCTGGACGGAGTCGCTGCCGTATGGGTAATATTCATCAATGGAGAACACCTCGACATTGGCGAAGGAGACCTTGCCTTCCTTGAACTGCTCTGTCAGGTTGCTGTAGAGGGACACAGGTGTGGTTCCTGTGGTCAAACCGAGTTTGAAAGGACGCGGAAGAGCCGCCCTTTCGTGGTCTTTGATGGCTTTGACAATAATGTCTGCCACCTTGTCGCTTCCGATGTTCGCGTCATCGGAAATCTCGGTGGTGATCTTCTCGTAGGAATGGAGAATGCTCTTAGGCAGGTTCTCCTCAATCAATCCACCGTCCTTTGGTAAAGAAAAGTGCTTCATTTTGTTGAGCTTAATAATTTCGTAAAATATGATATGTTTCGCCAGCCCGTTTCCGGACCAAAAGCTCTATGTCGTTTCCGCAAGTCGGACGGTCGCGGATCCCGTGCCTGAAACCACAACTCTTGTGGTGGCTGTCGGCTTAAACCGTACAAATATAATCAGTTTTCCTCATAAGCCGAATCGATTTTTTAGAAAAAATGATGCGCAGTGAATCAGAGCGCAGGCACCTTTTGCCTATCTGATCAGGAAGGCCGTTCCTTCTGAACCGTAAAATGTCCGGCAAACAAGCATATCGCCGGACAAGTCACATCAACGGTTACGTTTGTCCGGCCAAACGGCTTTCCACCGGATAAGATGCATCGACAGCGGTGTTTAGGAACATGAAAATAATAAGTTACTTCAGATTAAGAAGCTGTTTTGAATTGTTTGAAATGTTCTTTGAGGTGAAAAAATCTTCATTTT
>OIZS01000930.1_pt1 | contig 10696 bp, 10 predicted proteins | sample 1588641 | NCBI WGS metagenome assembly OIZS01 (sample SAMN03283240) | human gut metagenome | biome: human-associated habitat; material: feces | host: Homo sapiens | place: Peru | collected 2012
TTTTTCCGCGAATTTGGCGCGTATAGCCCACCGGAATCGTAGATTTAATAACCATCGTGGCTTTGGGGTTGTACTGCTTAACCAGTTCAATCACGGCCTCTACGGCTGACGTATTAAAATAGTTTTGTTGCGGGTCATAATTGGTGGGCGTGGCGATAATCACAAATTCCGCTTGTTCATAGGCACTTTTAGCGTCTGTGGTAGCGGTTAAGTTTAGCTGCTTATGGGCCAAAAAATCTTCTATTTCTTTATCGGCAATCGGCGATTTTTTGTTGTTAATTGAATCTACTTTTTCCGGCACAATATCCACGGCCGCTACGTCGTTATGTTGCGCCAGCAGCGTGGCGAGTGAAAGACCCACATACCCTGTTCCAGCGACGGCTATTTTCATTTTATTTCTCCTTACCATAAAATTTGTAATATGCGGGAAAAATACTATATTACTTCAGGAGTAATATGTAAGATTCTCCCAATGAATAAAATCTTTTTATAACTTTGTATATCTTCGCGGTTAATGTATCAAAAATGTTCTTAAAGCAGTTATCAAATACAATTGCTATTATCAGAGATAAAATAAAAACAAATAAGGCAAATAGAAATATTATTGCGAGGATATTAAGTCCTTGGATATATTTGATATATTCATCCAACCAAAGGGGTCGAATGTATCGGCGAAATAGTAAATTTTCATGAATCAAATAAACCAAAAGCATATATGATGCTATTTTATTCACAAATTTACTTCTGAATTCAAGATTCCGAAATAAATTTAATAATGTTATTGCGCAAATTACCCAAAAAAATGAATAATTACCACCCCAATAAAGCATTTGATTATGAAGAATAGAAAATTTCAATCCCAATACGTTGTTTAGACAAGTAAGGACTAAGAGAGACAAGATAGCAACCAAGAACATACAAATATTTATTTTTCTATTATTTGATAAATTTGGCAAATAGAATTTGATATACCCCATCGTAAAATATATTGTTATCCAAAAAATTAGAACCGATGGAAAGAATAGTTTTTTACCAAATGTATTACAGATCACATATAGAAAAAACATTATTAAAGATATTGATAGTAATTTCCTCTGTGAAATTCCATAAATAATTGAATTTAAAATGGTATGAAACGGATAAAATAAAATATAAGCAGTCACAAACCAATTATTTGCAAATAAAGTTGGGAAGAAACATTTTACAATGATTGTCAACGGGAGCCTATTAAAAAACAGGAGAAAACATGCCAATATCGAAACTGACAACACCCAAACTTCAATGACTAAATAAATTAATTTTTTGCATTTTACTTCTTTGCTGTCCAATAAAAACCATGCTGAAATTATAAAGAAGATGATATTTCCCCATGCTCCAAACATATAAAACATAGATAACACGAAATGGGATAACTGATGACTAGCTGTGGCAACATCTATCGGAACGGAAGGCAAATCGGATGCAGTTTGTGTTATATGTGCTAAAACGATTAAGAACATAGATAGAGTTCTTAATAATTCGACACCAGAATTTCTTTTCAACCAAGGAGCTTTATTGGCTGTGACTAACATATATTCTCCTATAAATCTTTTCTTAATGAGATTTTCTCTCCCTTAAAATAAACCAAGAAAAAATACTTTGAACTATTGTATGAACAAAATAACTGATTAAGTATGCTAAAGATACTCCTAAGACTCCCATGTTATGTTCTTGAACAAACAAAATGTTAAGATAAACAAATACAATAGCCCATATGCTATTGAATAAGAAACCCCACCAGGCAAAATTTTTACTTAAAATAATCTGTCCGACAATGGCATTAGCTACAAAAATAACAGCTACCAACATCATAATGCCAAAAGGGACTTTAAAAGACAGAAACGATGCTCCATAAAGAGATAAAAGCGGAGTTGATACCAAAAATAGGCCAAGAGAAATGAGTATTGCACTCCCCACATTAGTAAGCAAGCTATAGGCAAGCACTTTATTATATTCGCGGCTTGTTGCTTGCTCGCTAAAATTGGAAAGCATAGGTAATACTACTCTGCCCGCAATTGTTGGAATAAACAAAACGGCGGAATACCATTGACGGATAATGTCTAGCCCTGCCATAGCCTCATACCCAGCTGGAGAATTAACCAAAATCGTATTGGTAATCCAAATAATCGGAGTATAAACGAGTCCGCCTAAAGTGGAAGGCAAACTAAATTGCCATAAAATTTTGATTTCCTGTTTAATTCCATTTAATGAGAATTTCAATTTTTCTCTTATATATATGCCTCGCAGATAATAAATTCCTAAACATAACGACGTAAAAAGATAAATCAGTAACCCGACTAATGCCCCGTTTAATTGAAATAAATAACTTGCGCCCGTAGAACAAATTAGTAAAAAACAGACGGCAATTACATTTTGCTTGAAAATTAAGAAAAATTCTTCATATCCAATCAAAATTCCATTCACCACACTAGATAACGTCAAAAATAATATCATCCAAGATGCTATGCGCAAAGGGGTAATTAAATTTTCCGCATGCAAGGTATTTAATGCCAAATAACCAGAACTTAAAAAACACACCGAAAATACCACCATAGCTAATATCAATGACGCTATTAAAGAAAGGTTTATAATACGCTCTGTTTTTAATCTATCGGTCAAGCGATACTGAGCAACATATTTTGTGGCTGTTGTGCCAAGAGCAAACGAAGAAAACACAATAAACATATTTATGGTGGAGCGAACCATACCATATTGCCCGTAAGAGTATTGCCCTAAAATATGTGATAAAATTATTCCTATAAACAAAAAAGATACATTATAGGTAAAACCAGCCCAAAAAGACCACAATGTTCCACCTGCAAATCTTTTTATTAAAGAGGAAGTCTGATACTTATTTTTTATCAATTCCAACATCCGAAATCCTTTATATTTACCATTTTGTTTTAGGAGCACCCATCAAGCAATGTTTAACCCTGCTCCATTGATTTTTGATAAACAGTGTATTCTTTGCACCCAAAAAACGAGTCATAAACAAGTAAATTCTCCATCTAGGGCTTGTTTTACACCAACTACTCATAAAATGATGGATTGTAAAAGTATTGTTTGTGATTCCACCAGCATTTCCATTATAAGTAACAGGACAAAAATACTCCATTGGAAATAGTTTAAAACCATTTACGGTTTGTTCTGTATTATTAGCAATCAACCCATATTTCAAACAAATATTTGTCATTCTAATCACATTGGGGGTTAAATCTTGTTTTCCATCCGGTAATAGAAAAGGCAAATTGTCGTAATCACGCAAAAACTCTTCAAATAAAGGGAATCCTTTTTCACAAGCCATAAGGCCCGTCGGAATAATATTTAATTTCTCGAAACCAGAAACTGCTTTATATTGTAAAATGGGATCTAACGATTTCAACACTTCTACATCAGTATCCATGTAGATCCCTCCAAATTTCACTAATGCCCATAAGCGCACGAAATCAGTCACGAAAGCATATTTTTTGGCTTCGTATGCTTCTTTTACATAGCGACATATATTGATATCAAAATTGCTTTCATCCCAACGCTTAATTTCATAATCGGGACAATATTTTTTCCAACTTTTTAGGCATTTTTGAGCGAGAGGTGGTAACGGCTTTCCCCCAAACCAACAATAGTGAATCACTTTAGGTATCATTGTTTACTCCTTTCTAAATTTTTCAGTATTTCTAAAATACGCTGGCTAGCCTGTCCATCCCCATAGGGGTTTTGGGCACGGCTCATTTTTTGATATTCCGTTTCATTCTCCAACAAAATACTCATATTTTTGACGATATTCTCATAAGACGTTCCTACCAGTTTTACTACACCTGTTTTAACCGCTTCGGGCCGTTCGGTAGTATCGCGCATTACCAATACGGGTTTTCCCAACGAAGGGGCTTCTTCTTGAATCCCCCCGCTATCGGTCAAAATAATTGTTGATTTTTCCATTAAGTACACAAACGGCAAATAGTCCAACGGTTCAATAAAGAACATATTTTTAGGCACATCATCTCCAAATACTTCTTTTATTGGTTTACGAACGTTTGGATTTAGGTGCATGGGGTAAATAAAATCGACTTGCGGATATTGACCGTTGAGGTGTTTTATAGCATGACAAATATTCAAAAAACCTTCCCCGAAATTCTCCCGCCTATGGCCTGTAATTAAGACCATTTTTCTACCCTGTGACAAACGGTTTACGTCATAGCCGCAAGCACTTATCTTCTTGTTTAATTCTTTTTGTAAAGCAGCATCCCCAGCAATTTCTTTGACAATAAATTGTAAAGCGTCAATAACTGTATTACCTGTAATAAAGATTTTATTTTCATCCACATTTTCTTTTAATAAATTGTCTTTATTAGACTGCGTGGGCGCAAAATGGTAACTGGCAATCCGCCCTGTAATTTGGCGGTTCATTTCTTCGGGCCACGGGCTATAAATATTTTGTGTTCTTAATCCTGCCTCTACATGACCGACGGGTATTTGCTGATAGAAACTTGCTAGTGATGCCGCTAATGTAGTCGTTGTATCTCCGTGGACAAGTACAATATCGGGTTGTACTTTTTTTAATATCTCACGCAAAGAAAGCAACACATTGGAAGTAATATCGTATAAATCTTGCCCTGCTTTCATAAGATTAAGATCAAAATCAGGTTTAATAGCAAATAACTCAAGCACTTGGTCTAACATTTGGCGATGTTGCGCCGTAACGCAAACAATCGGCTCAAAAATGGATTTTTCTTTTTCCAAGGCTTTAATTACAGGAGCCATTTTAATAGCTTCTGGTCTAGTACCAAACACCAACATTATTTTCTTCATGTTTAACTCCTAAAAACAAAATTCAAAAGGTAAAACTGCGTTCCATTCAGGACGATATATAAAAATAATTGTCCGATATAAAATAAAAACTGCAACTAATGTGATAGTTATGAGTAAACGGAATTGCTTTGGATAACAACGTACGAACAAAGGGATAGAAACTAAATTAAAACTAGAAAAATATAGTACAACTCTATCAAGTCCGGCACCCTTAATTGATATAAATTGGGCACAGAAAGCCAAGACGCTACACCATAACAAAAATGAAACTTTTAAACTTGATTTTATGGTTTGTAATTGTGAATAAAACAGATAGTATGAAGTAACGCAAAAACAGGTTATGGTAAATTGAAAAAGTGTTTTATATACTATTGCAGTCTTTATTCCTTCTGATGAGGATATTCTCTCTTTGTATCCTCCATAATGTCCAGTCAGTTCTATGATTTGGTCAATAATTGGAGCAAGAAAGAAGAAGGAAATAATGGACACAAACACTATAAGATAAAAATATCTCAATTTAATTGGTAATGGATAAATAAAATATAAAGAAATTGCCAATACAGCAGATGTATGGAAACAGGCGGCTAAACAACAAGTGATAATAAATGGTAAAAATTGTCGTTTAATAATAAAAGGCAAAGATAGCAATACAATACAAATTGCAATTTCCTGACGAATCATGGTTAAGGTAGTACTAAATTCCAAAATAACAAATAATACCGTAGAGAATAAAAAGGACGTACTATATTTGTATAAGGTACGTAACCATACAAACATAAAGAAACAAGAGGTAGAAATCAAGAGTATTTGTGGATTAGTGGTAAATAGAATTAGGAATCTATTAAACAATAAATATCCCGTTTCCATGTGTGTTTTCATTAATTCAGGATAATTGATTGACAAAATAAAGGCCTGAATATAATTTGGAGTATCCGTGCCTATATGCCATGCTCTGAAACCCGCAATAAAAAACAACTCCAAAAAACATAAAATCGAAAAAGACCGCATCCCATTTTTTCTGAATAGGGAAAAAAATAAACCCTGTAGAAAAATCAGAATAATAAGAAAATAGTATTGCCAAATATATTCCATACAATCACATCTCTAATTCCAAATAAAAGTTTTGTATTTTTTTTGCTACATCCTTTGCCGAAAATCCGCTATTAGTAATTATGGAAGTCATATCTTTTCGTTCAAAATTATTTTGGTATTGCATAACTCCATTGACCCAATGTTGTATATCTGTTAATGGTAATTTTTTATAATTACAAATTAGTGCTTCTGAAGGTAGAGTGTTAGCAAGTACACAAGGAAGCCCTGATGCTTGTGCTTCTATTGCTACAATTCCCAAACCTTCGAACAATGAAGGTAAGACAAACACATCAAAAGCCTGTAATAAATCTGGAACATCTAGGCGTGGCCCCAAAAAAGAGACGTTATCATAGATGCCTTTTTCTTTTGCGGTTTGTTTTAATTTTGTTTCTAACGGACCATTGCCCACTAAAATCAATTTTGCGGTGGAATTTCTTTTTATAATTTCTTCAAAAATTTGGAGTAAAAAAATATGATTTTTTTCAGAACTTAGATGTCCCACATGTCCAATAACAAAATTATTTACGACATCTAGTTCTTTCCGTTTTTGAATACGCCGAGTAAGGTTATAAGTAAATTTTTCTATGTCAATACCATTGTTAATAACTATAAAATCTTTTTTAAAGAAAAATTTACCTGCTTCAGTAGAACACGCTAATCTTTGAGTAATTAGTGGCCATACGGTATGAAGCATTAGATAATTGCGTATGGAGCGCATTTTTTTATCACTCCATTGTGTTGAATGAGCATGCTGGATAATTGACTTTACACCATACATTTTGGCCATAGGAAAAATAATAAATGGTAGCTGTATAATATGTGAGTGTAAAATAGCATATCGATTTTCTTTAAAAATTTTCATTAAATTTAAGATAAATTTGAAAGGATTTTTATAGGATAGGAAAAAACATTTTCCACCTAGTTTAGTGATCTCCTTTTCCCGACCGGTTGATGACTCCTTTATAAAATACAAATAGTCAAATTGAATTTTAGCTGTGTCAATATGTTTATGCCAATTAAAAACGACATTAAAAACTCCACTTGTATTATTTATAGAAGGGACTAACTGTAGAATACGGATAGGACTCTTCATACTCTTTCTTTTTTCCTCACGATGTGGGCGGGGATACCCACGACTGTGCAGTTATCTGGAATATCGGTTAAGACGACAGCATTTGCCCCGATTTTAACATGATTTCCTATTTTAATGTCTCCCAAAATAACACTTCCCGCCCCCAATATACAATCTGTACCGATTTTTGGCCCATTGGCATTACCAACTGTTACGTTTTGATAAATTATTGTTCTCTCTCCGATTACAGCATTTTGGTGCAAAACAATACCCATTCCATGAGCAATTTTGACCCCATCCTTAAGAATAGTAGTTGGAGGAATGGCACACGAAAAGAGAATGCGAATTAAATAACAAACGATTTTCGCTAGTAAATATAATTTGTGTTCATAAAACCATCTCATTACACGGTATAAACGTATCACAATTCCTGGATTATCTTTCATTTATTTTTCCTGATAGTATTAGTAAATTGCCCATTTTTTCTATAAAATCATCTGTAAGTATTGGATATACTCCACAAAAGGGAGAAAAAGTCAGTTCGCCAAAATAAATCTTTCCTTTGACTTCATATAAATCCACCCGTACAAAAGGGAAATCCGCAGACAATAAGGAAGATATAGATAACATTTGTTCCAAATGTTGTGGCCGGGAAACTTGTTGCGAGTTTGGTACTTCCAGACCACTTGTTTGTAAATATTGATTTAGGCTTTTCCAATTTGTATCCAATAAACTGAATTTTACGGACATTCTCCCTTTTGATGCGTCTCGTTCACTCCCTACCAAAATGAATTGCGGTTTTCCATTCAAACAATTGAATTTGTAATCTACCATTTCAGTTGATTGGCCTAGCAATTGTTCTGCATAAATGCGGTGTGGAATGGGTTTATAATGTGGCTCCATAGAATACGTTCCATAAGTTGTATCTAGCCATTTCTGTAAGGTGCGTTTGCAGGAAGGAATGTCTAGTTTTGATTTGTCTGGCACAAAATAATTCATTTTACAGCCATGCGTGGCTTTTAAGATAAACTCATTTGGCAAAGAATCAAAATTGATATCTTTAACACTGGTCCAAGGCCCGCCCAGCGTAGGAATTAAAATGTCCGATAACCCTTTACTCGCAATATATTCTCGCACCGCCCATTTATCGGTACAGGTTGACATCAAAGGCGTGTTTTTATGCAGAAACAAATAAGTGACCTTATCTGCCAATGTTTGCGGGTTTTTTAGATTTAATTTTCGCCGGAAACGAAGATACGCATCAAACTGTTTAGCAAAATCTATGCCCAACAGAAGAACTAATACTTTAAGCCAGCAACTATATATTTTTTTAAGCATTTTTCTCTCTATTATTCATAATCCAACCCAGAATCAACTATGTCTGTTTTGGAATTTTGCTTCAAGCCAACTCTTTTAATGCCAATCTTTGTACCTTTGATAAAAACCCAACAACATATGTACCATACACTTTTTACTACTCCCAATTTTTCAATATGGTAATATAAATCCCAGTGGTAAGACAATAATGTCAGTTTATTCCGGCTTATTGAAGATTTGCGAACCCTATATTTTCCCAATACATTCGGCATACCATAACACGCATCTGTTTTATGCAGAATTTGGAGCCACAGGGCAAAATCGTTGCGCTTTTTAATACTTGGAACTTGCTGATCACCGATTATTCGGCGGTCATACATAATGGTTAAATTCCCTACAGGGCAAGAACGTCGCAACATTTTGTCATAATTTGTTTTTTGAGGTGGGAGCAATGCAATTCCCTTAGAAGTCCCATCTTCACTAATCAATTCATATCCCGTAGCAGAGAATGGCACTTTCTTTTGTTTCATAAAGTCAATTTGTAGAGATAATTTATTAGGTGTCCACAAATCATCGCTATCCAAGAAGGCCACATAATCGCCTTTGACCTGTTTAAGGGCCTCAGAACGGGCCACGGCAGGGCCGCTATTCTTTTCCAAGCAAGTATAATGGATATTGGGATATTTGGCTAAATATGGGGCCAAAGCGGCCTTAGTGTTGTCCGTACTACAATCATCTACTATAATCAGTTCCCAACTCGGATATGTCTGTGCAACAACAGATTCCACTGCCTCTTGAATAAAAGAAGCACAGTTATAAGTTGGCATTACTACACTTACCATTTCTCCCATAAATATCCTGTTCATCCACTCTTAAATTTATGCTTTTTCCATTGACCATATATCTAGAAACAAGATGCCTAAAAAAATGTAAGAACCCTTTTTTGTAATTTTATGGTACTTAGTGAAAAATTTTGCTTGGTTCTAGTTCTTTTCTCCCAGGGTTTCCCTGGCTTTATTTTAGCAAGAACCTATAGGAAAGCACACCGTAGCCACCGGCAAACGCCGTGGGCATTGCGAAAAGCATCGGCACAATCCGGCTTACAGCCCCGCTCACTAGTGCTTCCCCGCATTACACCTCATAAGTAAACCCTATCTAGATTTTAGCAAACCAACAGGTATATTCACAAATCACGCAAGCATAAAAAATTAACTATTTTCGCTGCCTATCTCGGAACATGCTTATTGGTAAATACAAATGCTACGCCTACATACTTTAGCAAAAAGTGTCTTTTGTGATACACGGCTCTTGGTTAGCCGTACTGCACTGCCGAGTTGTAGCCAATAAAGCCGCCCTCTGCCACGTCCCTTTCGCCGTTGCGGCCGGAACTAACCTTTTTCCGCACGCGCCAAAGCGCCCCAAACAAACTATACTGTAAAAAGCCGTATAGGGGGTAGGAATGAACACAAAACTAACCGCAACAGACGCATCCTTTGACAAAGCCTTTGAGGCGCACAACCAGGCGGAAATGGTGGAGTTTTTTGCCTCGTGGTGTCCGCATTGCAAGCGCATGGAACCCACTGTCAACCGCTTGGCCAAAGAGTACGACGGCAAGGCCAACGTACTGGCCGCAGACGTGGACGAAGCACCCAGGGCCAGCCGTAAATTTGGCATTTCGGGCGTACCGACTTTTCTGTTTGTCAAAAACGGGAAGTTGGTGGAAAGTGTTTCGGGCGAGCAAAGCAAAAACGACCTGCGTCAAAAAATGGATAATTTAAGGAACTGCTTTTAGGCGGTTCCTTTTTTAGTTGGGTGGCGCAGCAGGCAAACTGCTTTGCCTGCGTCGGGAGGCGAAGGCCGGAGCGATGTTTTTGTTTGCGCGCAGAAAAAGGGGACCTTTCGCGCAAGGCAAAAACCGCGAGGCCCGGCCCGAAGGATTTTTACGTCAGTAAAAATAGCAAAGGGGATTGCGCCCGGTTTAGTTTTTGGCCAGCAACCGGCCCGCATACCGGTAATAGGCATTAGACGGACATTTGGACAATGTTTGTTGCAGCTCCGCCCGGGTAATAAATCCTTTTTGCAAAGCAATTTCTTCCAAGCACGCAATTTCTATGCCTTGGTTTAACTGCATGCTATGCACAAAGTTTGCCGCCTGCAACACGCTTTCGTGCGTGCCCGTGTCCAGCCACGCAAAGCCGCGTTCCAAACGCGCCACGTGTAACGTATTATGGGCCAAATAAATTTTGTTTAGGTCTGTAATTTCCAATTCGCCGCGGGCAGACGGTTTTAACTTTTTGGCATAAGAAACAACCTTATTATCGTAAAAATATAGCCCAGTAACCGCAAAATTGCTTTTGGGGGTTTTAGGTT
>OIZS01000931.1_pt1 | contig 10693 bp, 10 predicted proteins | sample 1588641 | NCBI WGS metagenome assembly OIZS01 (sample SAMN03283240) | human gut metagenome | biome: human-associated habitat; material: feces | host: Homo sapiens | place: Peru | collected 2012
GCGCCAGTCCGTTCTTTGATGACTGGAAGCGGGTGTCGCCACCATTGGCTATCTGGTGCTTGATGTCGAAATGATGCTCCTCGCAGAGCTGGTGCCAGTATTCCTGCTGGCTCTCGGGCAACACAAGGATGATGTTGATGTCGGGGTTGTATTCGTAGAAGCGCTCTATGGTGCGCATCAGGATGGGTTTACCTGCAATAGGCAGAAACTGCTTAGGAGTCTCTGAACCCATTCGAAGACCTTTGCCTCCAGCTACGATAATAACGTAATCCATTTTTTTAGTGAAGAGTGAAAAGTGATAAGTGAAGAGTGAAAAATGGAGAGTGAAGAGTTTTACTACTTGCTGCTCATCAGATGTGCGTACATCATGCCCTGCTGTAGTTCTGCTACAGCCTCTTCACCCACGAAGTAGCTCAGTATCTTGTAGGCATAGGGTAGGGTGGCAGCAGGACCTTCGCCAGTGATGACGTTGCCGTCCTCTTGGAAAAGCTGTCCTGTATATTCGGTGTCGGCGCTGAAGTATTGTTCAAACCCAGGATAGCAGGTGGCCTTCTTGCCACTGAGGATGCCTGTGCTTGCCAAGACCATGGGGGCAGCACAGATGGCACCAATACGTTTTCCAGCCTTGTGCTGTGCCACGAGTGCCTGTCTTACACCCTCGTGCTCGTTGAGATGGGTGCTTCCTGGCATACCTCCAGGCAGCAAGAGCATGTCGGCATCGCCGAAGTCCTTCACGTCCTCAAAGCGCAGGTCGGCTTTCAGCGTTACGCCATGAGATGTTTCTACCCATTCGCTGCCCGTGATACTCACGGTCTTGATGTCTACACCTCCTCTGCGGAGAATGTCTACAGGCGCCAAACCTTCGATTTCCTCGAAGCCATTGGCAAGAAATTCGTATACCTTAGCCATAATTTTATGTTCTTTTATCTGATTATTCGATTTATATTATTACCTTTGCAAAAGTAAGAATAATAATTGAAACAGCAAAATAAATGACACGACAACCATTGAAATTTGCGATATTTGGAAACGAATATCAGGCTAAGAAGTCTACTTCGATAGAGAAAATTTTAGACTATCTGGTTCTGAAGGATGCCGAGATCTATGTGGAGAATGCCTATTATGAGTTTCTCACCCGCAGCCAGCACATCGATGTGAAGGCGGCAGGAGTGTTCGAAGATTACAACTTCGATGTAGACTATGTCATCTCTATGGGTGGCGATGGTACCTTCCTCAAGGCTGCCAGTCGTGTGGGTGCCAAGGGAACACCCATCATCGGTGTCAATATGGGGCGCTTAGGTTTCTTGGCCGACGTCCTGCCCGGTGAGATAGAGGTAGCCTTAGACAGTCTTTATGCTGGCGAGTGCCAGATAGAAGAGCATACCGTTCTGCAGTTGGAGGCAGAAGGTGGCGTGCTGGCAGGCAATCCGTTTGCACTCAATGATATAGCTGTGCTGAAGCGCGACGATGCTTCGATGATCTCTATCCGCACGCAGGTGGATGGTGAGTTCTTGGTAAACTATCAAGCCGATGGTTTGATAGTGACCACCTCTACAGGCTCTACTGCCTATAACCTGTCTAATGGTGGTCCCATCATCATTCCTCAGAGCAGCAGCCTGTGCCTCACACCAGTAGCTCCTCATAGTCTGAACATTCGTCCTGTGGTCATCAATGATACAGCAGAGATTACCCTCGATGTGGAGAGTCGTAGCCACAACTTCCTTGTAGCCATCGACGGTCGTAGTGAGCGTATGACGGAAGGCACGCGCCTCGTTATTCGTAAGGCTGCACATACCATCAAGATTGTAAAACAGCGCAACCAGCGATACTTCTCTACGCTGAGAGAGAAGTTGATGTGGGGAGCCGATCAGAGAGGGAGATGAATTTAAGTGAAGAGTGAAGAACGAAGAGTGAAGAATTCAAATGCTGAGATGGATGAAGATATTCAAGGTTCCCAAGTTTAAGTATGATGCCAAGACACTTCTCAAGTGGCTTTGGCGTGCTTGGCGTGGCAATCGTCTGCAGGCCACGCTCAATGCCGTGGTAGGTTTGCTGTCGGTAGCTGTCAGTTTAGGACAGGTGTGGGCGGTGAAGCATGCCATCGATGTGGCTTCGCATGCCGTGCCAGGCAATATCTACTGGGCTGTGGCACTGATGGGTGGACTGATATTATGCGATTTCGCTCTCAATATCTCCAGCATCTGGATAAGAAACCTGTTGGGCATCAAGGCTCAGAACCGTATGCAGCAGCGCATGCTCGACCGCCTGTTGCGCTCAGAGTGGCAAGGTCGCGAAAGGCTCCATTCGGGCGATGTCCTCAATCGTCTTGAGGGTGACGTGTCGCAAGTGGTAGGTTTCCTCACCGAGACCATACCGAGCACCTTGAGTGTCTTGGCGCTCTTCCTCAGCGCTTTCTTCTATCTCTTCTCCATGGACCGACTCCTATCTGTGGTCATCATCGTCATGATTCCCATCTTCTTGGCTTTCAGTAAGATCTATGTGGGCAAGATGCGATTCCTCACCCGACAGGTGCGCGACTCCGATAGTAAGGTGCAGAGCGTGTTGCAAGAAACCATTCAGCACCGCATGCTCATCAAGACTTTAGAGCGCAACAGTGCCATGGTAGAGCGCCTGGAGAATACTCAGTGCGAGCTACGTTCCAACGTCGTTAGGAAAACTCGGTTCAGCGTGTTTAGCAATCTCGTCCTCAACTTTGGTTTTGCATTAGGTTATTTAGTAGCTTTCCTTTGGGCTGCTGTGCGTATGAGCGCAGGTTCGCTCACCTTTGGAGGTATGACTGCCTTTCTGCAACTGGTCAACAAGATACAAGGTCCGGCACGCAATCTTGCCAAGTTGGTGCCTGCCTTTGTGGGCGTGTTTACAGCTGCCGAACGACTGATGGAGTTGGAGGAGAATCCCTTGGAGGAGCAGGGCGATCCCATCAAGTTGGCTTCTCCTTGCGGCATCCGTCTGCAGAAGGTGAGCTATGCCTATGATGTCAAGAACCCGCAAAAGCTTTCTTCTGACAAAGAGCGAAACATCATTCATCAGCTCGACTACGACTTTGCACCAGGTAGCTGTACTGCCATCTTGGGCGAGACGGGTGCAGGCAAAACCACCCTTGTTCGACTTATCTTGGCTTTGCTTCATCCTCAGGAAGGGCAGCTTACGATATATAATAAGGTGGAGAGTCAAGAGTTGTCGCCTCTTCACCGCTGCAATTTCGTTTATGTGCCTCAGGGCAACACGCTGATGAGTGGCACCATCCGCGACAATCTGCGGTTGGGTAAACTCAATGCTTCAGATGAGGAGATGATGGAGGCTCTGCGTAAGAGTTGTGCCGACTTTGTGGCAGAACTTCCTAATGGTCTGGATACCCTTTGTAGCGAACAGGGTGGAGGACTGAGTGAGGGACAAGCACAGCGCATCGCCATCGCTCGTAGTTTGTTGCGCAACTGCAGCATTATGCTCTTTGATGAGGCCACGAGTGCCCTCGATCCAGAAACAGAGCGCCAACTGTTGCAGAACATCCTGTCTTCTCACGACAAGACCATTATCTTTATCACGCATCGTCCTGCTGTGGTAGACTATTGCGACCAGGTGCTCAGAATAGAGCGCAAAACTGGCCAAAAAAATGAAAGTACTTGCGATGGGCAATGAAAGTACTTTCGTTGGCCATCGCAAGTACTCTCGATGCCCATCGCAAGTATCTTCGTTTTTTATGTAACTTTGTAATCTATTTATCAACAACATATAATTAATAAGAAACCTATGAACGTTAAACAATTATTTCTACTATCAACTTTATGCTTGACAATGGGTAGTACCACACAGGCTCCTGCACAAGGATTCCTGAACAAGTTGAAGAATAAAGGCGTAAAACTTGTAAAAAAGGCTATGCCCAATCCCGTGAAAGACGTGGTAAAGACGGTGGAGGATACCGAAGGTGCTGCTTCGAGGACCCGAACCCGTGTAGAAAACAAGGTGCGAAACAAAGCGGGCGGCGAAAGCATGCGACGCACAAGAACGCAAGCTGGCAGCACGATGGCTGGTAACAGCGTGACGCTGAGTCCTAAAAAGAAGGAAATAACGATAAAACTCTGTCGAGGTCTTGGCCCGTCGACATGGCACGGCCGCAAAAACGCGCGTTCGCCGCTGCCTCCTGCCTGCTCAAAGCAAGACAGCTGGTACAGCTCGCTCCCCTTCATTCACGACATGGACAACGCCAGCCTCGTGGCTGAAGCAAACATGTTGGACAACTTTATGAAGAAACATTCGGAAGACGTTTGCTCACCCGTGGCTGTACGTTGCGAGGAAAACAGACGCGAGATGGGGGAACGCACAATGGCGCTTTACAACGCCGTGAGATACCTCAACGGCAGCACGGACGAGATGCCAGAGGTGTTGGAGAGCGGAGCGTTCAAACGCGCCATGCAGTCAGACTATTCAGCCCTTTACCCCTCGCTGGAGCCAGGGACGGTGAAATATCTCAAAAGCATAAACCGCACTACAAAAGAGGTAACGGTGACCGTGTATGAGGGCAATTCGGCTTACGACAATAGGATGAACATCGACGAGATGTGGTTTGAAGTGAACCCCGGCGAAAGAACCGCCAAGCTGCTGGAGATGGACGACGAGTCGGCAGGCAAAGACTACACCGTACCCTCATCCATACGCTTTGCCGGCCACGTGTTCAGGGTGACTGAGATTGGAGGATCTGCCTTCAGCGAGAAGAAGGTGAAGAGTGTGACGCTGCCGATGGGGCTGAAATCAATCGGTGACAATGCTTTTATGAGTTCCACCATTTCAGAGATCAACATTCCTGCAACAGTGACGAATATCGGCAAGCGAGCCTTCAGCAACATTTCCACACTCAAAACCATCAGCGTGCCCAACAGCGTGAAAACCATCGGACACAGCTGCTTTGTCGCGTGTACAGGTCTGACAGAGGTCAAATTGCCCGCACGTCTTGAGAAGCTGGAGAACGCCATGTTCCGGGGCTGCCGGTCGCTGACAAAGGTTACGCTGCCACAAAACATCGACAAGATAGACACCGGAACCTTTGAAGACTGCAAGGCGCTTGCACACATCGACCTCCCGCAGTCGGTAACGACCATCGGGCTGAATGCCTTCAAGAACACAGCCCTGACAGCGGTACCTGTGACGACGAACCTGAAACTCATCGACTCTAACGCCTTCGAGGGCTGCAACGGCCTTACATCTGTATCGCTGCCAGCAAGCGTGCAGATAGAGCAAGAAGCTTTCAAAAACTGCAAGAACCTGAGAAAGGCAACCGTCAGTGCTGAGTATAGAGGCATACCCGACGACATCTACATGATCTTCATGGGTTGCCCGTTTGCCCAAAAGCCATTGACATCGGTACCCTCTTGCGTGACGTTCAGCGAATAAGTACAATATTCAGATGACGGCTCATGACGAGCCAAAGAAAAAGGCGAACACAAGCTTGGATGCTGTGTTCGCCTTTTTCACCTTTTTGCCATGGTGGATATAGATGCCAGCCTGGTAGGGGTTTTCTTTACTTGAATCAAAATACTTGATGTAGAAGACTACTTGTCGTATTCTGATGTGACATTCTTAACTTTATAGTTTTTGCCTTCCTTGGTCGTTTCGATTTCGAAGTATGCAGTATTGGTGAGTCCTGTTATATCAACAGTCTGTGGCTTATCTTCTCCATTGTTGAATATGACGTTAACCAGCTCAGATGCTTTGTCGATACTGAATTCCTTGTAGTACCATGTCTTTCCACCTATGGTCTTTGTTTCTGTCATCTTTTCACCAGGCCACTCAACAGATGCTACTTTCTTCCATGAATAGCAGTATAATGGATTCCATTTCACAGCATCGACATTCACATAAACCATAAATTTATATGCCTTGAATTTCTCAATCGTATATTGATGTGTGGCGATATTTCTAACTTCACCATTCACAAGCAATCCAACCTTCAAGGTACAAGTACCATTGATGCTGATTTCCTTACCACTTTCTACAGTTGTGCTCTTTGCAGTAGGGGTAGAGCCGTTCAAGGTATAAACCAATTTAGCTCCCTCTGTCTGGCTGACTGCAGTAAGAGTTGTTTTGAATCCTTCCTCGTATGTGCCAGAAGGCATGCTGGTCCATGTCGTTTCTGCATCATTAGAAAGGAAGTAAGAGAAGTGATGACCTTTGAAAATTTTGGTATATCCTGTCTCACCAGCATAGTTTGATGCTTCGTCACCTACAGCCACAAGAAGTTTGTGCTTTGTACCAGTCACCTCATTGACATTTAAGGTTTTCTGGCATTTCTTGTTTGCGTAATTACTCATATTGGTGATACCAGCATATTTACGAGCAGCAATCATCTCCTTCAATTCTGGTTTGTATTCATTCCAGTGAATTTGGAAGATACAAGGCGTGCCCGGCATAGCAAGCAAATAAGCATTTGCTGCCAAGGTATCTTTGCGCAGAGGATCGTTCTGTGAATCGGCAGAGCGATACTGGGTATCATGATTTTCGACAAATGTCACTGCATAACGACGATAGCTTGCGTCGTGCATGAGATTGTTGCTGCTATAGAGCTTTGACCAGTCAGAAGAAGAACCGAGTTTTCCGTTTGTAGTTCCGTTGACGGCATCGCGTACATTATAGCGGAACTGGAAGTCGAAGGCGGCGCTCTTCTTGTTGGTTTTGTTAATCCAACTTTCTATTTTGTCGTTGCCGTCCCAGTATTCTCCTACAGAATACTCTACTCCTACAGCATCGTTGTAGTCGGCTACATGAATTCCGTCGAAGCCTTTCACCATATCATAGCGGAAACCAATATAACCTAAATCGTTCTTGAGGTAATCCACATAGGCTTTCATGATTTTTTGTACGTTTGCGCTCTTGTGATCCAGGTCGCGGCAGTCATCAAAGTCTGTTCCTTCATCGTTGTTGTTGCTGAGGCTTACACCATCGGTTGCTGCTTGTGTTGCAGTTTTTCCTTGATCATCATTTTTGCAAATATCGGTAGACAGCATCTGATAGGTCACACCTTTGTATGTCTCTGCAGGGAAGGTAAACCATCCCTCTGTGTTGCGATGGTTGATGACCACATCTGCTATCGCACCGATACCGTTAGCTTTAAATTTGGTAATCAGGTTTCTGAGTTCTGTCTCTGTTCCAAAAGAAGAGTTCTGATTGAAATAATAATATGGCTTATAGCCCATTACCTGTACAGTTTCAGCACATTTTCCGCTTTGTGGAAGCCAAACAAGGTCGATATACCCTTTCATATCATCGGCTTGGTTGGCTAATATTTTCCATTGTGAGTCGTTATAAGAATCCCATGAGAATCCTTGCAGCATAACACCTCCATAGTTGATAGGCCAACCTTGCGAAGTAAGACTTGGTCCTGGTTCTGGTTTTGGTTCTGGCTCTGGGGTTGGGGTAGGATTAGGTGTTGGGTCTGGTACGATAGGGTCAGAACTATCTGAACAAGACACTAAAGACAGGGCCAATAGTGCAAAGAGAGTAGCATAAATTTTTTTCATATTCTTTTTGTTATTTTTTTTCGGTTGTAAAGATATGATTTTCTTTTGTAGTGGAAATATCTTCTTGATGCAAATCAATTAAAAGGATTGTGCAAACGTTTGCATTCTTTTGCATATTTTCCTGGTTAGTAGCGAGAAAGTTATGGTTTAGTAGTTTATGAGCAAGTGAAGCATCAAGGCGTTCTTTATTGGGCAGGCTTGCACTGGGGAGGGCGTGGCATCTTGCCCGCCCAAAATTACAATGTTGGTTTATTAGCAGCTTATTGGGCAGGCAAGATGCCTGCCCTCCCAGTGAATCCTTGCTTATTTATCCAACTGCAGGGTCTTGTTCATAATTTCTTTTTAATCTCCAAAAGTTTAAGGAAAAAATAGCGAAAAGAATGTTGAGCATACAAAAAAGGCGGCTCCCGATTGAAGTGAACCCCGAAAGTTTTTTGTCTAACTTTCGGGGTTCACTTCAGATAAAAGACCGCCTTTTTATATTCTTTTATTCTTTGGATTCCCTTGTTGTTTCCAAAGAGAATTTGAGGATTCCCAGGTTCACACCAAAGGTAAGCTTGCGCATTTTCAGTGGCAAGTTGTCGGCGAAGACTTCGTTCATCGCAGCTTGTATTTTTCCTTCTGTTTCTTTGTTTGGTAAAATACCCTGCTCCTTTGCATCCGCATTCACTTTATCTATGGTTCTTGCCAATTTGCGAAGTTTGGTAAATGTATCAATGATGGCAATGGTGGTGGCTGTTGCCATTGGTGACTTTAATATTGTGGCAAGCATATAAAGTCCTTGTTCTGTAAATCCCTTTACTGTTGCATGAGAAAACTTCAATGTTTCGAGGTGGTCAAAATTTTTGACCACATGCTCTTTCTCGCTATTAGTCAGTTCGATAACATATCCAGAAGGAAACTTATCCGGATTGTTTCTTATCAACTTCCCTTAACTTCCACATATGCGAAAGTTCAGTATATCATAGTCAAAACAAATCGCTATGAGTTCCATTGTTGAGAAACAGCAAAGTTAGTTTTTCATCGTTTTGTTCTCATAGCATCAACCAATCTGGAGTTATGTGGCATTCCCAAATGCCCTCCAGGTTTCCATGAAGTTTATGCGATTTATATGATGGAGGTAGTTTACCCTCATTAGCTAATTTCTCTACAGCTTTTTCAATTAAAGTAGGATCTAACCCACGTTTCACTCCTTTTCGCAGAGACTTTTTAAATCTGTTTGTAAAGTCAATAGAGTATTTCATTCCAAGCACTGTTTGATTAAATCGTGAGCATCTTTTGCATGAAATACTCTGCCTGCTTTAACATCTTCCATGGCTTCTTCAATGCCACTTTTCTTTTCGGCTTGAATAACCCATCCAAACTTCTTTGCCAGTTCCTTTAATAACTTGAAATCAACTTGCGGAACAGTTATAGTTGTTGTTATATTATTTATAGTTACATCCATATTGTTTTATTTTTAATGTTATTTCTATTTTGCCGAGTGCAGCTTTTCTTCTGCAAAGATACGTTTTTCCCTCGTAACTTCCAAAGTTTTAGGGAAAAATGTAGGAATGAAGATAAAGAAAAAAGGCGGCTCTCGATAAGAGAGCCGCCTAATGATTATTTGTTGAAGTCTTGGTGATTACTTCTTGGTAAATTCACACTTGACATAACCATTCGCCCAAGCATAGAGCTTGATGTCGTATTTGCCTGCTTCTGGTATGAACTGTACCGCAGGAGCATTGTTTGAGTAGACAAACTTCTCACCATCATATCCCCACTGCATTGCCCAGTCATCATTAGCACGGAACTTACATTCGCCAGCTTTTAGCTCAATGTCCTTGATTTCCCAGCAGCGCTCTTCCTCGTTGTAAGTCAAATCTTGGTCACTATTCCAGCCGGTTTCAGGAACAGCAGCACCGATAATACCGATAGTAGTGATAGGAGTCAATGTGTAAGTCTCGGCAGACAAGTCTACATCTACCTTGTAATATCCAGGATCCTCTGTCATTACTATGTTACCAGCATCAGGTGCTGTATCGAAGTTTGCGCCATAGCCAGTACCACTCCAGTCTGGCGCTGTTGTGAACTTAAATCCGTTCTGATTGAGATACATGAAACCTGTGAAGTGTACACCATCATCACCTGCGAGGTAGTCATATCCATTCCAGCCGTTAGCATCGCCCTTCATATAGAGGACAGGCTTGCCAACTGTATATTTCAGATTGTTCATGTCGAGAGTTACAATCCATGTACCAGCACCAGGGATAACCATTGTTTGGAGTTTACCCCAGCTGTCACCATTATAATAGATTGTACCTGAAGCATCTTTACAACCATTTTCCTTACATCCTAAGGCTCCACGATCAATGACATTCCAATCACCGCTTTCATCCCACTTGCTTCCTTCGTAGAACTTAAACCAGTTCTTTTCAGCAGTAGTAGTTACTTTAAGCTGGTACACACCATCTGACATTTTGGTCATCCATACAGGATTTGTTGCATCCCAGTCATTGCCATTAACTTGACCGAGCATATAGTAGCCCTTTTCGTCGATAGCAGGAGTTGGGGTTGGCTTAAGTTTGGCTGTAGTCGTACCTACGGTATTGATGGCGACAGCATCACCTGATGCCAAGTTGACAGAAACCTTAGACTCAACGTTGATGTCACGAGCAACGCTTGCGCGTGAATTGTTCTGGGTGCAGAGAATCTTCTCCAACTCGTTAGCGTCTACCTGAATGTTGTTGCCGACGATTTCGCCTGTAATATCCTCACCATTTACTTTCAAGTCTTTCAGTGTATAGCCTGTAACATTGGCATCTGTCGAGTTGACTGTGACGAGGTTGATGACTCCATTTTCGTCAGGCATATTACATTCTGCTTCAGGACCTGCTGTAAAGGTAATACCATATTTGGCAGCTGAGGCTTCCTGTGGATTGTTCTGTGGTTGAGCCCAATCTTCGTAGTCGCCGTTGCAGCTGGCAAGTGATACACTTGCCAAGACTGCTAAGCTATATAAAAATGTCTTTTTCATTTTGCTTTGATCTTAAATTATCTAACTTCAGCTTTATTTGTATCGAAGTTGATATACAACTTCTTGCCAGGGGTGGTAGTTACAGAGTAATCTGCGCCCATGTTCTCAGCCCAGCTTTGGGATCAACTTCATTGATAATACTATT
>OIZS01000933.1_pt1 | contig 10679 bp, 7 predicted proteins | sample 1588641 | NCBI WGS metagenome assembly OIZS01 (sample SAMN03283240) | human gut metagenome | biome: human-associated habitat; material: feces | host: Homo sapiens | place: Peru | collected 2012
CTTCGACTGGGATAAGGCGATGGCTAAACTTGCCACCCTACCCCGCCAGGCGGAATGGGAGCAGTATGTGTCTGCCTTTCAGCAATGTGCAGCCAACGCCACAAGCGACGAGAAGTGGAACATGATGGAAAGAATGTTCTACCTGTACGAATAGACCCAACCATCAAGCAACATAAACACTCACCCTATAACATATAACAAGCACAGATGAAGAAACTTTTATCCCTGCCACCTAACCTTGTTGGCAGTTTTCACGAAATAACAGGTCTTGACAAAGCTGATTGGTTTTGCACCAACGACCCTGTAGACCGCAAGCTTGGCTCGGGCGGCGGAACCACATGGCTCCTGCAATCGGCATACGCAGACAGTCATGCCAAAGGCGAATCGTTTGACGAATGGCTTGCCGCCAACAAACGTCTTATTCTCCATGCCGGCGGACAGAGCAGACGACTGCCCTCATACGCACCATCCGGAAAAATTCTTACGCCACTACCTGTGTTTCGTTGGGAACGCGGACAGAAACTCAACCAGAACCTGTTGTCGTTACAGGTTCCGCTATACGAGCGCATCATGAACATCGCCCCGAAGGGACTTAACACCATGATTGTAAGTGGCGACGTATACATCCGCGCCACCGAACAACTACAGCCTATACCCGAAGATGCCGACATCGTGTGCTATGGCCTGTGGCTTGGACCCGAGATAGCCAAAGACCATGGCGTCTTTGTGTCGTCCAGACAGAACCCCAACCAGCTGAAGTGCATGCTGCAAAAACCCTCGACCGACACCCTTGCCTCGCTGCTTGCCGACCACTTCTACCTTACCGACATCGGCGTATGGATATTGTCCGACCGTGCCGTGCGCACCCTTATGCGCCACTCGGTAGCCGAAGGCGACATAGAGAAAGGCGAGATTGACTACTACGACCTCTACGGAACCTTTGGTTGCGCCCTTGGCACCGACCCTGGGGTTAAGGACAAGGAGATTGGCAGCTTGCGAGTGGCCATACTGCCATTGCCCGGCGGCGAGTTCTACCACTTCGGAACATCGCACGAACTGCTGTCGTCGATGGTCGACATACAAAACATCGTGAACGACCAAAGGGAGATAATGCACCACGACCGCAAGCCGCACCCGTCGATATTCGTACAGAACACGAAGATTGACATTAAGTGGAACTCGGAGAACAGAAATATATGGGTGGAGAACTCGTGCGTTGGAAAGAACTGGACCTTCAGCCAAAACAACATCGTGACGGGTGTGCCCGAGAACCAATGGAGCATAAACCTCAAGCCCAACCAGTGTGTGGACATTGTGCCTGTAGGCGAGACCGAATGGGCGGTAAGACCATACGAATTCTACGACAAGTTTGCCGGCGACCAACAGTTTGAGCCTATCTTCCCCGTTGTTGACAACACCGACGACATGGGACGTGTGCTGCAATGGATGATAGACAACGACACTGACAACGGAGGACGCTCCATATACGACAAAGCCAAGCGCCTGAGCGCCGACCAGATTAGCGCACAAGCCAACCTTAAGCGACTTGTAGAGCAGCGCAGCTCGCTGCGTGCAGCCAACCTGCCGATGCTTGCAGCCAACTGGCAGCACAGCGTGTTCTACCAGCTCGACCTCGAAGATACAGCCAACGAATATGCCCGTTTCAACATCCAGCTGCCCGAGCCACTGCCACTGTCGGCCCCGTTGCTCACCCGCACACACGACGCAATGTTCCGCTCGGAAGTGGCAAGACGCCTGAAGACCACCGACACACACGAGGAGCGCGCCTTCGAACTGCTGCGACAAGGCATAACCGAGAATGTAACGATGCACCGCCAGACACCCCGAATGGCTGTATACAAGGACCAGATAGTGTGGGGCCGCTCGCCTGTGCGCATCGACCTTGCCGGCGGATGGACCGACACGCCCCCCTTCTGCCTTATGGAAGGCGGCAACGTGCTTAACATCGCCATCGAGCTAAACGGCCAGCCGCCATTGCAGACGTACATCAAGCCATGCGCCGAACCGCACATCGTGATGCGAAGCATCGACCTCGGAGCATCCGAAACGATAAAGACGTTTGAAGAACTGGCTCAATATAATAAGGTTGGCTCGCCCTTCTCGATACCAAAGGCGGCATTGGCTCTCGCCGGATTCCTGCCACAATTCAGCACCGAACAGTTTGCCACACTTGCCGACCAGCTGCGCGCCTTTGGCTGCGGCATAGAGGTAACGCTGCTGTCGGCTATCCCTGCCGGCTCCGGACTGGGCACAAGCTCGCTGCTTGCATCCACCGTACTTGGAGCGCTGAGCGACTTCTGCGGCTTAGGATGGGACAAGACGGAGATAGGCCAACGCACCCTGGTGCTCGAACAGCTGCTTACAACAGGCGGCGGATGGCAAGACCAGTTTGGCGGACTGCTGCCGGGCGTAAAGCTGCTGCAAACCAACAAGGGATTTGCACAGAGTCCGGGGGTACGGTATCTGCCTTCCGAGCTGTTTACATCTGCCGACTACCGTGCTTGCCACCTGCTCTACTACACCGGCATAACACGCACGGCAAAGACAATATTAGCAGAGATTGTGCGCCGTATGTTCCTCAACCAGAACAACGAGGTGCAGCAACTGCGCGAGATGAAAGCCCATGCCCTCGACATGTTTGATGCCATACAGCACTTGGACTTCGACCGAATGGGCCGTCTTGTACGCAAGACATGGACACAAAACCAGCTTATCGACGCAGGCACCAACCCCGCATCGGTGCAAGCCATAACATCGCTTATAGACGACCTGTGCCTTGGCTACAAGCTGCCCGGAGCCGGAGGAGGAGGCTACCTGTACATGGTGGCAAAGGACGTGGAGGCAGCCGCACGCATACGATACATACTGTCGTGCAACCGCCCCAACGACAAAGCAAGATTTGTAAATATGAGTTTGTGTACAAAGGGCTTGCAGATAAGCCGAAGCTAAGGCGCCTAAAAACAATACAAGAGCACCTTAGCCCAATAATAAAAATGCCAAATGGCGGATGCCAGCACTTACTTTGAGTGCTGGTATTCGCCATTTGTTATTTCAGAAAGAGTGTAGCTGTCGAACACCATGTCGTAGCCACCCTTCTGCTCCGATTCCTCATAGAAGAAGGCAATTTTGCCGTTGCACATCTGCTCCATTGTAGAGTATGCCGAATCGGTATTGCTTATGCGGAACACCTTCCAACCCGACTTGAAGCAAGCGGGCGAGGCATAATCGGCAGCCGATGCCAACTCCTTGTAATAGATGCCCACCTTCTCGCGCTTGCCGCTCATAGGCACCGAGTAGAGCAGCACGTTTGTGCGCTTGCCGTCTGCCATGCGGCGTGCCTTGACAACAAGCACCTCGCCGTTGCAGCGTGCCGACGGATATGCCTTGTTGTCTATATATGCAGGCTCTGCCCATCTGCCCTCCGCCTTCTTGGCATTGGTATAGGTGTAGATGTTGAAGATGCGGCCCTTGCCCTTCTGCGACCTGCTGCACAACAGAACGCTGCCATTGGGCAGCTCCACAACCTTGGCCTCGTCGCCGTCGAGCGTAGGACGAGCGTCGACACCACCCAACGGCTGCCATGTGCGGCCGAAGTTGTCCGAATAGACCACCACATTGCCCACATTGGTGCACAGCGCCGAATAGATGCGGTAGTGGCTGCCAGCCTTTATCTTAGAGCTTTGGCATATACGGCCAGAAGAGAAGAAGAGCTTGTGCACTGCCCCATTCATCAGCGAGAAAATGTCGGACGTAATCTCGCCACCCGTCCAGTTGATTCCGTCCTTACTGTAATAGCGACCCACACGATTAGGGTTTTCGAGCGTAGAGCGCCAGTACCACACATTGCCCGAGGCGCACATCATAAGCATCTCGCCCGTCTTGCGGTCGCACACCACGGCAGCGTCGCCATGGGCAACATCGAACGGCTTGTTGGGTCCGTCGCCCTTGACCAAGGTGCGCTCCTCCCCCCATGTGGCTCCGTTGTCGGCACTTGTCTTGGCCACAACATCGATAACGCCGCCACCCACGTCGGTACGGCATGGACGAAAATCGCTTATTGCCATAATCTTGCCGTCGTTGGTCTTGAGCAGAGCCGGTATACGGTAGCAATTAGAGATGGTGTCGGTCTTGAACAGCACGGTCTGTGCATCCACTGTAGTTGCAACAAAAGCGGTTGCAACGAACGCAGATATAGCACAAAAAATTCTTTTCATATTTATAATTCAGGTTTTAGTTAGTTTATCTTTTAGTTGTTTGTCATCTTAGTCTACATCAACGGCGAGAGCAAGCGTATCAACGACTCGGACAGTCGTCTTCCGAACGAGCGCCGTTGCAGCTCGTCCACATCGGCTATGTCGACACTCTGGGCCTCATCCTCAAGGTACAAGGCCTTCATGCGCAGCGCCAGCTGGCGGTCGTAGAAGAAGACGTTGGCCTCGAAGTTGTTCTCAAAGCTGCGGAAGTCGATGTTGGTGGAGCCACAGGTGCACAACTCGTCGTCGCACACCATTATCTTGCTGTGGTTGAACCCAGCCTTGTACAGGCGTATCTTGACACCCGACTGCACCGTCTGCATGACGTACGACACACTTGCCCACTCAAGCATGTGGGCGTCGCTGTGCCTCGGAATCATAAGCCTTACGTCTACCCCGGCAAGGGCGGCGGTGCGCATGGCAAAGAGTATAGGCTCGGTGGGCAGGAAGTATGGCGTCTCCATATACACATACTGCTTTGCCTCAAGCAGTATGCGCACGTATCCCTGCATGATGTCGGGCCATGGAGCCACCGGACTGCTCGTCACCAGCTGGGCAATGCAGTTGTTGTCGATGTGCCACGGCATTGGCGGATAGTAGCGGCGGTTGGTTACAAGCGTGCGGTCGACAAAATACCAATCCACCAAGAAAGCCCGCTGCAAGGCATACACAATGCTGCCACGCAGGTGCATGTGGGTGTCGCGCCAAGGCAAGGAGCCTCCGCGTATGCCCTTGACATAACGCATGGCGATGTTCATACCGCCCGTAAAGCCCTCTATGCCGTCGATGATGCAGAGCTTGCGGTGATTGCGGTAGTTCACCTTGCTGGTGAAGGCAGGAAACTTGACCGGCATGAAGACGCACACGTCGATGCCCGCACTGCGCATACGCTCGAAGAACCTGTGCGGCACACGCCAACATCCCACATCGTCATAGATAACGCGCACCTCGACGCCCTCGCGTGCCTTCTGTATCAAGGCATCCGAAACCAGCCTGCCCAAAGGGTCGTCGGCAAAGATGTACACATCGAGGTGTATATGATGCCGGGCACGGCTTATAGCCTGAAGCAATGCCGGGAAGAACTGGTAGCCATCGGTATAAAACTCTACCTCGTTGTCCTTGAAGGGCAATGCAAGGCTCTGGTTGGTGAACAGCTGTATAAGCGAGCGGTACCTATCGGGTAGCCGCAGCTGGCGCTGCTCTACAAACTCGAGCATCTGCCGCTTAGACAACTGGTTGAGCGAACGCTGCGACATAAGGCGCATCTTGCGTGTGTTCTGCCCGAAGAAGATGTACAGCACGATGCCAAAAACAGGCACAAACATAAGCACCAACACCCATGCCATGGTTTTGGCAGGCTGCCGGTTGTCCATAAGCACAGTGACAATGATGCTCACTATCACTATGGCGTAGACCACTATGAATATCCAATGAACGTAAATCATACGAAGCCTTACTTATGTTTGAGTACTAACGGGCTGTAATGTCCTATCGTTTTATTTGAATCCTACCAACTTGTGGGTCTGCAACGAGAGCCTCCATTCGGGATGCTCAAGTATGTATTGGAAGCAGCGCTCCACTGTATTGGCGTTGCGTTGGGCGTCCTGCACATCACAGGGTTGCAGATACCGGTAGTCGGCAATGATGCCGTGGTCGTCGGGAGCGGCGGTCGACTCCTCGAAGATGCACTTAAGCTCGTTGCACTTCTTGATGACGGTATGCCCCTTAGGCGAACACGTTATCCAGTCGATGCCCTCTACAATGGGGTGCGTGCCGTTGGTCTCCATAGCCAATTCGTACCCATTGGCATGCAGAAGGTCTACCAACGCACGGTCTACCTGAAGCGAGGGTTCGCCTCCGGTAAGCACCACGAAGCGGGAGGGGTGCTGGCTTATGCGGCTCAATATATCGTCGCCGCTCAGTAGCTCGTAGCTTGCAAACTGTGTGTCGCAGAACGGACACTTGAGGTTGCAGCCCGAAAAGCGAACAAATATGGCTGCCCGCCCCGTGTTGCGTCCCTCGCCCTGCAACGAGTAGAAAATATCATTTATCCGATACATCGCTTAGTCCTCCTCGTATATAGCCTTGTTGCCCTCGCTCTCCTGTACCTTGCACTTATAGCACTGGGGTATCTGCTCGGTTACCCAGCGTGCTATGTTCTCGGCAGTGGGGTTGAAGGGCAGCACCTCGTTAAAGTTGGCATGGTCGAGGCGGCCCTTCACCAGCTGCTTGATGTGGGTGAAGTCGACAACCATACCGTCCTTGTTTAGCTCCCTCGACTTGCAGTAGATGGTTATTATCCAGTTGTGTCCATGCAGGTTCTGGCACTTGCTCTCGTAAGAGAGGTTAAGGCGGTGACACGCCGAAACCTCAAGTGTCTTTTCTATGTAATACATATATATATAGTTTTTAATATTATGCTATTATATTGTTGCCTAACAGTCGTGCCAACTTCGAGCGCAACTCGTGGGCTGTCTTGTACTCCTCCATCAGCTCCTTCAACCGCTCTACATCGCTTGCCGACTGCGAAATCTTAAGCTGCAGGTCCTTAAGGTGCATCTCAAGATAGTCCATGCGGAAGTCGTTGAGCAGGTGCTCCGTCTGCTGGCGCAACGCCTCGATGCGGTTGGTCTCTTCCACCCGCAACTCGTCGGCGTTCTTCTGGGTGTTGTCGGCAGCAGCCTTCTGCTCGTCAAGCAGGCGATATCGGTCGATGCAAAGCTCGGTTGCGACATTGGCTATGTTGATATCCTCATGATGAATGAAGAACTGCTCGGCACAGAACCCGTCGTCGCCGCTGTGAGCCACAGCCTCGGCAAGGATTTTGGCAAATAGCGGATTGGCAAACTTAAGGCCGTCGACACCCAAGTTGTAGTCGATGTACTGTGCTATATTGAGGCTCATCGTGTCGCCGTCCTCGGTCTCCACATTATCATATATAACAGTGTCGCCGTGGCGGATGATAAGCTCGGCAAGCATGCGCTCTACCTTGGAAGCCTGCTGCAGGGGTGTAACCGGCTGCTGCACGGGGTGTTGCACAGGCTTTGACGTCTGTTCGGCACGTGCCTCCTCGGGCGTGCGCTCCTCGCGGTTGTTGCGTATAAAGCCGTTGAGGGTGCTTATGAGCGTAGCCTCGTTGATGCCCATCCGCACCGAGCAATCGTGCAGATAGGTGTCGCGCAGGATGGGGTTGTTGACAAACGAGATGCTGCGTATTATGGAGTTGATGGCCTCGGAGCGTTTAAGCGGGTCGCGCTCGTTGCGCAGCAAGAGGTCGGTCTTGAATTGTATGAAGTCGGTTTGATGCTCCTCGATGTACTTGCGGAAGTCGGCAGCCGTATGTTTTCTTGAGAAAGAGTCGGGGTCGTCGCCATCCGGCAAGAGCAAAACCTTGAGGTTCATGCCCTCCGACAGCAGCATATCTGTACCTCGCATCGCCGCATGTATACCTGCGGCATCGCCGTCGTACAGCAATGTGATGTTGGAGGTGAATCGGTGCAGGATGTGTATCTGGTGTATGCTGAGGGCCGTACCCGAATTGGCAACCACATTCTCTATGCCGCACTGGTGCATCGACAAGACGTCGGTGTATCCCTCCACCATAAACACGCGGTCTTCCTTGGCTATGGCTTTCTTTGCCTGGTATATGCCGTAGAGCTCGCGGTCTTTGTGATAGATATCCGAGTCGGGCGAGTTGACATACTTCTGGTTCACTCCTTTGGTGCGCGAGTCGAGCAGACGACCGCCAAATCCTACAACCTTTCCGCTGATGCCAATCCACGGAAATATCACACGTCCGGCATATCGGTCTATCAGCTCGCCCCGGTCGTTCTTGTAGCAGATGCCTGTCTTGAGTATAAACTCTTCCTTGTATCCCTTTCGCAAAGCCTCGGTGGCAAAGGCACGGCGGTCTTGTAGGTCGTAGCCCAGCTGAAACTTCTTGATGATGTCGTCTCTGAATCCACGGCTACGGAAGTATTGCATGCCTATGGCTATGCCGTCGGGATCGTTCTGCATCTTGTCCTGGAAGTACTTCATAGCCCACTCGTTGACAATGAACATACTCTCGCGCTCGCTCTGCTCACGCTTCTCGTTGTCGGTTAGCTCGCGCTCCTGTATCTCTATATGATACTTCTTGGCAAGCCAGCGCAACGCTTCGGGATACGTCATCTGCTCGTGCTCCATGATGAAGCCAACCGGATTGCCTCCCTTGCCACATCCAAAGCAGTGGCACATGCCACGACCTGGCGACACGTAGAAAGACGGCGTCTTCTCGTCGTGGAAAGGACACAGGCCCTTATAGTTTGCTCCGCTGCGGCGCAGCGTAACAAACTCGGACACTACCTCTACGATATTGGCGGCATCCTTGATTCTTTCTACTGTTGCGTGATCTATCATTGCTTATTCTTTAGGTATTCGGCGAAGATGCGTGCGGCACTCTCCACCTTTGCAGCGCATGGGCGCTTTTTATAGTATTCGGCTGTCCGGGCAGAAGCCTCATACGACGATTGTGCCTTGTCGTGACCCTTGAGGCCCAGTATCTCGGCACAGATGAGCGAGCCGTTCTGCTCCTTCGACTTGGCAAGCAAGTCCTGCACAACCTTATAGCAAGCCGACTTGCCTTCGCGGTCGGAGCCCTCGGTCTGTCCGCAGTCGAGTCCGACGAGCGTAACGATGCCCGACACGGCGCCGCACATCATACGCATACGGCCAACTCCACCACCAAATCCGGCGCCAATGCGCTTTGCAAGGTTGTCGTCGAGGCCGTAGATATCGGCAAATGCAGCCACAACCGACTGACAACAGCCATAGCCTTGCATAAAGTTGTCGACGGCTCGCTGCACACGGTCGTCCAAACTGACCTGTGCCTTGGCTATTATCTCACGCAACTCGCGCTCGTATTGCACGGCATCCTTAAACCAGATGCCATACATTCCGTATGCCCGGGCAGCCTCGATATTCTCTATCTTGTCGTCGGCAAAGACACACTCTTCAGGTTTCAAGCCGAGTTTGCGGCACGTCAGCTCGTATATCTCGCGCTCGGGCTTTACCACATGCTCCTCTGAAGACACTATTCTGCCGTCGAGCAACTTGAAGATTGGGTATTGCTTCATCGTCTCATGCACCTTGCTGCACCAGTTGGTAAGACCGTAGAGCTTATATCCCTCTGCCTTCAACTTCACGAGCAAGGCACGCATACCGGGTATCTCGCCAAGCACAAACTCGGTGTAATGGTCGCCAAACTGGCGTATCTCGTCCTTCCACTGCGGCATTGCCTGCTGCATATCGGATATTATCTGGTCAAAGGTACGGTCCTCGCGGTCGAGTCGCTCGTTCCACTTGTCGTCCATCAGGTGATGGTAGAAGTCTTCGGACACTTCATGGCTCTTGAAGAATCGGTCGACAACAACGAAGTAATCATAGTCGACCAAGACCTTACCAAAATCAAAAATCAGATTCTTTATCATTTCTTCTTACTATTGTGTAATACCCTCCTTGCGCACCAGTTCGTCGAAGGTGCGGTCCATTTCGGACGTCATCACCGTAAAGTTGTGCTCGTTAAGACATACCTTGAGGAACATAGCCGCAAGCTCGTCGTCGTCCTCAAACTGCACCGCCTCGTCGAGAAGCAGCACGTTCATGGCGTCGATAAGCAGACGGAAGAGCGAAGCCTGTCTAACCGACTTGCGTCCTTCGGTGCCTCGGCGCAGTCCGCGGGCATAGGCATACATCACAACACGCACGGTAAGCTCTATGGCACGGTCGGTGTCAATGCCCTCGGCGTCGGCACCATTTCCATGTGTATAGCTAATGAGGTGGTCGGCGGTGGTGGCATAACGGCCTGCAAGCAGATTGGAGAAGTTGCGCTTATACTCGGCAACCATAGCCTCGTACATGGCATCCGAGGCACAGGCAGTCTTCACAAGTGTCATCATGTCGTCGCCACGCTGTTGTGCCTCACGCACCACACGCTCTATATCGGCATACTCGAAGTTCATCGCTGCCAACGGAAAGAAGAGGGTATCAAAAAACACGGGGGCTATGTGCTCGTAATGCTCAAGCATAAGTTTCTTTACTGTCTGCGCGCTGTTGCGGTCTTCGGCTTTCTCGATATGGCTGTTGTCGATAATTCCCGACGAGAACGACTCGAAGAAGGAGCGCACCAAGGCGGCAAGAAGCTTGTATTTATCTGTCTTCATAAGTGGTGTATACTGATATTTGTTTGTTGCTATTAACGGCTGTTTGTTATTTGCTACAAAATTACATAAAAAACAAACAACATCAAAGTTTAAGGCATAAAAAAAGGACAAGACTCTTTTACAAGTCCTGTCCTTTACTATTTCCTTGAAGAGCCTCTTGTCGGATTCGAACCAACGACCCCGAGATTACAAATCACGTGCTCTG
>OIZS01000934.1_pt1 | contig 10661 bp, 6 predicted proteins | sample 1588641 | NCBI WGS metagenome assembly OIZS01 (sample SAMN03283240) | human gut metagenome | biome: human-associated habitat; material: feces | host: Homo sapiens | place: Peru | collected 2012
TGTAGAATGCCTTGATGGCTTTCGGGTAGTTGGTCATGATGACAGGCTTCTTGAAGTGTTCCTCCACGAGGAAACGCTCGTGCTCTGAAGCGAGGTCGTCGCCCCACTCGCATGGGAACTCAAACTTCTTGCCCTTCTGTATAGCCTCCTGCAGGATGCGGATGCCCTCGGTGTAAGGCAGATGTACAAACTCTGAGTTGAGAACGCCGTTAAGACGCTCGATAAGACCCTTGTCTATCATCTTGTTAAGGAACTCGAGGTCGTCCTTGCAGTGCTCCAAAGCCCAACGGATGCAGTACTTGATGAAGTCTTCCTCAAGCTCCATCAGTCCGGCGAGGTCGAGGAAGGCTACCTCAGGCTCTACCATCCAGAACTCTGCCAGGTGGCGTGGGGTGTTAGAGTTCTCTGCACGGAATGTAGGACCGAAGGTGTATATAGCCCCGAGAGCTGTTGCTCCCAACTCGCCTTCGAGCTGACCCGACACTGTCAGTGAGGTCTGCTTGCCGAAGAAATCGTCCGAGTAGTCGATCTTGCCGTCTTCTGTCTTCTTGAGGTTGTAGAGGTTCTTGGTTGTAACCTGGAACATCTGGCCTGCACCCTCACAGTCGCTTGCAGTGATAAGCGGAGTGTTGAAGTAGAAGTAGCCGTGCTCGTGGAAGTAGGTATGGATAGCCATAGCCATGTTGTGGCGTATGCGCATAACGGCACCAAAGGTGTTGGTGCGCAGACGCAAGTGAGCATACTGACGCATATACTCGAAGGTCTGACCCTTCTTCTGCATAGGATAGTCGTTGCCGCAGAGACCGTAGATTTCGAGGCTTTCGCACTGAATCTCGGAGGTCTGTCCGTTGCCCTGGCTCTCTACGAGAGTACCAACGGCGCTAATGCAAGCGCCAGTGGTAATCTGCTTGAGCATATCGGCATCAAACTTTGTTGGGTCAACAACAATCTGTATGTTCTTAATTGTCGAGCCGTCGTTGAGTGCAATGAAGTCAACAGCCTTAGAGCTGCGGTGGGTGCGAACCCAACCCTTCACGTTGATTTTGCTTCCAAAGTCGGTGCTGCAAAGAGCGTCTACTACTTTGGTTCTCTTAAGTGTTTCCATTATAAAATAAACTTTACACTATTATACATTATTCGAAGGCGCCCATGCGCAGCATCTCTACTTCCTTCTCTGTGAGGAAGCGCCAGTCGCCGCGGCGGAGGTTCTTCTTTGTGAGTCCAGCGAACTGAACGCGGTCGAGCTTGACAACACGATAGCCGAGGTGCTCGAAGATACGGCGAACGATACGGTTCTTGCCGCTGTGAATCTCGATGCCTACCTGGCTCTTGTCGGTGTCGCTTGCATACTCGATGGCATCAGCGTGTATCTCGCCGTCCTCAAGCTCGATGCCCTCAGCAATCTGCTGCATGTCGTGAGCTGTAACGTTCTTGTCGAGATATACGTGGTATACCTTCTTCTTAAGGAACTTAGGGTGAGTGAGCTTAGAAGCCAAGTCGCCGTCGTTGGTAAGGAGAAGTACGCCGGTGGTGTTGCGGTCGAGGCGTCCTACAGGGTAGATACGCTCTGGGCAAACGTTCTTGACGAGGTCCATAACAGTTTTGCGCTGCTGTGGGTCGTCGCTTGTTGTAACGCAATCCTTAGGCTTGTTGAGCAGTACGTACACCTTCTTCTCGAGGTTTACGGGCTGGTCGTGGAACTTGATCTCGTCGGTGCGCTTGATCTTGGTGCCGAGCTCGGTCACTACCTCGCCGTTTACCGACACCACACCTGCCTGGATAAACTCGTCGGCCTCGCGGCGTGAGCAGATGCCTGCGTTGGCGAGGAACTTGTTAAGACGGATTGGCTCGTTTGGATCGAAGTTCTCTTCCTTATACTCGATGCGCTTCTTCAAGCTATATTTTGCATTTGGATCATAGCCAGGAGTGTGCTGACGGTTGTATCCGCCCTGCTGTCCGTAGCCGCCACGGTTGTATCCGCCACGCTGCTGACCGTAGCCACTGCGCTGCTGACCATAACCGCCGCGCTGCTGATAGCCACCGCGCTGCTGATAGCCGCCACGGTTGTAGCCACCACGCTGCTGATAACCGCTGCGCTGCTGGTATCCGCCCTGCTGCTGGTCGTCGCCCTGCTGACGTGACTGGTAGCTGTTCTGCTGCTGGTCGTCATCGCCCTGCTGGTTGTAACGAGGACGATATCCGCCCTGCGGACGCTGCTGATAGCCACCGCGCTGCTGATAGCCGCCACGGTTGTAGCCACCGCGCTGCTGATAGCCGCCCTGCTGCTGGTCGTCGCCCTGCTGGTTGTAGCGAGGACGATAGCCCTGCTGGCGAGGCTGGTAGCCACCCTGCTGCTGGTCGCCCTGCTGGTTGTAGCGAGGACGGTAGCCCTGCTGGCGAGGCTGGTAGCCGTTGTTGTTGCCGCCACCTTGCAAACCTGCACCGAATCCCTCGGGGCGGAAGCCATTGTCGTCGCTGCCAGTTGAGGCAGAACGGTCGGCATTGTAAGGACGCTGAGTGTGGATACGCGGACGACGTCCGGTTACACTGCGATACTCTCTCTGATAGTTGCCTGCGGGACGGCCATAGCTCTCGCTATTGCCGGTAGTTTGATCCGCTGCTTTCTGTTCCTGGTTCTTTTCCAATTCTGAATCCATAGTTTTTACATTTTTCGCCTCACGGCAAGTGTCACCCATTCCGCCACCCTGCGTTGTGAAGTGGGCGGATAGATGCACTTCTGTTCTTACTTAAATTATTTACTTACTATTAATTATATAGATTGCTATAATCTCTTAATTGATTGCTTTAATCGCTTAATCCGTATATAGACTGCTATAATATTATTTTGCTGTTGTTGTACAACTTAGATGCCGGTGTAGTTGAGCGGTGTGATGGCCATAAGCTCGGCCTTTACAGCATCGCTTACGTTGAGGGTCTTGACAAACTCGTGTATTGTCTCCTCCGACATCTTCTTGTTGGTGCGTGTCAGGGCTTTCAGTGCCTCGTATGGGTGAGGGTAGGCCTCGCGGCGCAAGATAGTCTGTATGGCTTCTGCCACAACTGCCCAAGTATTGTTGAGGTCTTCCTCAATCTTCTCCTCGTGAAGGATAAGCTTGCGCAATCCCTTGAGGGTGCTTGCCAATGCAATCATGCCGTGACCGAAAGGAACACCTACGTTGCGCAGAACGGTAGAATCGGTAAGGTCGCGTTGCAGACGGCTTACAGGCAGCTTCATGGCGAGGAACTGCAGTACGGCGTTGGCTATACCGAGGTTGCCCTCCGAGTTCTCGAAGTCGATTGGGTTCACCTTGTGCGGCATTGCCGACGAACCTACCTCTCCTGCCTTGATCTTCTGCTTGAAGTAGTCCATAGAGATGTACATCCAGAAGTCGCGGTCGAGGTCGATGATGATAGTGTTGATGCGGCGCATGGCATCAAACACGCTGCCAAGACAGTCGTAGTTGCTAATCTGTGTGGTGTACTGCTCGCGCTCCAAACCAAGCTTTTCGCTAACAAATCGGTTGCCAAAAGCCTTCCAGTCGTATTCGGGATAAGCCACGTGGTGGGCGTTGTAGTTGCCGGTAGCTCCGCCAAACTTGGCTGTCATCTTGCAAGCCTTGAGCTGTGCAAGCTGCTCGTTGAGGCGGTATACGTATACCATAACCTCCTTGCCGAGGCGTGTTGGCGATGCAGGCTGACCGTGTGTCTTGGCAAGCATAGGCACGTCCTTCCATTCGTCGGCATACTGCTGGAGCTGTGCTATAAGCTCTTCGACGAGTGGATAATAAGCCTCTTCGAGAGCCTCCTTGATAGAGAGGGGCACACTGGTGTTGTTTATGTCTTGAGATGTCAAGCCAAAGTGGATGAATTCCTTGTAGGCTTCGAGTCCACCAATCTTGTCAAACTCCTCCTTTATGAAATACTCCACAGCCTTAACGTCGTGGTTGGTCACCTTCTCGATGTCCTTGACGCGCTGTGCGTTCTCTTCGTTAAAGTTCTTGTAGATACCACGCAGGCGCTCAAACAGCGAGTGGTCAAAATTCTTTAGCTGCGGAAGGGGCAGTTCGCAGAGAGTGATGAAATACTCTATTTCCACGCGCACTCTATAGCGTATGAGTGCATACTCTGAAAAATAGTCGGCAAGTTTCTCTGTCTTGCTTCTGTAGCGACCGTCAATGGGCGATATGGCTGTCAGCAAATCAAGTTTCATAAACGTATTTTCTATTTATATATAATGTGTGTTTATATATTGTGCTGCAAAATTACTAATTATATTTGATACTTTGTGTTGTATGTAGTAATTTTTTTACTCGATTGCTTAAAATAAGGGTATATACAACACAAAAAGACCGAAAAGAATTTTACTTCTTTTCGGTTTCTTTGTAGCGGGACCCAGGATTGAACTGGGGACCTCATGATTATGAATCATGCGCTCTAACCAGCTGAGCTATCCCGCCATCGTTCTTGATTGCGGGTGCAAAGGTAGTGATTTTTTATTAACTGCCAAAACTTTTTGATAAAAAATTCACTCAATACTCAAAAAAAACGTATCTTTGCATATATTAAACCACTAAACGCACGACTTTCGTGCTCGGCGATTGACTAACATCAAGCATAATGAAGATAAAGAAAATAGAAATAGAGCATCAACTTAAGTCGACATCACGCAATATTGTGTGGCAACTTATCGGCACCGCCGACGGACTTCGTAAGTGGATAGCCGACGATGTGAAGCTCGAAGGCGACACCCTCACCTTTGTTTGGGGTGAAGTGTGGCGCCATCACGAGATGCGTCAGGCTACATTGCTGCGTGCCGACAACCAAAGTCGCATACGCTGGAGCTGGGACGACGAGGACGACGACACCTACGTGGAGATTAGTATGGTATGCAGTCCGGTGTCGGGAGAGATTACGCTGCACGTCACCGACTTCACCCCGGAGGAAGATGCCGACTGGTTGTACTCTACATGGCGGCACAACTTTGACAGCCTTAGGCTCAAAAGCGGAGTGTAATAGCTTACAAAAAACATTAAAATTAATTGTTTGTGGAATTTTTATACTAATTTTGCAGACACGTATCCCTATGCGCATACGCACCTTATATATAATTAAAAAATACACCTTATATATAATAGGGGATGTTGGAGCAAATAGCATAAAAATATGTTTCGTATAAAGAAGTTAGATATATTCATCGCCAAGCAATTCGGCCTTCTGTTCATAGGAACCTTCTTCATCTGCCAGTTTGTGCTGATGATGCAGTTCTTGTGGCGTTATATCGACGAGCTTATAGGCAAGGGCTTGTCTATGGACGTTCTTGCCGAGTTCTTCTGGCACATGGGCTTGATGCTTGTTCCGCAGGCTTTGCCGCTTGCCATATTGCTTTCGTCGCTTATCACCTTTGGCAATATGGGCGAAAGTTCGGAGCTTACGGCTATCAAGGCTGCCGGCATATCGCTTATGCAGGCTTTCCGTTCGCTCATTGTCATATCTGTGCTCATCTGTCTTACGTCGCTTTATTTCCAGAACACCATCGGCCCTAACGCCAACAAGCAGCTTGGCTTGATGCTGATGTCGATGAAGCAGAAGAGTCCGGAGCTTGAGATTCCGGAGGGTGTTTTCTACGACGGCATCCCCAATTCCAACCTTTATGTGCAGAAGAAGGACCTCAATACGGGCAAACTATACGGTATAATGATATATCGTATGACTGGTTCGTACGAAGACCAGGCCATCATTCTTGCCGACTCGGGCATGCTGCAGTCTACCGCCGAGAAGAAGCACCTTCTGCTTACCTTGTGGAGCGGCGAGTGGTTTGAGAATATGCAGACACAGGAGTTGGCTGGCAACGCGGCTGTTCCTTACCGCCGCGAGACGTTCACCCATAAGCGCATCTTGCTCGATTTTGACGGCGACTTCAATGTTGGCGACGGCTCGTCGATGTCCAACAACGCCAATGCCAAGAGCTTTTCGCGAATCAGTCACGACCTCGATTCGCTCAAGGAGCAGTACGACAGTATCGGACGTGTGTATTACCGCGAAGACCAGCGCATGGCTTATTATCTGCCTCAGGTGTCTGTCAACGACTCTGTGCGCTCGCTAAAGCTTGCCGCCTCCAACACCTACGATGTCGATTCGGCTTTCTCTCGGCTCTCTGCCGACAAGCGCCGCTCGGCTGTAAGCTATGCCTTGCAGCAGGTTAAGCAGCGGGCCATGGACCTCGACTTCAAGCAGATGATAACATCCGACGGCGACCGACTGATTCGTCTGCACCAGATAGAGTGGGTTAGGAAGATTACGCTTGCCCTTACCTGCCTTATCTTCTTCTTTATCGGAGCGCCGCTCGGTGCCATCATACGCAAGGGCGGACTCGGTTTGCCGGTGCTCATATCGGTACTCGTGTTCATTGTCTACTATATCCTCGACGTCTCGGGCTACCGAATGGCACGAGGCGGAATGTGGGCTATATGGTTCGGCAATGCGCTTGCCCCGGCTGTGCTTGTGCCTATGGCTGTGTTCTTCACGTACAAGGCTACCAACGACTCGGTGGTGTTCAACGTCGATTTATACACCGACATCTTCCGCCGGTTCTTCGGCTTGCGTGTCAAGCGACCCATCTACCGCAAGGAGGTGGTCATCACCGACCCCGACTATGCAGCCGACATGCAGACGCTCGAGCGTATTTCGGCAGAGATTGACCTCTACTCGCAGAACCACCGCTTGCGTCATGCGCCCAATTGGGTTAAGGTGTTCTTCAAGTACGAGCCCGACCGCAAGATAGAGGCTATCAACGAAGATCTTGAGACGGTTATCGAGGATCTCAGCAATTCGCGCGACCGCACTATCGTCAACCACCTTAGTGCCTACCCGATAATGTCGGTCAAGGCGCACACACGCCCCTTCGAGCGTCGTTGGCTCAACGTTGTGTCGGCGGTTATCGTGCCTTTCGGTCTGGTGCTCTACTTCCGTATGTGGCGCTACCGACTGCGTTTGTGGCGCGACCTGCGCACAGTTAAGAACGAGAATGATATAATAATAGGACGAATCAAAGCGATTATTTAACATAAAACATTTTAATAATATATATATGGAAGAGTTCAAGCTTAGTAGCATTGAGGATGCTTTGGAAGATTTCAAGGAAGGTAAATTCGTAATCGTCGTTGACGATGAAGACCGCGAGAACGAGGGCGACCTTATCATTGCAGCCGAGAAGATAACCCCGGAGAAAGTTAATTTCATGCTGAAGAACGCTCGTGGTGTGCTTTGTGTGCCCATCACGCTGTCAAGATGTGAGGAACTTGACCTGCCGCATCAGGTGAGCGACAATACATCTATGCTTGGCACACCGTTCACCGTTACCGTCGACAAGCTCGAGGGGTGCACCACTGGCGTGTCTATACACGACCGTGCTGCCACCATCAAGGCTCTTGCCGACCCCAACTCTACTCCTAAGACATTCGGCCGTCCCGGTCATATCAACCCCTTGTACGCTCAGGACAATGGCGTGTTGCGCCGCAGCGGACATACCGAGGCTGCCGTCGACCTCTGTCGTCTTGCCGGACTGTACCCGGCAGGTGCCCTTATGGAGATTATGAACGAGGACGGAACAATGGCTCGTATGCCGGAGCTTCAGAAGATGGCTGCCGAGTGGGGCATGCGCATCATCACCATAAAGGACCTTATTGCCTACCGTCTCAAGAAGGAGTCGATTATAGAGGTGGGCGAGGAGGTAGAGATGCCTACCGAGTGGGGCAACTTCCGTCTTATCCCATTCCGTCAGCAGAGCAACGGATTGGAGCACATGGCTCTTGTCAAGGGCGAGTGGCGTGAGGACGAGCCAGTCCTCGTGCGTGTTCATTCGTCTTGCGCCACTGGCGATATTCTCGGTTCTAAGCGTTGCGATTGCGGTCAGCAGTTGCACAAGGCTATGGAGATGATAGAGAAGGAGGGCAAGGGCGTGCTCGTATATATGCAACAGGAGGGCCGTGGTATCGGTCTTATGAATAAGATTGAGGCTTACAAGCTTCAGGAGGAAGGCTACGACACGGTGGATGCCAACACCCACCTCGGCTTCAAGCCCGATGAGCGCGACTACGGTTGCGGCGCCCAGATGCTGCGTCATCTCGGTGTGCACAAGATGCGCTTGCTCACCAACAACCCTACAAAGCGAGTTGGTCTTGAGGCTTACGGACTCGAGATTGTGGAGAATGTGCCTATCGAGGTTGTCCCTAACAAGTACAACGAGCGCTATCTCAAGACCAAGCGCGATCGCATGGGACATACCCTGCACCTCAAGTAAAGAAACAAACTGGAGTTTATCGGGGAGGTTGGCGTTCTGTTCGTGTAATGGACGTATAATTTATGATTCGTATAATTGTCGTTAATATTAACGCTCATTACACGATAAAATATTATACGTTCATTACACGAACATCAGAACGCCTCTCCCCGATAAACTGTTGTTTTTGCCCCAGTTCACGAATTAACGCTCCAAAAGCTTTGCCGTTTCCGCAAATTAACGTATATTTGCATCCAACCTATTGTATAAATATAATCATTATAAATTATCAATACAAACAAATAGTAGACTGATTATGAATAAGCTACGCAACTTTATCCTCCTTTCCGCAACCGTAGTTGCCGTACTATCGTCATGCTCAAGTTCGGAAGAAGCCAATACCACTGTCGACGACTCTTCATTGACAAATGCCCCTCAAACCGAGGTGTATATGGGCGTTGAGGCCCTCGGCAACTATCAGAAGGTGGCCGCCACACGTGCCGAGAATCCACTCTCGCCAACCACCACAGTCAATTATTTCAATGTTAAGGTCGATCCGCGTCTTGGTTTCAACCTCGCTCCCAACAAGTACGCCGGCATTGTGAATAACGGCAAGGTGTATACCGATTGCCCATACATTACTATAAATAAGGACAAGAACTTCGACTATTTGCTCAGTACAAATGGTTCGGGCTTGCGCACCCTTATCGCAGCAGGCGACACAACCACCGCCACTGTCGTAAAGAAGCTTACCAAGTGGTATGGCCGCACCAATCGCGTGTCTTCTACCGTGGTAGAGAAGAATATCCGCGTGATATGGTACCTCGCCAAGAGCATGGAGAACGGTTGGCATGTCGACGGCTTGCTCACCGATAAGGACGACATCAAGGCGGCTTGCGAAGCCTGCAAGGACGAGGGCTTCCAGGAGATAACCTTCGGCGAGAACGATGGCAAGAAGCAGCTCACCTATCTGCAGCTTGTCGGCTACTATCCAGCCGTCTACAACATCAAGCCCATCGACCCAACGCTCTTTGTCGATATCCACCAGCAGAAGCATTCTTCTTGGGGCGAGATCAAGACCTCGCTCCACATCAAGGAGGCTAAGGACGTCAAGGTGTTCCTTCCTGTTGGCATGGGCTACTCTGTAGAGGGTGCCGATCCTGCCGCCCTTGCACGCTACTTCGAGAAGTACTTCGAGGTACAGGATTACGATGCTGCCATTGGTGCCAACGTCCAGCTCACCATTGAGCGTCAGGCTGCCGGCATCACCATCAGTGTCACCGGCATAACAAAGGAACTGCTCAAGGCTCTTGAGCGCCGCTACAACGACGGACTCACCATCGAGATTCACTCTTACTATAAGCTCACCGACAATAAAGGCGCCGATAATATCGCACCGGTTTGGAGCGCCCTCAAAAAATCTACCGTCACCTATGACGGCGATGTAAAGTGCAGCATCACCTCGGCTTTCAACAGCGAGAGCGTGGATTAAGGGTCTGGGTTCAAAGCGCCGCTATATATTTACATGTAAAAGAACCATAAATTTTTCTCCTTATTCTATCATTTTGCTTGCAATTTCTTCGTATAACTCATTTTTTATAATTAATTTTGCAAGAACTTATAAACGATAGATACTTGATATTATGGCAGAATTATCAAACCGCCTCAATCGTCTTGCTCCGTCGGCAACACTTGCAATGTCGCAGAAGAGCAGCGAAATGAAGGCACAAGGCGTAGACGTGATCAACCTCAGTGTGGGCGAACCCGACTTCAACACTCCCGACCACATCAAAGAAGCAGCCAAGAAGGCAGTCGACGAGAACTTCTCAAGATACTCGCCGGTTCCTGGTTATATGGATCTGCGTAAGGCCATCGTGGCTAAACTCAAGAACGAGAACAACCTCGACTATACAACCAACGAGGTGCTCGTGTCTAACGGAGCCAAGCAGAGCGTGTGCAACACCGTGATGGCTCTCGTCAACGATGGCGAGGAAGTTATCATCCCTGCACCTTACTGGGTTAGCTATCCACAGATGGTTAAGCTCGCAGGTGGCACACCGGTCATCGTAAACGCCGGCTTCGATCAGGATTTCAAGATTACACCCGAGCAGCTCGAGGCAGCCATCACACCCAAGACACGTATGCTTATCCTTTGCTCGCCAAGCAACCCTACAGGCAGTGTGTATTCTAAGGAAGAGCTTGCGGGCCTTGCCGAGGTCATCAAGCGCCACGAGGGTATGTACGTACTCGCCGACGAGATATACGAACACATTAATTATATAGGACGCCACGAGAGCATCGCCCAGTTCCCGGGCATGAAGGAGCGCTCTATCATCGTCAACGGCGTGTCGAAGGCATACGCCATGACAGGCTGGCGCATCGG
>OIZS01000939.1_pt1 | contig 10619 bp, 10 predicted proteins | sample 1588641 | NCBI WGS metagenome assembly OIZS01 (sample SAMN03283240) | human gut metagenome | biome: human-associated habitat; material: feces | host: Homo sapiens | place: Peru | collected 2012
AATTTGCTTACCTGCCGTTTTTCTTGCGTTTGAAGAACTTGGAAAAGCGTTTATTTCCTTGGGGAGCAAAGGCTTTTTTGGTTTGCAACTGCTTTAATTTCTTTTTACTCGCGCCCACACGCACGGCAAAGGGGTTTTTCGGCGGTTCGGTTTCACCCAATATCCGTGCGGTGTCGGCGGCTTTACGGAAAGTTTTAGGCTTTTTAAGCGGAATCGGTTTAACCACGGCTTCCACACGCGGGGTTTGGGGCAAGTACACTTCGCCCTCGGCCAATAACCGCTTGGCGACTTCGGTTGCCTTGGACAGGCGGGCCTCGCGTTTACGGCGGTTTTTAGCGTGCGCCGCGCCTTCTTCCTGCGCTACAAATTTAGGCGCGGGTAAAGGCTCAATCGTCTTTTGGATTTTTTTGACCGGTATTGAAAATTTAGTAACCTTGCAAATATCGCTCCACTTATCCATATCGTCGGAAATGAGCGATACCGCCGCCCCCACCGCTCCCGCGCGGCCCGTACGGCCGATACGGTGGATATAATCTTCGGGGCACTGGGGTAAATCGTAATTAATCACACAAGATAAATTGGGCACGTCAATCCCGCGGGCGGCCACGTCGGTAGCCACCAATATGCGCACCGCACCGCTCCTAAAAAATTCCAACACTTGGCGGCGGCGGTTTTGGCGCAAATCTCCGTGTAAAGCATTGGCCTTTTGTCCATACAGTTTAAGTTGCTTCGCCAAGCGTTCCGCTCCGTGTTTGGTGCGTGTAAATACCAAAATAGAGCCGGGCCGCGTGTTTAATTCGTGAAGTAACTGCGGCAATTTTTCGCGCACGGACACCTGCACAATTTCCTGTACCACCAAATCGGCAGGCGACGTTACGGAGCCGATTTTTACGCGGGCGGGCCGGTGCAAAAATTCATTGGCAAGCCCTACAATTTCATTAGGGAGCGTAGCCGAAAAAAGGAGCGTTTGGCGCGGAGTTGGTAAGGCAGCGGCAATTTTACGCATATCATCAATAAACCCCATATCCAGCATACGGTCCGTTTCGTCCAGCACCCAATAGCGCACCTGCTTAACATCCACACTCTTGCGGGCCATATGGTCCAGCAAACGGCCCGGCGTGGCAATAATCACACGCGGGCGGCGACGCAAATCGGCATATTGTTTATGTATATTATCTCCGCCGATAATTAAAGCAGAGGACAGCGGATGTTCTTCATCTGTCAGTTTGTTAAGTTCCGCATAGGTTTGCTGGGCCAGTTCCCGCGTAGGCGACAAAATAAGCGCATTTTCCTGCGGGTTATCCGTCAGCCGGGCCGCCAACGGAAGCAAAAAAGCAAAGGTTTTACCTGTTCCCGTCTGGGCGGTTGCCAACACATCTTGCCCGCGCAAGGCAGGAGCAATCGCCCCCTCCTGCACCGGGGTCGGCTCCGTAATATCCAAGCGTTTTAGGGCATTTTGCAAAAATCCGGGCAATAATTCAAAGGCGTTCATTACTTATCCTCCGACAAGGCGGCTTCGCATTCTTCGTTTAAGCGCAGCCATTCTTCTTCGGCATTTTTTAACTGGTCATTTAAAAGTGCCAATTCAATGCTCCCGTCCGCCGAATATTCAGCCACCAGTTGTTCCTCCAACGTCTTTTTCCGGGCGGATAGTTTTTCTATTTTTTCATCTAACGCGCGGATTTCTTTTTTTAGCGGAGCAACGCGCGCGCGCCGCTCGGCGGCGGCCTTACGCTGGGCCTCTTTGGAAGTCATTTTGTCGCTTGCCAGATCGTTGCGGTCGTTATTTTTTAAGAGTTGGGCTTTATAATCGTCCAAATCACCCGTAAAAGTCTGGCAAGTACCGTGGCGGACAATCCACAAGGTATCGCAAGTGAGTTCAATAACGTGCAAATCGTGCGTAATCAGCACCACCGCCCCTTGGTACTCATTTAATGCTTCCAAGAGCGCTTGGCGGGATTGGATATCCAAATGGTTCGTAGGTTCGTCCAAAATAAGCAAGTGAGGGGCATCTTTGGTAATAAGCGCCAAAAGCAAGCGGGATTTTTCGCCCCCTGAAAGTTTACCGATTTCCGTATCGCTCTTGGCCTTGTTCAAGCCAAACGCGCCCAACTGCGCGCGGACCTGCGTTTCCGTAGCCAAGGGCATTACGGCGGAAAGTTGCTCATACGGCGTTTTTTCCACGTCCAACTCTTCGGTCTGGTGCTGGGAAAAATAAGCAATCTTCATTTTTTTGGCAACCGTCATTTTACCGCTCATCAAAAGCAAGCGGTGGGACAAAATTTTAGCCAAGGTAGATTTACCGTTTCCGTTTGCCCCCAACAGCGCAATGCGGTCATCCGGTTCTATGCGCAAATTTAAACCGCTCAAAACAGGTTTATCGTCATATCCGGCTACGCCGTTTTCAATAGTGATTAAGGAATTTTGCAAACGCACCGGAGACGGAAATTCAAAATGGGATTCAGGGTCTTTGGGTATTTGCGGAGCGGCCCCCAACTTTTCAATCATTTTAATACGGCTCTGTGCCTGTTTGGCCTTGGTAGCCTTGTAACGGAAACGGTCCACAAACGATTGCAAATGCGCTACCACACGCTCGTGCTTGGCAGCCGCCAAACGCAAGCCCTCAATGGCGGCCGCGCGGGTGCGCTCATAAGTATCATAATTGCCGTTGTAGAGTTTTAACTGTCCGTCCTCCACGTGGATAATTTTATCGCACAGGCGGTTTAAAATATGACGGTCGTGGCTGATAATAAAAACCGTTTTATCCAAACGGACAAGGTAATTTTCCAGCCACATTGCGGTTTCCAAATCCAAGTGGTTGGTGGGTTCGTCCAACAGCAAGCAGTTAGACGGCGCATACAAGCAAGCCGCCACATTAGCACGCACTTGCCAACCGCCGGAAAATTCCTTTAACGGGCGGCGGAAATCGGTATTTAAAAAACCAAGCCCGCTTAAAATAGCACTTGCACGGGCCTCGGCACTGTGCGCCCCCAAAAACTCCAATTTATCAAACACTTCGGCCATACGTTCGCCAGAAATGGCGGGATTTTCCAATTCTTTTTGCAAAGCGGACAATTCCTTATCCGCGGATAAAACATAATCCAACAGCGGCACAGACGGATCCGTGATTTCCTGCGCCACGGATGCAATTTGCGTACCGCGGGAGATGTCTATTTTGCCTCCGTCGGGGGAGAACTTTCCTTCAATCAGTTTAAAAAGCGTACTTTTACCGCACCCGTTCGGGCCGACAAGGCCCACTTTTTGTCCGTCTTGAATCATGACGGAGGTATCTTCAAACAAAGTGCGCAAGCCAAAATGGAAGGAAAGGTCTTTAATGTCTATCATAGAATATATATTTTACTAAATTTGGACTATCCACGCGGGAAAGGCATATATAAAAAAACCCGCACGAAAAAATACGCACGGGGTTTTTTATCAAAAAGCAAGACTAACGGTGCAAATTCACAAAAGCAGCGGCTTCAATACCCGCTTTGGCTCCGTTTCCGGCGGCGATAATTGCCTGCCGGTAGTGTTTATCGGCACAATCACCCGCGGCAAAAATACCTTCAATCGTGGTATGCGTGCGTTCATCCGCAAGCACAAGGCCGTTATCGGCAAGCGCCACCAAAGAATCCTTTAAAAAGGCTGTCTGCGGTTCGGCGCCAATGGCTACAAACAAGCCGGAGCAGGAAATTTGGCTGATTTCTCCTGTTTTTACATTTTTTACCTTTACGCCTTCCAACGCTTCGCCGCCCAACAGTTCCACAGGCACACTGTTAAGCACCAGTTTAATTTTAGGGTTGGACTTTACCTTTTCAACCGTTACCTGGTCGGCACGGAAAGCATCACGGCGGTGAATTAAATTCACTTCGGGACAAAATTGCGATAAAAAGAGTGCATCTTCAAAAGCCGTATTGCCGCCCCCCACGACGCACACCGTTTTGCCGCGCATAAAAAACCCGTCGCAAGTGGCACAAGCGGAAAGGCCGCGTCCGATAAATTTTTCCTCACCGGGCAACCCCAGCCACCGGGCCTTGGCCCCCGTGGCAACGACAACGCTTTTCGCCAAATATTGCTTGCCGTCTGTCGTTGTAAGCGTAAAAGGCGATTTTTCCCCCTCCACCTTGGCAATTTCTTCCGGCGTAAATTCCACGCCCAAGCGTTTGCATTGTTTGTGCATATTGTCCATTAATTCAAACCCGCCTACGGGATTTACAAACCCGGCATAATTTTCAATATCGGGTGTAGTTAATAATTGTCCGCCCGGAACCGCCCCGCCGGCAATCACGGGTTTTACCCCCGCCCGCACCGCATAAATAGCCGCGCTGCACCCGGCAGGACCGGCACCGATAATAAGCAAATCCACTTCTTTCATAATGATAAAAACTCCTTGTATAATTTTTGGAAATATTCCACCGGAAAGCCCACCACATTACTGCGGCTGCCGACGATACGCTCTATAAACGGGTCTTCTTCGTCCTGTACGGCATAGGCACCGGCTTTATCCATATGTTTCCCGGCTAAGTGGTCCAGTTGTTCTGGCGACAAAGTTCGCGCCTTGCATTTTGAAACATCGTACCCATAGAGCATTTTATGCTCGTTTAGGCACATAATGCACACCCCGGTATAAACGGACTGCCAAGAGCCGTTTAACTTGTTTAAAATACGCAAGGCATCCTTTTTGTCCTTGGGTTTGCCGATAATTTCCCCCTTGCAAAATACTAACGTATCTGCGCCGATTACCACCGCACCCGGATATTTTTGGGCAACATCAAAGGCTTTTTGTTCCGCCAGTTCGCTTACGCGGGCCGCGGGGCGCTTTTTGGTGCTTGTTTCGGGGTTTTGGGACGGAATAATATCAAAAGTAAACCCTAATTCCTTTAACAGCGCAATGCGGCGCGGAGATTTGGAGGCTAAAATTAAGTTCATATTATTTACGCACAAATTTGGCAATAATCAAATAGCCCAACACCAAGCCAATAATGCCGCAAATACTCACGCACAGGGCCAAAGGGTGAATCCCCACCGTGTAAACGCGCGTTAAGGCGTGGTCTAACTGTTGGGGCAGATAGGCGGCCAGTTTTTCCAGGCCCAGGCCAATCAAGGCCCCCAAGACTAACGTCAGCAACGCAAAAACAATTCCTCTCATACGACTCTCCTTAATTAGTTTAAAGTAATTGTATCTTTTTTAATCGGCACAGGGACGTTTGTCTTGCCGTCCTCGCTGTCCGTAAGGCTGTAACGCATACGCCAAAAACCGATACCCGCCAACACGGCTACCGCGCCCACAATCAGCCACGGACCCGGCAAATAATGAGGGGCCACATAATCGCCCAACAGACCCGCTATAAAAAAACCGACCGCTGAACCTAAATTATAAAATACCATTAACATCCCCAAATACCGCCCGCGGGTTTCGCGCGAAGCGATATTAGACACCAAGGTTTGCTCTCCAGGCGACACAAGCAATTCCCCCACCCCGGCTAAAAATACACCGAAAGCAATTAAAAGAAAACTGTTAAAAAATCCCACCGAACCGAACCCCACCGCATAAGCCAGACAACCTAGCAGCATTGCCGTAGAAAGGCGGATTTTGCTCATTAGCACCGTCCCCCAATATTGCAAAAAAACCACCACCAGACCATTTACGGTAAACAGCCACCCAATATAATATTCCGGCATATGCAAATATTGCTTACAATGCACCGAAAGCCCCACCACCAACTGGGAGTTTACCGCCGTAATCAGCAGTACATACAAGCACATCTTGGCAAGGCGCGTATCTTTCAAAGCAAGCAAAGTGGAAACAAAACTGGGTTTGCGGGATTTGCACGGAATATGGTTATCCTGCACCAAGCGGCCCAAATACAAAATAGTAACAGCATATAAAATAGCCGTAAAATAAAAGGCCATACTATACGAATAGCGCACCAAAAATCCACCCATAGCCGGGCCTAATGCCCAACCGATATTAAGCCCGATGCGGATAATGCCAAAGGCTTCCACGCGGTCTTTTGCCGTGGTATTATCCGTTACCCACGCATTAGAGGCCGGACGGAAAAAAGCACCCAAAAAGGTGGTTAAAAAGTACCAAATAAGCATCCAGCCCACATTTACTTTTAGTTCAATACACAGCCCCAGCGCAAACATTGCTACAATTTGGGAAAACAACCCCCACATCATTACATTTTTCCGTCCAAACGCATCAGCCAATTCGCCGCTGATAGCACTGGATACACAGCGAGACAACCCGGCTAATGCTATCACCAGGCCGGCCAAAGAGGGGGTTAAATGCCGTTGGGTAATTAAATAAATGGTAAAAAACGGCAAAGAAAGCCCATAGCCAAAGAGCAAAAGGCCGTTGGCTGCGGAAATAAGAATCATACTGCGTTTTGTTTCGCGCTGCATAATATATATTGTATAAAATTAACCGCGTCCCCGTTGAGTGCCCGACGGGTACAAATAGAAAAAATTTCCCAATTAAAGTAAATTTTGATATAATATGTCAAGGGATTTTTATGACCAGGGAAGAAGAACTCATAAAAAATGTGCAATTTGTAGAGTCTGCCCTGTGCGCCGCGTGCCAAAAGGCGGGCCGGAACCCGCAGGATGTATCCCTAATGGCGGTAACCAAGTACGCACAAGACAAAGATGTTTTAACGCTCTTGGATAGCGGCCTTATCCGGCATATCGGCGAATCCCGGGTCCAACAGGCTGAAAAACGTTGGACAAGTTCCGTTTTTGCAAAGTATAAAACCGTTAAACATTTTATCGGTCATTTACAAAAAAATAAAGCGGCAAAGGCCGCGCGGTTGTTTGATTTTATAGACTCCTTGGATAGCGAAGAAACCGCCTTGGCTTTAAACCGTACCGCACCGGAAGGAAAAATCATCCGTGCGCTTATACAAATAAAACTGACGCAAAAAGACACCCAGTCCGGCTTGCCGCTTGAAGAAGCGCGGAAATTAGTCAAAAAACTGGCGGAATTAGAGCATATTAAAGTTTGCGGGTATATGGGTATTGCCCCGCAAGGCGCATCCGAAGAGGAATTGCACCAAATTTTTAAACAGGTCAAAACAGCCTTTGACCAAGATTTTCCCGGGGGCGAGCGGTATTTGTCTCTCGGGATGAGCGAAGATTTTAGGGTGGCGGTAGAGGAAGGCTCTACCTTGCCGCGAATTGGCAGCCGTTTATTTGCCACAACATTGGAGGGTTTATGATTATAAAGGTCCGTTTAATCCCAACCGCCGGACGCAATGAGGTAATTAGCCGCATTGGAAGCGTACTGCGTGTAAAGATTAAAAATAAAAAGGTAGATGATGATGCCGCCAATGCCATTATGAAAACCTTCCTGGCTGATTTCTTTAACGTGGCAGAAGAAAGCATTATTATTGTAAAAGGCGCCAAAGGAAAGGAAAAAACCGTAGAAGTGCGCGATAAAAGCGAAGAAGAGTTGCGTAAAATTATGGATTCTATTCCGTAGAATTTACAGAAGTTCCCTACAAAACCCAAAGTCCGGCATTTTGATTGCCGGGCTTTTTTTATGGTAATTTCAAACGAAAGAAGTGTAATAACGGAAAGGCTCGGAAATCTGCGGGCCGCCAAAACCCTCGGGGATGACAGTGGCGGCCCGCTAGGGTGCGGCCTGCCAGGGTGCGGCCCGCTAGGGTGCCGCCCGGGGAGGGAGAATATGACAAAAATTTTCCACGAAAAACGCCCTAGCACCTAAACAGGCACTAGGGCGAACGCCAAACAAAACCTGCAATGTTACGCTTTGGGCGCGTTATCCAACAAATTTGCCATACCTTGCGCAATATTCCGCCCGCTGGGCTGTTGGTAAGCATACAGGCCAAATTGCGGCAATACAGCAAATAAATGGTCAAAAATATCACTCTGCAACGCTTCGTAATCGGTCCAAACCGTCGTGTTTAAGAAACAATACACCTCTAACGGAAGGCCCTGCGACTCTTGCTTTAATTGGCGGACCATTAAAGTAAAATTATCATCATTTGATACTACATACGGACGCGAAGCCAAATACAGTTCCGCATAGTGGCGGAAAGTACCCAGGTTTGTTAAATGCCGTCCGTTAATCAAATTTTCCTTTACGTTGCGCTTGGCATTAAAGGCCGCAATTTCGGCCTCTTTATCCGCCAAATAATCTTTTAACAGTTCAATTTTTTTCAACCGCGCCAACATATCGCTATCCAAAAATTTAACCGTATCCACATCAATTAAAATACTGCGCTGGATACGCCGCGCCTTAGCCGCGTACATACCGCTCCAATTTTTAAACGGTTTGGAAATCATATCGTAAGTCGGCACGCTGACAATCGTCATATCAAAGTTTTGCACGCGTACACTGGTAAGCGAAATATCAATAATATTTCCGTCAGCCCCGGCAGAATCTACGGTAATCCAGTCGCCTATTTTAATCAGTTTGTTGGTAGTCAACTGAATACTGGCGGCAAATCCTAAAATCGGGTCTTTAAAAATTAAAGAAAATACGGCTGCCAAAGCGGATAACCCCGTGATAATATACATTGGTTTGCGCCCCAACACCAAGGACAATATAAAAAGCCCCGTGCCCAAAAAGACAACGATTTTTACCGCCTGCACAAGCCCCTTTATGGGGATATTCGGGTTGCGCCCGTACAAATGGGATAATGTATCCAATAGCGCATTAATCAGCCACGAGAAACTAATCACCACGAACAGGCCCGTCAGTTTACCCATTAAGGTTGCCAGCCAAGTAACATCTTGAAAAATAAAAACCGGGTGCAAGTTAATGGCAACCATTGCCGCAACGACCACGCCAAGGGCGGTAAAAAAACGGTGCTCGCGCATTGCGTTAAACCACTTGTCGGAGTGCAATTTAGCCACCAGTTTGCTCAAATAAGTATTGCAAAACCAAGTGCTGAAACGCGCTAAAATACACAGCACAAACACAAACAGGACGGCGGACACAATTTGCGCAATTAATACGTTATATTGGTCCGGGATGTACGGCAAATTTTCCACAAACGACAAAATAAACTTCACTTATTGCTCCTTTCTGTAAAAAAGTTACTATAATAAAGTGTATGAAAAAAATACTTTGCGGCGCAATGCTTGCCTGCCTACTTTCCGCTTGTTATACGCCGCTAAACAACTCCGGCGTAGCCACCACAAAACCTTGGTTGGAAGTTTCCGCCAAGAAACTGGACTTTGACGGCAAACAATACGACTCTTGCTACCAATTTAATCTTCATTTTTGGCCGCAAGAAGCCGCCGAAGCGGTGGATTTAAAAAAATCTTGCGTAAATGCTTGTTGCTGGCGCAGCGACAAAAGCGAAGTAACGCTGGACTTTAATAAAGATTTTGACGCCCGCCTGGCTTACTATGGCCGCGCACGCAAATACACCCCGGGAAAAATCACCTTTAAGGTAACGCACTCCAATTTAGTAAACACCACCAAAGTAACCACAGACCCCAAAGGTGCGGTTTCAAACAGCGGCCTTGTAAAACTGACGTATAAGGAATATGAAAATCCCGCACGATTAAAACAAATTGAAGAGGCCGCCACCCGCCTGCAAACCAGACGCAACGCTTATTTAAACGAGCAACGCCAACAGCAGGCCGAAAATGCCGCTAAAAGGGGCGCACAACCCATTAGCAAGGAATCGCAGGCCAAGGCTTTGCTCTCCCGCGTGGCGGGGCCAAAAATAGACAAATATTTCTATCAAATGAATAAGTCCTATAACCGCCAAGGGGCCGTATTTATGTTAAGCGAGCGCCTGTTGCAAGCGCAGGAATTAAACACACAGGGCGGATTTACCGTCTATTGCCACGCCAAAGCCCGCACAGGAGTAAATACCGCCCAATTAAAAGCCTCCACCTTTCCTTGCGGTAAGTGGCGCGTAGATTTGGAAACACAAACCGTCCAGCCGGACAATGCCAAAGCCAGACAAATTTGGGGCAAATAGTTAGCCTTAAAAACACTTAAAAAACCCGGGGACCTTTTATAGTACCCCGGGGTAAATGAGTCGCCTAATGCTATAATTTTGAAGGTTTACAAGTTGCCGTATAAATCCGTCCTTGGCACATTGTTACCGTTTTGGACGAACTTATTTGCCCATATCTACAAGCAATACGGTTACTGTGTTGTTCCCGCACCACGCAGGTTGCGCCTCTCGTGGCCGTCGGGCATTCAGACAACGAATTAGCCACATAGCGGTCCGCCCCACAAGAAGAAGATACCATAATCTCAACTTGGCTTAAACCATTATCTAATAATTGACAATAGGTAGATTCTCTTATTTGGCAACTTATTAAATTGCCCTTGCTGCCCCAAGTACACTTTTCGCTTCCGGAGAAATCCCCATCGGAACTGCCATTACAATTTGCAAGCGCCAAAAGTTTTACCTTTTGGTTGTTGCTTGTTACGCGTTCTTCCCATTTTAAGGTGCAGTTGCTAAGGGCCGCGCCTGTATTGACGTGCGAAGATGTCGGCTGCGGAATATCGTTCCCGGATAATGTAAACCCGTCCGTTGTGGCATCATCATAAAGGCTTGCATTTTCGGACCCGCTGACAGATAACTTATTCGCGCGCAACGTAGCCGCCTTTTGTTTTAAGCGGT
>OIZS01000943.1_pt1 | contig 10574 bp, 9 predicted proteins | sample 1588641 | NCBI WGS metagenome assembly OIZS01 (sample SAMN03283240) | human gut metagenome | biome: human-associated habitat; material: feces | host: Homo sapiens | place: Peru | collected 2012
ATAATAGTTCCATATATAAATTGTAGCAAAAAATGTTTTTTAAAGAATTATCCCCGCTCGGGTAGCGAATATGATATAATTTTTATACTTACCTACCGGTAAGTATAAAAATGCGGAGAGAAAAAAATGAAAAAACTTCTAGTTGTTGCCGTTTTTCTTTTAGGACTGGCGTTTAATGTACAAGCCCGTGCCTATCAAACGGGAGATGTCTTATTGGGAGCGGCTTTTGTGGTTTCCCCATTAGAGTTAGGGACCGATTGGGGCGAGGTAAATGTGGACGACCAAACGGATAATATTTCGCACGATGCTAAGTTAGGTCATCCGGGCCTTGGGGGAGAAATTTCCGCCTTGTATTTTGTGCATCCGCGTGTGGCCTTGGGCGTATTGGCTGAGGACCAAAATTTTGATACGGACCTTTCCAGCGGCTGGCAAATTAACACCAGTACCCGCCAACGCAATTATATGTTGGCTTCGCGTATATTTTTGACCGATACGGAAAATTTGTATAAGGTTTATTTGCCCTTGGCCGTAGGCGTGGCGCGTACCGATATGACGGTGGATTTTACCACCAATGAGCATTTCCGCTATACAGGCTTTGCGGGGCACGCTGGATTAGGGGTAGAACGCGCCTTAACAGACCGTTGGGCCTTGGATTTAGAGGTGCGCTATAATGTAAACCGCTTTCACGCTTCTAAGCAGGTTTCAGCGGGGCCGCACGCCGGACACCATGTTACCATTTACCCGCGCGCAGCCTATGTAACCACGTCGTTGCGGATGCTGTACCGGATTTAACGGAAGATTTGACGTCGGGGGGTAGAACCGATGAAAGGGGCGGCTTTTATAAGCCGCCCCTTTGCTATTTGTTAAAAAGTGTAAGCAAAATGCCTTTTAGTACGATTTTAGGGTCTGTGGCTGATGAAGATTTAAAGGCGCTGTCCGCATCAATAATGCGGTTTAAGGCATTTAAAAAGTTTTTGGAAGGGGGAAACATCCGGGCCGAACTGACAAGGCGGTTTTCCCAATACATCAGGCCTGCGGCCCGTAAGATTTCAGCCGGGGCCATACCTGCTTCGGACAGGCGTTTAATACGCGCCATTTTTAAAATGGGAAACGTTATTTTGCTTAAAATGCCTATGGGTTCCTCGCCGTCGTCCACCAGTTTATCAACCAGTTGTACGGCCCGGTTTTTGTTACAGGCGGTAATCGCGTTGGAAAGTTCAAAGGGGTTTTCTTCTTTGCTAAACCCGATGCAGGCCAATACATCCTCTTTGGTGATGGTTTTGTTTTCCCTGTCCAGCGTGTATAAGTACAACTTTTCAATTTCGTTGTCTAATGCTGCCAGTTCCCCTCCGATACTTTCACACAGTAAATCTACGGAAGCAAAATCTGCTTTTAGGCCCTTTTCCTGCATTTTTTGGCGGACCCACATATTCAAATCGTCTTTTTTCAGTTCGTCAAAATTGACCACGCGCCCGGCATCAGAGCAAATTTCTGCCAGCACTTTTTCCGTTTTCATCTTTTTGGAATCGTTGTGGGTTAAAATAAATGTAGTGGTTGGGAGCGGATTGTCCAAATAGCGGATAAGTGCTTCCTTCGGCTCTTTGCGCAGTTTTTCTATGCCGGTCAATACGATAAGGCGGGCATCTGAAAAGACGGGGGAGGTGTTTGCCAAAGCCAATACTTCGCCCAGGTCCGCTTTATCCGCTTCGCTTTGAAAGGCATTGAAATCGTCCGGGTGGAGGATTTCGCGGATTTTTTGAATAATTAAATTTTTGCGATAGACATCTTCCCCCGTCAGCAAATAGACGGGGGAAATGGTGTTTTGCGTAAGTTCTGCGGATAATTTTTCGGCGGTAATTTTAGGCATTTTAGTGTGTAATTGTAGTATATTCCGGGTTGTTCATCACTTTCTTTTTATTTTCGCTCATCACCGAACCAAAGCCGTCCACGGTACGTTTGACAATATCCCGGGATAGTTTTTCAAAAACCACGTCGCGTGCCTGCACTTCGGTCATTCCGCCCGGAAGCGTAGAGGCCGAATAAATCTGCGTGCCTAAAAAGGCCGGCTCGCGCCATACGGGGGCATTAGTGGTTTTGTCCATAAACACGACATCCAGCCAAATATCCATACGGTAAACGGTGGGAATCAACTGGCTGTCGTACTGAATAGGAACATTTAAATAGCGGGAAATAGTAGTAACCACTACACCCTCGGCATTGGAATTTTCGGAAACGATTTGATAGGACCCGTTGCGCAAAAACTCATCATAAAGTTCATTGTAAAATTTATCTTCCAGCGCAAAGACTTCCGTTTTGTTCAAAATCGGCCGCACCGCAATTTTTTTGATATGTTGCGGCATAATTTGGGCCTGCGGTTTGTAAACAGCCCCTTCACTGGCACAAGCGGCCAAAGCCGCCACGGCGCACAAGGCACAGATAAATTTTTTCATACAAACTCCCTTTATTTTTTAGGTGCGGCCACGATACTTACCATACGGCCGGGTACAACGATAATTTTTTTGATTTCCAAGCCCTCTAAACTGCGTGCAACTTTGGGGCTGGCAAGCGCAATTTTTTCAATTTCCGCACGTTCGGCATTTCTGGGGACGGACACACGGTCGCGCACTTTGCCGTTTACCTGCACGCCGATTTCGGCCGTATCGTCCTGCATCAAGGCCTCGTTGGGTTTCGGCCAGGCCGATTTGACCACAAAGCCTTCGTAGCCCTTTTGCTGCCAGATTTCTTCGGTCAGGTGCGGGGCAAACGGATGCAACAGTTTTAAGAACGTTTGGAACGTATCTTGGCTGATTTGCGGCAACTTGCTGATGTCGTTGAACAATACCATTAAAGAAGATATCGCCGTATTAAAGCGGAAATTTTCAATATCTTCGCCTACTTTGGCAATGGTTCTGTTCTTTAAAATTTCACTCTTGCGCGGATCGGACTCGGGTACGATTTTAACCGTATCCGTCCACCCGCAAACACGTTTCAAAAAGCGTGTTACACCTTCAATCCCTTTCATATCCCAGGGTTTGCTGGCTTCAAACGGGCCCATAAACATTTCGTACATACGGAACGCATCTGCGCCGTATTGCGTAAGGATATCGTCGGGATTGACGACGTTCTTTTTGGATTTGGACATTTTCTCCACCATGGGGGAAAGTTCCTCCCCGGTGGTTTTTAAATAGGCTTTGCCGTCTTTAAAGTCAATTTCTTCGTAGCCGTGGTAGTTTCCCATTTTATCGCGGTACGAGAACGCCAAAATCATCCCTTGGTGGCGCAACTTGTGGAACGGCTCTTTATGGCTGACGTAGCCCAAATCGTAGAGCACGCGGTGCCAGAAGCGGGCATAAAGCAGGTGGAGTACGGCGTGTTCCGCGCCGCCAATGTAGCAATCCACCGGGCCGTAGGCCTTTTCAATGGCCGGGTCCACAAAAATTTGGTCGTTGTGCGGGTCCATATAGCGCAAATAGTACCAGCAAGAGCCGGCCCATTGGGGCATTGTATTGGTTTCCCGTTTGGCCGGGCCGCCGCAGTGCGGGCAAGTGGTATTGACCCAACTGTCCACCGTTGCCAAGGGCGATTCCCCGGTGCCGGAGGGTTCAAACTTTTCCACTTCCGGCAAGGTAAGCGGCAGTTGGCTTTCGGGCAACGGCACGACACCGCATTTAGGACAATGCACAATCGGGATAGGTTCACCCCAATAGCGTTGGCGGGCAAATACCCAGTCGCGCAATTTATAAGTTGTTTTTGCTTTTCCCAAGCCGCGCTCGGCCAGCCACTTAATCATAGCGGCTTTGGATTCTTTGACGCGCAAGCCGTTTAAAAAGCCGGAATTTACAAGTTCCCCGTCGCCCGTAAAGGCTTCTTTCTCCACGCCTTGCTCGCTTTTAATCACTTCAATAATTTCCAGACCGAACTTTTTGGCAAACGCATAATCGCGTTCGTCGTGGGCGGGCACAGCCATAATGGCTCCGGTGCCGTAGCCCATCAATACATAGTCGGACGTCCACACCGGGATTTTTTTACCGTTTACCGGATTTATGGCATATGCACCTGTAAAAACACCTGTTTTAATTTTATTTAAATCGCCGCGTTCTAAATCACTTTTTTTGGCGGCTTCGGCCTGGTAGGCGGCGACGGCGGCTTGTTGTTCGGGCGTTACGATTTTTTTAAGAAGCGGGTGTTCGGGCGAAACTACCATATAAGTAGCCCCAAACAGCGTATCCGGACGAGTGGTAAAAACGGTCAGCGTTTCGTCTGTGCCGTCCACCTTAAAGGTTACTTCGGCCCCATTAGATTTGCCAATCCAGTTGCGCTGCATCGCGAGCGTGCTTTCCGGCCAGTCCAATTCGTCTAACCCTTCCAAGAGTTTTTCGGCATAGTCGGTAATGCGCAAAATCCATTGGCGCAGGGCTTTGCGTTCAATTTCGTGGCCGCAGCGTTCGCACTTGCCGTTAAAAACTTCTTCGTTGGCAAGCCCCGTTTTGCAAGAGGGACACCAGTTTATCGGTACGGTGGATTCGTAGGCCAGGCCCTTTTTAAAAAGTTGCAGAAAAATCCATTGGGTCCATTTGTAATACTTGGGGTCCGTGGTATCAATTTCCCGGTTCCAGTCGTATGCGAGGCCAATGGCTTTAATCTGGCGTTTAAAATTTTGAATATTTTTATGAGTGGTAATCCGCGGATGAATCCCCGTGGAAATAGCGTAGTTTTCCGCGGGCAGGCCAAACGCGTCCCACCCCATCGGGTGCAGTACGTCGTAGCCGTTCATTAGTTTGTAGCGAACAAGAATGTCGGAAGCGGTGTATCCTTCCGGGTGGCCAACGTGCAGGCCCGCGCCCGACGGATACGGGAACATATCCAGACAGTAAAACTTTTTGCCTTTCGGCATTTTGGGGCTGGCAAAGAGGTTTGCTTTTTCCCAGCGTTCTTGTTGCTTTTTATCAATTTGCGGAAAGTTATCAATACTCATAATACCTTTATTTTAACAATTTTTCAGGGGGAAAGGGCAGGCTTTTTACGGGATAACGGTTTATTCGGGTCTGCGCTTTAAAAAAGCGGCTATTTCCTGTTGGTTCCCCAAAAAATAATCTTTGGCGGTGTGGCAGGTGTCGTCCAATTCCATTACCCACGGGGTGGCGGGAGGAACGACCAGTTCTTCTACGGCTTGTGGCGGTAATTTTTTGAAATATACGGCAAGGGCGCGCAATAAATCTTCGTGGGCGGCGAGCAACTGGATATCATAATATTTGTATGCCGGGAAAAGCACTTGCTCCAAAAAGCCGGCGGCCCGCTGTTGGGTTTGGTGTAAGGATTCCCCGTTGGGAGGTACAACTCCTGCCGGAACCAGTTTTTGGGCCGCCGAATTATCATCAGCGGGCGGCGGAGCCTTAAAAAAAGTTTGCCGGCACGCCAGAACGGCTGAAAGACCGTATTTTTGGGCCGCCTCTTGACGGGTTTTATTCTGGAAATCGCCATAGTGCCGTTCGTTTAAACGCCAGTCCGCTTGAACGGGTAATGAGCATTTGGCTTGGGCCAGCACGGTGTGCAAAGTTTCGCGCGCACGCTGTAAACAGGATGAGTAGGCGGCTTGCGGAAACAGACAGGCTTCTTTTAATAATTCCCCGGCGCGGGCGGCTTGGGTATGCCCTAACGCGGTCAGCGGGGCGTCGGCCCAACCTGTAAAGCGGTGCGCTAAATTATAGGTGCTTTGCCCGTGGCGCAATAAAATAAGTTTCTTCATAATCAGCCGTGCGGGTGGAACTTTTTGTGCTTGGCCTTTAAGTCGCTTACGTCCAAATGCGTATAGATTTGGGTTGTCGTTAAATTAGCGTGGCCCAGCATTTCCTGCAAACTCCTTAAATCTGCACCGCCTTGCAACAGGTGCGAAGCAAAGGTGTGGCGGAAGAGGTGCGGGTGGAGCGGTTGGGAAATATTGGCTTTGCGTCCTAATGCTGCAAGGTCTTTCCAAACAGATACGCGGCTTATTTTTTTGCCGTTTTTATTTAAAAAAAGTTCAGAGTCCACATCTTTGGCGGCAAAGTGCGCCTCACGCGCGGACAAATATTGCTTAATGCGTTCCACGGCGCGGTCGTGGATAGGAACAAAGCGTTGTTTCCCGCCCTTTCCCAAAGCCAGCACCCATTTTTCCACCAGGTTTACGTTTTCCAGCCGCAGGTTTATCAGTTCGCTTACGCGCAAGCCCGCCGCGTATAAGAGTTCAATAATGGTTACGGTGCGGATTTCATCAAATTTTTCAGCCGGATAAGAAAGGAGCCGGTCCATTTCTTCCCGCGTAAGTTGGGTGGGAATTTTTTGCGCCAATTTGGGCGATTTTAAAAAGCGGGTGGGGTCGTCCTTTATTTTTTCCTCAATCAGCAAGAATTTATAAAAGCATTTTACGGCTTCCATTTTTCGGAAGATACTGGTAGCGGCCAGTTTTTCAATTACACGCAACTGGTAATTGTATTGGTCCAAAAAATCAGGTTCAATGGTTAAGGGGTCTTTTTCATTGGCGATACAATATTCCAAAAAGTGTTCCGTATCACTGCCGTAAGAAGCGGTGGTATTGGGGGAGAGTTGGCGCTCAAAGGTTAAATGGTTTTTAAAATCTTCCAACAGGGATTGGTTAGTCATCTTGAATAATTTTTCCTTCCTTGGCGGATAAAACACAAATATCCGGTGCAAAGATAAGCGGCTCTTGGGCTTCTTCCAAGCCGTAGGTGGTTTCGGTAAAAATAAGGTGTTGGACCGAGCAAACCGGAATTAATACGGGTAGTTTTTCGCCTGTAAAAGCGAGTTCACGGTTTTGTTCCGTTAGCGGGATAATCGTGAGCGGATAATCCTTTGGCGCGTAAAAGGTGTACATTAGATTCAGGGCCGCGGGCGGATAACCGGTTTTGGCGGTGTCTACCAAAATAGCGTGGCGTTTTTCTGTTTGGGTTAAATAAGCAAGAGCATTTTTTAAACCTGTCGGCTCGTGCCTAGCGTTGTGTACAAATTCCCAATGCTCGCCCACCCAACCTGTCAGCAGAAGAGGAAGCAGGATAATCAAAATTCTATGCCGTTCCTGTAAGTGGAACAGCGCATAGGACAGTAACAGTAAAAAGGACGGCAGCGCTGCCAAAAAGTAGCGGTCCATCCACAGGTTGTATTTGTGCGAAACGAGGGTTATGACCCCTAGCAGTATCAAGGTTTGGCCCAGGGGCAAGACTAAATCGGGGCGGAGCAAAAGAGTTTTTTTATATGTGAATAAAATAGAGGTTCCCGCCACGACAATTAAGATAATAAGGCCGCCCAGTATCAGGTTAGAGCCGAATAGAAATTGGGCAATTTCAAAACTGGCCTGTACAGGGGGCGTGGTGTACCACCACGAGGAGCCGGGGGCGGACATCAACCGCACCGTGTGATATACCCACGGCAGCCAACACGCAAATACAACCGCAGTACCTAAAAAGACGGTTTTTCGTCCTGTTTTTAAGTAACAGGCATAAATGAAAACGATTAATGCCGTAATAAAAAAGAGTGCGGAGGAAAAATAATGCAGGTACGCGGCAAATAAACCGGTAAAAAAGAAAGCACTCCACCGCTTGGCGGACGGGTTTTTATGAGCGGATAACACATCCAAAATAGAAAGTGCCTGCAATGTTAATGATGCCACCGCCAGTACCGCAAAGGAATAAGCCCGTATAATGCCCGCAAATTGTACCAAGGCAAAAGAGCCCGCCATTAGGGCGGTGAAAATAAAGCGTTGGGTAAGATTCCACCGTTTTGGGGCTAAAAACCAAACCAGCGGAATTGTAGCGGCCGAGACAAGTGCGCTCAGCAGATGCATATAATCCGCAGTGAGCGGAAAAATATGGTTCCAGCCGTATAATATGAAATTAAAAAGTGGCAGGTTGACGTCTTTTAACAGCATTTCCCGCCAAATGTATCCCCACGAAAACCCTGGGAAAGCCGTAGCCATAGAATAGAGTTCATCATATTGCAGGCCCAAATGCAAAAGTGCGAAGCGCTGGCAGAACATATAAAAGGCCAGTACGCCCGAAACCGCAAGTGAGACCACTGTGATAATTTTGTGAATTTTCTTCATATTAGGTTATCCATATTATAGAAAATTATAGTTATGGAAAGGGATACCCGGCTGAGTGCCTTGGCAAATGGTTTTGGCAGTTCCGGTAATCGTTCACCGAAGATAGGGGAATATACAGCAAAAGGCCCCGCTAAAAGCGGGGCCGGGGGTGTTGCAGATTATTTCTTTGTAACCTTTTTAGGTTCCTTGGCGGGTTCCGTTTTTGTCTGTTCCGCCGCATCGGCTTTTTTGCCGTTGTAGTGGTGGCCGAGGTATTTGACGTATAATTTGTCTTCAATCTCAGCGGCCAGTTCGGGGTTGTCCTTTAAATATTGGCGGGCGTTTTCGGCACCTTGGCCCAATTTTTCATCTCCGTAGATAAACCAACTTCCGCTTTTTTCAATAAAGCCGGCCTCTACCCCTTTATCAATAATGCAGGCTTCGCGCGAAATGCCGTGCCCGAGAATCATCGTAAATTCGGCTTGGCGGTACGGCGGCGCCACTTTGTTTTTGGTTACTTTTGCGCGTACGCGGGTGCCGATGACTTCGTCGCCTTTTTTCAAATTTTCAATGCGGCGGACGTCAATGCGGACAGAGGCGTAAAATTTAAGGGCCAACCCGCCTGGCGTAGTTTCCGGGTTGCCGAACATTACACCGATTTTTTGGCGCAACTGGTTAATAAAAATAATACTTGTTTTTGTTTTATTGAGCAGACTCGTTAATTTGCGTAGGGCTTGGCTCATCAGTCTGGCTTGCAGGCCGACGTGGGAATCTCCCATTTCGCCTTCAATTTCGGCTTTCGGTACCAAAGCCGCTACGGAATCTACCACAATTAAATCAATCGCACCCGAGCGCACGAGTTTTTCGGCAATTTCAAGGGCTTGTTCGCCGGAGTCGGGTTGGGAAACCAGCAGTTCGTCCACATTTACACCCAAATTAGCCGCATATACCGGGTCCAAGGCGTGTTCCGCATCAATAAAGGCCACGGTGCCGCCCATTTTTTGTGTTTGGGCCGCCACGTGCAAAGATAACGTCGTTTTGCCGCCGGCTTCGGGGCCGTAAATTTCAATCACGCGCCCGCGCGGAAGCCCGCCTACACCCAAGGCTAAATCCAAGGACAGCGCGCCCGTGGGAATTGCTTCCACGTTTTTTACGCCGCCTCCGCCCAGTTTGCAAATCGCTTCTTTCCCGAACGCTTTTTCAATCTGGCCGAGAGCCAAATCAAGCGCTTTTTGTTTGTTTGCGTCCATAAAACTCCTCCAAGTAGGTTTAAATGGTTACGGCGTCTTTTTGTTCCACCGCCGCGCCGTGAAAGGTCAACTTCCCGGCTGATTTATCAAAGTTTACAATAATTTTGGTATGGTCCGGATAGCGGCTGATAAGGATATTTTCCGCCAACGGGTCTTCCAGTTCGCGCTGTAACGTGCGCAATAAAGGGCGCGCTCCGTATTTCACGTCAAAGCCTTTTTCCACCAAGAAATCTTTTGCTTCCTTTGTCAGTTCCAAAGATAAATTACGCTCCGCCAGTTTGTCATCAACCTCTTCTAAGGCTAAGTCCAAAATAGCACCGATATTTTCTTTGGAAAGAGAGTGGAACACCACGATTTCATCAATACGGTTGATAAATTCCGGGTTGAAGGTTTTTTTGACTTCTTCCATTACGTTTTTGCGCATATCCCGGTATTCTTGTTCCTCGGTTTGGTGGGCGGCAAAACCCAAGGTGCTGCCTTTGTTGGTAATTTCACGCGCGCCGACGTTGGACGTCATAATAATCACGCAATTTTTAAAACTGACCTTATGGCCCAAATTATCGCTTAAAGAACCTTCGTCCAGCACTTGCAGTAAAATGTTGTAAATGTCCGGGTGGGCCTTTTCCAGTTCGTCCAATACCACCACGCTGTACGGGCGGCGGCGCACGGCTTCGGTCAGTTGCCCTCCTTCCTCATACCCTACATATCCGGGCGGCGCGCCGATAAGGCGCGAGACGGCAAATTTTTCCATATATTCGGACATATCCAAACGAATCATAGCATCCTCGTCGCCGAACAGAAACGTCGCCAAACTTTTAGCCAGTTCCGTTTTTCCTACACCCGTAGGCCCTAAGAACAGAAAGCCTCCAATCGGGCGGTGCGGATTTCCTAACCCTGTCCGGTTGCGGCGAATTGCCTGCGAAACGGCTTTTACGGCATCATCCTGCCCGATAATGCGCTCGTGGAGATGTTCTTCCATATGTAAAATTTTATCCGTTTCGCTTTGGGTTAAGCGCGTAACAGGGATACCCGTCCATTTGGAAGCGACAAGCGCAATATCCTCTTCGGTTACTTGCGGAACTTGCTTGTCGTGTTCTTCGTGCCATTTTTGTTTTAAATGGTCAATATACCCCTTTAAACGGGCTTCGGTATCTTTTGCGGCGGCGGCTTTTTCAAACTCTTTATTTGCCATTGCTTCGTCTCGAAGAAGTCGCGGTACGCGGACTCCGGCTCGTGGCTCTTGCGCCAGA
>OIZS01000944.1_pt1 | contig 10570 bp, 8 predicted proteins | sample 1588641 | NCBI WGS metagenome assembly OIZS01 (sample SAMN03283240) | human gut metagenome | biome: human-associated habitat; material: feces | host: Homo sapiens | place: Peru | collected 2012
TTAGCATAATTCTTAGTTACCGTATCCGTAATTTTCACTTTGCAATCTTTTAAAGCATATACATTTTTACCATATCCATTAATTTCAACAGAATCGCCTCTATTGCCCAATGCATATACGTCACCACCTACACCTCTAACAATATGCAAAAATCCTCCTTTGGCAACGGTGGGACCAGTATAAGCATTTTCGCCAAGTAAAATCAAGCCTACAGAACCAGTCTTCTCTAATCCAGCATGAATATCATTAACGTTTTTCTCGGAAATATCATTACTCCAAATGCTATAGTTACGACCTTTAAAATTATCTTCTGCTTTTTTCGTGTCTACTTGATACATATAAAATTTTTCATTACTATATCTTGTCGTAATATCTTCTTGATAAAGTCTATCAACATCAATAGCACCTAAACCTTGAACTGCTTTACCTGCATCAACAATGCCTTGTCCAAAAACTTCTTCTCTTGTACATTCACGATAACTTCTTTTTATATCAGCTTGCTTAAATTCTTCATAGCTTGTATATTTATTAGTTAGATATTTTTCATACATCTGTCTCATTGCATTATCAACATCTTTACTATTTAAGTTATTGATTTTCTTGTTCACTAAAATAAGTTTCAATTCTTTTACTAATTCTCCATCATCAGTAAAGACTAATTGGCAATATACAGGAGCTAATCGAAACTTATTATTTGCAGTAGAAAGAATAGTGTCACAAAGCCCTTCACCAGAAAGATATGGAAAAGCTTCCTTTACTAAAGCACTTACTCCAGTTACATGTGGTGTTGCCATTGATGTACCAGTCATTTCTCCATACTTAAGTCCGTTTTTAGTTGAATTAATCCTTACCCCGGGAGCCATAACAGTCGTCTTAGACAACTTATTTCCTGGTGTATTACTAGTCAATCCTAAAAAACTAGCTTCTTCTGTAGAAGATGATGAATCAAGAGCTCCAACAGTTATATAATTATTTCTATATTTTTTATTATCATAATCTATAATACCACCATTTATAGAAGGATTTATTTCAGTATCATTACCTATAGCTTTGACTATTATTCCACCTTTATTAATAATTGATTCATTAATTATTTTTGTTCCATAAGTAGAACCAGCCCCACCAAAACTCTCATTTACTGCAACAATATCATCACCTATTTTTATTAGCAATTTATCCATCCATGATCCAGCGAACAGCGTGCTTATTCCAAAAGCATCAACTTTAGAGTTATATGCAACGCCATGCATATTTTTAGGATTTTTAATATTATCATTTTTTCTTGCAGCCATAATACCTACTACATGAGTAGAGTGTTCGCTAGTTTCAAGATTTCCATATTTATTCTGAATATTATTTTCCCCATTACTATTTAAATCCTTATGTAAAATATCAGGTAATCCATTTTCCATCATTCCTAACTTAACGCCATTTCCTGTGTATCCTAATGCATATGCTTTATCTGCATTAATACTTGCCAAGCCCGTGCTATTTTGAAATTCATTAATTGTATTAACTCGATTTATATCCTCATCAAATATACTATATTGCTCATTTCTTATTGAAGTAGCTATATTATTTAGCTTTTCACCGTTAGCAAAATTCTTAAACGTGTCATCATTCCCACTAGCATACACGCTTCCCATCGCAGACATAGCTAACGCTAAACCAACTATCAAAGCAAGCTTGCTCTTTCTACCTGTCTTGATTAAGTTAAAATGTCTTTTTTTCATCTTGAGTTCCTCCTTAATTCACAGCTTTTATAAACAAAGAAGCACAATAGAGCATTAGCGATAGCTTTCATAGTAACTAACACTCTATACTTATCATTATAGGATTTTTAAAATCTTACGTCAACGATTTTATGATGTTTAGTGCTCTGATTTTTGTATACTTATAGCCTATAATATCTTATGGAGGCGAAATATATGTACGAAGATTTTTTTGCTAAACGCTTAACAGAACTCAGACAACAGAAAAAGATATCTGCAAGGGAAATGAGCTTGGCCATCGGTCAAAATGAAAGCTATATAAATCGAATTGAAAACAAACTTAACTATCCGTCTATGCAGGGATTTTTCTATATATGTGAATACCTCAACATTACGCCTCAACAATTCTTTGATAAGCAGAATCCTTCCCCTGAAAAAATTACCAAAGCGCTTAACCTGCTAAAAAATTTACCACCAGAACAGATTGATATCATAGTTTCGTTGCTAGACACTATGCAAAGCAAAAAAGACTGATTAGCTAGATTGATTTTGAATCTAACTAACCAGTCTTTTATTTTGCCTAATACTATGCCCTTACTGCACAAAAATATCTCTCACGACATTTATATCTATGCCCTTCGTCTGCAAAAAGCCGAAGAAATACGCCTGCTCCAGACGCTTCTTGAAGCCCTCCAGCCCATTGCCATCGTCCGCCACAGTCACGCGATACATTTCCATCGGCGCTGCCTGATAGGTCGCCGCCGTATTCAGACCGATATGCCCCGTCAGCGCACGGTAAAAGCCATATTTCTTGGCCGCAGCAATAACCGTCGGATTATAGCTGCCGTTCGGATAAGCCAAGGTGCGCACAATGTAGCCGTCAAACTTCTTCTTGAGCCAATAACGCGATGTATCCAGCTCCCAGACAAGATATTTTTCAGGAATCTTGCCCAGCGGCCCATGACTGTACGTATGCGAGCCAAGCTCCATGCCTGCGTCAATCAGGCCCTTGATTTCCTGCTCATTCATATGCGTTTCATCGCCCATATCCTTGTTGATAACAAAGAACGAGCCCTTAGCATCATATTTTTGCAGCAGCGGCAGCACCACGCTGTAATTATTTTTATAGCCGTCATCAAAGCTCAGCGCAACATACTTGTCCACGCTCTCGCCCTTTTGCAAGCGCTCCGCCAGCTCAACCACCGTTACCATCGTATAGCCCTGCTCCTTCAGATAGCGCAGATGCGCTTCAAAAAGCTCCGGCTTCATAATCAGCGTCTTAGGCCAGTCCGCGCCCTCGTCATTGCCAACAGCATGATACATGAGCACCGGCGCACCGGTCTTGCGATACGCAGCATATTCCTGCTGCCAGCGTTCGCCGTTCAGCTGCCACGCTATACCAGCGCCAGCCGCCGCCAGCACGACTAAAAGCAGTAGTCCCAGCAATATTTTCTTCATCATGCTTCCTTCTCCATTTCCATACCCAAGCCAACAGCAATCTCCTGCAGCTTCTTCAGACGGTGATTGATGCCGGATTTGCCCAGTCCGCCGGAATATTCCACAAGGTCATTCAGCGATACGTCCTGATGCTCAAGGCGCAGCTTCGCCACCTCCTGCAGCGGCTGCGGCAGCTCGGCCAGCCCCATGTGCTCATCAATATAATGGATGCAGCGCACCTGACGCACCGCAGCCTTGACCACCTTATTCAGGTTAGCCGTTTCGCAGTTCACCGCACGGTTGACATTATTGCGCATCTCCTTAACAATACGCACATTTTCCAGCTCCATCATCGCATTATGCGCACCAATAACGCTGAGAAAATTGATAATGCTTTCACCGTCCTTCAGATAGACGATATACTCATTTTTTCTGTCAGTCAGCTTTGCCTTCAAAGAGAAGCTTTGCATAATCTTGATAATCGTATGCGCAAAATCCTCATTCTCTGTCACCATCTCCAGATGATAATCGCTCGACGGACGGCTGATGCTGCCGCCGCCTAAAAAAGCACCGCGCAAAAAGGTACGCTTGCAATCATGGTTTTCCAGAAGCGGATTCTTCAAATCGCTCTCTACGCTCAAAAGCTGCAGCTCATAAAGCGCTGTACTTACCTGCGGCGACGGAATAACCTGCACCTGATAGCGGTTATTTTTCTTCAAACGGCGCGAGCGGGTGATAACGACCTCGGTCTGCACCTGATAATTGCTCTTCAAAAGCTGCAGCGCACGACGTGCCAGCGCAGCATTTTCTGTAGAAAAGTGGATGCCGACATTCATACCGCGGATGACAATCGCGCCGCTCATGCGCAAAAGTCCCAAAAGCTCCGCCTTATCCCCGGCTACATCATTAGTTTCAATGCGGGATAATTCATTTTTTACATCATTAGAAAAAGACATCGGCCTCCTCCTTTCTTAAACTTTATTTATCCTCTTTAGAAAGCTTCTTCATACCCTGCTTCATAAAGAAATAATCAAAGAACTGCATACCGCGTCCAAACAGACGCAGACGATAAATCAAGGCGATAAGAATGCGTGCCAGCTTACGCGGATCATGGCGCACAAGGTCATCCTTGCTTATCAGGCGCGCAGGCACAACCGTAATACCCAGCTCACGGATTTTATCAATATCCGGCCTGATCGGCATCGAGCCCTCCGCATTATACTGGCGCAGCTGCTCGCCGGTGATTTCCTGATCGTTGACAATAACATAATCAAGGAACTGCGCTCCGGCATGCTTAATCAGCGCCTGCACATGCTCATACGCGCCATAGCCATCAGTTTCGCCCGGCTGCGTCATAACGTTGCAGACATAAATCTTCACCGCCTTCGACTGCAGCACAGCCTCGCGGATGCCGCTGACCAGCATATTCGGAATAACACTCGTATATAAGCTGCCCGGCCCGAAAATCAGTACATCAGCCTTCAAAATCGCCTCAATAGCGCCGTTGGCCGCCTCCGCATCAGCAGGCAGCATCAGCATACGCTTGATATGCTTGCGTGCCTTTGGAATCTCCGACTCGCCTGTAACGACCGTGCCGTCCGTCATGCGAGCCTGCAGCTGGATATTCTCCAGCGTCGAGGGAATAACTCTGCCGCGCACCTTGAGAATCTGGCTCGTCGCATTCAGTCCGGCCTCCATGCCGCCCTCAGCCTGCGCCATCGCTGCAATAAAAAGATTGCCAAAGCAATGGCCTGCCAGCGGCGAATCGCCCTGAAAGCGGTACTGCATCAGACGCTCCATCAACGGCTCACGGTCAGCCAAGGCCGTCAGGCAGTTACGCAAATCACCGGGCGGAATAATGCCCAGCTCCTTACGCAAGCGTCCGGAGGAGCCGCCATCGTCCGCCGAGGTCACGACAGCAGTACAGTTATTAGTGATATATTTCATACCACGCAAAAGCGTCGACAAGCCTGTGCCACCGCCCACAACGGTAATCGCAGGACCATGCGTCAGCTTACGCTGCATAAAAATTGTTTCCATCAGCGAGCCGCTTTTCTCCGGCAAAACCACAGAAACAACCGAGCTGATCAGGCGGCGTGTACCATAGACCATGATAGCGAAGCCAACTATAAGAAAAGCTACGCCCAGCGTCATAATCAGGCCATTAGAATAGCGTCCTGTCGTCAGATAGGTCATCTGAAACAGCAGCTCCTCCGCCTTGCCCATCAGCTGATAATTAAAAAATAAAGCTAAGCCCAAGGCACAAAGCAAAACGCCCACCGCAAACAGCAGCAGCCAGCGCTTCAAATTAATGCCCGGACATAACCAGCTAATCCAGCCCATAGCTTCCTCCCTTAATTCTTTTTGGGAATATCTCGATGAGTAACTTCCACATTATAGCCCTTTTCGCGCAGATGCTCATACAGCTTATTGGCAATAAACACGCTGCGATGCTGGCCGCCGGTGCAGCCAACGCTGATAACAAGCTGCGCCTTACCCTCGTTGATATACTGTGGTACAAGAAAATCAAGCAGCTGCTCCTCAAGCTTCAAATACTGGAAGGTCTGCGGATAGCGGCAGATAAAATCAGCCACGGGACGGTCGTTGCCCGTCATATGGCGCAGCTCCTCAACATAAAACGGATTCGGCAGAAAGCGCACATCCAGCACAAGGTCGCTGTCCAGCGGCAGGCCATGCTTAAAGCCAAACGAACGCACAACAATACCCATGCGCTCCTTCGACGAGCCCTCGCCAAAAAGCTCCGTCACCTTCGCCTTCAGCTGCGCCGGGCTCAGCGTTGTCGTATTGATAAGATACGTCGCCTTCTCGCGCAGCGGATCCAAAAGCTCACGCTCACAGGTAATATTTTTCAACAGCGTATTGCGCTCACCCAAGGGATGACGGCGACGCGTTTCCTTATAACGGCGCACCAGCGTCGCATCAGAAGCATCAAGAAAAAGTAACTCATATTTCTGTCCGCTGGCCTCCATCTCATCGAGAACCTGTAAAAGCTTATCGAAAAAAGCACCGCCGCGGATATCGACAACGAGTGCAACCTTATCCTCAGAAGTCTGGCGGCAAAGCTCCGCAAATTTAGGAATCAGCGTCGCCGGCAGATTATCAATGCAAAAGAAATTCAAATCCTCCAGCGTGCGCACAACCTGCGTCTTGCCTGCACCGGACATACCGGTAATAATCAGAAAGTGTGACTGCATCTTGCTTCACCTCTTATAATTCATTAGTAAATTCTATTATACCATAAAATAAAGCCGATAGCGCATAAAAAATGCAGGCTGCTCGCATAACAGCCTGCATTCTTCGAGATTTTAAGGTGTAAGTTTGTATTAGCAATTTTAATGAAAACTAATTAATTAAGGTTCGGCTTGCTGCGCGGACGATCAAGGTCCTTGAGCATCTGCATATCGCGGTCAGTGCCACGGCCTGCAGTTGTCAGATAGCCGCCAATCATGATGCCGCTTGCGCCGCCATTGAGTGCCATGGATTGCAAATCACGCAGGTTAACCTCACGGCCGCCGGCAGTACGGATTTGTGCCTTCGGCAATACGAAGCGGAAAACTGCAAATGCGCGCAAGATTTCGAGCGGAGACAGCGGTTTGTTGTTTTCAAACGGTGTGCCCGGAATCGGTGTCAGCATATTCAGCGGTACGCTGTCAATGCCAAGCTCTTTCAGAGTGAAGGCCCATTCTACACGCTGCTCACGCGTTTCGCCAAGGCCAAGGATACCACCGCTGCAAACACGCAGGCCAGCAGCCTGGGCATTTTTGATGGTAACGAATTTATCAGCATAAGTATGAGTAGTGCAAATGTTAGGGAAGTTGCTGCCGGCAGTTTCCAGATTGGAATGGTAGCGGGTTACGCCAACCTTGCGCAGCTCCTGTGCCTGCTCTACGGTAAGAATGCCCAGAGAAGCGCAAACCTCAATGTGCAGCTCTTCCTTGATGCGCTTCAGAGTGCGGCAGATGTTTTCAAAGTCATCAGCCTTGCTCTGGCCGCGGCCGCTGGTTACGATGGAGAAGCGTACAGCGCCTGCTTCCTTAGCCTTCTTTGCTGCATTGAAGATTTCCTCTTCGCTCAGCAGACCATATTCCTTAACGCCGGTATGATAATGTGCGGATTGAGCGCAGAACTTGCAGTTCTCACTGCACTTGCCGCTGCGGCCATTGATGATAGCACAGCAGTCAACCTCATTACCAGCATATTTTTGGCGAATCTTGTCAGCCATGGACAAAAGCACCATGGTATCGTCATCGCTCACATTTATCAAGTATTCAGCTTCTTCTTTAGTAATATCCTGGCCGTTCAAAACCTTCTCGGCCAAAGCAATAATTTTTTGCATTATCATTCACATCCCTAATCTTAGTAGTTAACCGACGTCCCTCGTTGGTTAACTGTATCTATTATATAGCAGAATCGAGGTTACGTCAACCGTTAATTTATAATGCGTTAACTCTGTACGAAAAAAGCGCTGCGTTAAGCACACGCAGCGCAAAATATTATCTTATTCCGGCAATGCCCAGCACCAGTCCCAGCACACCGCTCAGGCAGAGCGTGCGGATAACGCTCACCTTGTGACGGATGCACCATAAGGAAATCGGCAGGACAATGCAGCCGACTAAATCAACCTTCGTAAAATCCTTAGGCAGCGTTTCTGTATTCCACAAGGCCAGCAGCACAAAGCTCATGCCGGCAGAACAGATAAGCGCCACAACAGCAGGACGCAGACCGTTCAAAATGCCACGAATCGGACCGATATCACCATATTTGAAGAACAGCTTCGCTAAAATCAGCACAATGAAAATCGACGGAAAAACAAAGCCCACCGTCGCCGCTACTGCACCCGGCAAACCTGCTACCTTCGTACCAACAAATGTCGCTGCATTAATGCCGATTGGTCCCGGCGTCATCTGCGAAATCGTAAAAATATCAATAAACTGCGCCATCGTCATCCAGGCGTGATTGTCGATAACCTCGGCCTGAATCAGCGGCATTGACGCATAGCCTCCGCCCACGCAAAAAAGGCCGACCTTGACAAAGCTCCAAAAAAGTTCCCAGTAAATCATTTGCCAGCCTCCTTACGCATACTTTTTATCACGCAGCAGAAAGAAGCCTATAATAGCATCCACAATAACTGCGTACATCAAATTAACATTAAAGAAATAATTAGCGATAAACGTGCCCGCTATAATCACAAGCGGCAGCGTCAGCTTTTTCTTCAGCTCCTTCTGGAGCAGGTCAATCGCCACATTGATAATAATCGCCGTCGCACCGCACTGCATCCCCTTTAAAAGCAGCTGGATATACTGGTTGTGCGCAAAGCTGTCATAAGCATAGAAGATTAGCGTCAGCGTAATCAGCGGCGGCAGAATCGTCGCCAGCAGTGCTACCAGCGTGCCTAAAAAGCCGCCCATGCGATAGCCTAGGATGATAGCCGAATTTGCTGCCACAACGCCAGGCGCTGACTGCGCAATCGCTACGAGATTGAGCGCGTCCTTATCATCCAGCCATTTATATTCATCAACAAACTTTGCCTTCAAAAGCGGTATAATAACAAAGCCGCCGCCAATCGTAAAGGCGCTGATAACAAAGGTTGACTTGAAGAGCCTCCAGTAGAAATTTTTCTCTGCTGCTGCCTCCTGCATATTTAACAACTCCCTCATTTGTAGAATAGAAATATTATAGCACAATCAACGATAAAAAGCACTATTAGGCTATGCTATTTCCAATAAAAAAACACACCCTGCTGCCGAAATCCTCAGCAGCAGAGTGTGCAATCCTATAGCCTACTCAAGCTATTTTATACAGTTTTTGATGCAGCGATTACATCATACCGGGCATACCGCCGCCCATCGGAGGCATTGCCGGCATAGCGCCTTCCTTAGCAGGCTTGTCAGCTACAATGGATTCAGTGGTCAGAACCATAGCAGCGATGCTTGCAGCATTTTGCAGTGCGCTTCTGGTAACCTTAGTCGGGTCAACGATACCAGCAGCAATCATGTCAACATATTCTTCAGTCAGAGCGTTGAAGCCGTAGCCTTTTTCGCTGCGTTTGATGGTGTCAACAATAACTGCGCCTTCCAGACCGGCATTGTAAGCGATTTGACGAACAGGCTCTTCGATAGCGCGTTTAACGATTTCTACGCCAGTCTTTTCGTCGCCGGTAGCTTCGATGTTTGCCAGAGAAGCTTGAACCTGCAGCAGAGCAGTGCCGCCGCCAGCAACAATGCCTTCAGCAACAGCAGCGCGAGTTGCATTCAGAGCATCCTCAATGCGCAGCTTTTTGTCTTTCAGCTCAACCTCGGTAGCAGCGCCAACCTTGATAACAGCTACGCCGCCAGCCAGTTTAGCCAGACGCTCTTGCAGTTTTTCTTTATCAAAATCAGAAGTGGTTTCCGGAATTTGTGCACGGATTTGTGCTACGCGAGCAGCGATAGCATCCTTGTCGCCAAAGCCATCAACGATGGTGGTCAGTTCTTTGGTTACGCGAACCTGACCTGCACGGCCAAGGTCAGCAATAGTTGCGCTGTCCAGCTTACGGCCAACCTCTTCACTGATAACAGTAGCACCAGTCAGAGTTGCGATATCCTGCAGCATTGCTTTACGACGGTCGCCGAAGCCAGGAGCTTTAACAGCAACAGCCTTGAAGGTGCCACGCAGCTTGTTGACAACCAAGGTTGCCAGTGCTTCGCCTTCAACATCTTCAGCGATGATGAGCAGCTCGCCGCCGTTTTGAACAACCTTTTCCAAAACCGGCATAATGTCGGCAATCATGGTGATTTTTCTATCGGTAATGAATACGTACGGATTGCTCAGTACAGCTTCCATTTTGTCAGCATCGGTTGCCATGTACGGGGAGATGTAGCCACGGTCGAACTGCATGCCTTCAACAGTTTCCAGATGAGTTTCCATGGTTTTGGATTCTTCAACAGTAATAACACCGTCGTCGCCAACCTTTTCCATAGCGTCAGCAATCAGATTGCCGATTTCGTCGTCAGCAGCGGAGATAGAAGCAACCTGTGCTTTTGCAGCTTTGGTTTCAACCTTTTGGGAAACATTTTTCAGTTCGTCAACGAGAACGTCAACTGCTTTTTTGATGCCTTTTTTCAGAACCATCGGGTTAGCACCGGCAGCAACGTTGCGCATGCCTTCGTTAATCATAGCCTGTGCCAGAACGGTAGCAGTAGTGGTGCCGTCGCCAGCAACATCGTTAGTTTTGATGGATACTTCTTTAACCAGCTGCGCGCCCATGTTTTCAAACGGATCTTCCAGCTCGATGTCACGAGCAATGGTTACGCCATCGTTAGTGATGGTCGGTGCGCCGAATTTCTTTTCCAGAACAACGTTACGGCCTTTAGGACCGAGAGTTACTTTTACAGCGTCAGCCAGAGCATTTACGCCACGCT
>OIZS01000945.1_pt1 | contig 10569 bp, 12 predicted proteins | sample 1588641 | NCBI WGS metagenome assembly OIZS01 (sample SAMN03283240) | human gut metagenome | biome: human-associated habitat; material: feces | host: Homo sapiens | place: Peru | collected 2012
ACCCGGACGTGGAGTACAGCGAGATGTTCGTGGACAACTGCGCCATGCAGATCGTAAAGAACCCCGCGCAGTTCGATGTCATCGTCACCGAGAATATGTTCGGCGATATCCTCTCCGATGAGGCTTCGATGATCACCGGCTCCATCGGTATGATCCCGTCCTCCTCTCTGGGCGATGGCACCCGGGGCCTGTACGAGCCCATTCACGGCTCGGCCCCCGACATTGCGGGCAGGGATATCGTCAACCCCACCGCCTGCATCCTCTCTGCCGCCATGATGCTGCGCTACTCCTTTGGCATGACTGAGGAAGCCGATGCCATTGAGAATGCTGTGAACAAGGTGCTGGACAAGGGCCTGCGCACGGCGGACAACATGAGCGAAGGCTGCACCTGCCTGGGCTGCACCGCTATGGGTGATGCGATCCTGGCCGAGATCTGATCTGAAATGAATCGCCCTCTCTGTCAGCGTGAACGCGCTGCCAGCTCTCCCGAAGGGGGAGCTGGCAAGGCCTACGGCCTTGACTGAGAGGGCATTTTCGTTCTCTCAAAAACAAAAATGCAAACTTTTTGCAAATTCCTCTTGCAATTTGCATCCGAAGCGTGTATAATCTCCCTTGCACGAAAATGCAAATTGATTGCAATTTACTGCAATAAAGCACATTACAGTTGTTTTTGGAGTATCAAATGGAATTGTTTCTGGATGTTCTGGGCGAATCTCTGGTGGACACCGCCAAGATGCTGCCCTTCCTGTTTTTGGCCTATCTGTTTATTGAATATGTGGAGAACCGCCACGGCGAGCGCATCGAAGCCATTCTGGCGGGGGGTGGGCGCTGGGGCTCTGTTCCGGCGGCGCTGCTGGGCTGTGTGCCCCAGTGCGGTTTCTCTGCCATTGCGTCCAATTTCTATGCGTCCCGGGTCATCAGCCTGGGCACGCTGATGGCCGTGTTCCTCGCCACCAGTGATGAAGCGGTTCCGCTGCTGGTCTCCATGCCTGCCTACTGGGATAAGCTGGTGCTGCTCATGGTCATCAAGGTGCTCTACGCCATTGCGGTGGGCCTGGTGCTGGATTTTGTCCTGCGGGGCGTTCTGCCCAGGAGCCTGCGGGGCGGCTATACCGGCAGCGCCGATGAGATCGACTGCCACGAGGAGCACAGCGATGAGGAGGGCAAGCCCGCCCCCATCTGGAAAGCCGCCCTTCGACACACGCTGGAGATCTTCGTGTTCATCTTTGTGTTCAGTCTGGTGTTCGGCCTCATTGTGGAGGGCGTGGGTGAGGATGTCTTTGCCGACGCTCTGGGCCGGATGGGTTTCTTCCAGCCGGTGGTGGCCGCACTGGTGGGGCTGATCCCCAACTGTGCCGCCAGCGTCCTGCTGACCCAGCTCTATGTGGAGGGAGCCCTCCGCTTTTCCAGTCTGGTGGCAGGTCTGTGCACCGGCGCGGGCGTGGGCCTGGCCGTTCTCTGGCGGGCAAACCCCTCCTGGAAGCAGAACCTCTTTATCACCGGCCTGACCTGGGCTGCCGGTGCGGCTGTGGGTGTTGGGATCCAGATCGTGGTAGCCATTTTCGGTTAAAGTAAAATATTCAGTCAAAACGCCGTTTCGGGATATCCCGGAGCGGCGTTTTGTGTTATACTAGACAGTATCAAAACGATAAAATGGCTCACCCTCTCCGTCATCGCTTGCGCGATGCCACCTCCCCCAAAGTGGGAGGTCTTGACAGTCTTTGGGAAGTTTCCGATTATGTCAAAAGCTCTCCCTTTGGGAGAGCTGGACGCGAAGCGGCCTGAGAGGGTGAGGATGCTGAAATAGGAGCAACGATGCAATATAAACTTCTGGCAAGCGATTTCGATAATACCCTTGTTCCCTTTGGGGAACCCTGCCCCCGCCCGGCGGTGGTCAAGGCCGTGAAAAAGATGCAGGCCGCAGGCGGCAAATTTGTGCTGAGCACCGGCCGCGGCTACTGCGTGATCAACAAGCAGCAGCTGGGCGGCATCCGGTTCGACTACGCCATCACCAACAACGGAGCCTGCGTGGTGGACAGGGACGGCGCGATCATCGCCGAGCACCCGATGACCAATGAGGAAATGTACGCACTGGTGGATTTCTGCGAGGATTACAACTACCCTCTGCAGTTCAATTTCCGGGATGGATACTATGCCTACTGCGAATACGAGAGCCTCCGGGATTTCTACGCCCAGCTGGGCAGCAGCGGCCTGACCTGCAAGGACGGCGAGGATCAGGATCGCCATCTCATCGATATGCCCCATGCCGCCTTTGCCTGCCTGCCCGATGAGGCGCTGGAGGCGTTCAACCGGAAGTACGGCCACCTGAACCTCCGTTTTATGATGGTGGGTGCTGTGCGGGAGGGCAGCTGGCACTGCTATGATATCGTCCGGGAGGGCATTGATAAGGGGGTGGGTCTGGCTGACCTGTGTGAAACCGTGGGCCTGACGCTGGCCGATGCTGTTTCGGCGGGCGATTCCGCCAATGATGTGGGAATGCTGAAGGCGGCGGGACTGGGCTGCTGCATGGCCAACGGCTCGGACGATGCGAAGGAAGCCGCAGACCGCATCATCGGGGATGTGAGGGAGGACGGCCTTGCCGCCCTCATTGAGGAGCTGTGGTTCAACGGCCCCCGTGCGGAGCCCTCGGGCCATGAACTTGGCTCCCCCTGGGGCCAGATGGAAGCTGCGGAGGAAAAGCAGTGAGCTTTGCACCGATCTACAATGAACACAGCCGGGCGCTGATCCTGGGCACCTGGCCCAGCCCCAAGAGCCGGGAAATGTCCTTCTACTACGGCCACCCGCAAAACCGCTTCTGGCCCATGCTAGCGGCCCTGACCGGGGAGCCTGTGCCCGCCCGGGAGGACATCGAAGCAAAAAAGCAGATCATCCTGCGCCACGGGCTGGCCCTGTGGGATACGCTGGAAAGCTGTACCATCACCGGCGCGTCGGATGCGTCCATCCGGGACGTGGTGCCCAATGATATTGCCGGTCTGCTGGCAAAAGCGCCCATTGAGGCTGTTTTTTGCAACGGGGCTACGGCATATAAGATCTATACAAAGTATCTCGAGCCGGTCAGCGGCATCCCAGCGGTCAGGCTGCCCAGCACCAGCCCCGCCAATGCCGCCTGCAGGCCGGAAAAATTACGGGAGATCTGGCAGAAAGAATTGTCGAACTGGATTTTGCCTTGAATGCCGTGCGGACTTACCCGATACGCCAGGGGCTCCCCTATGAGGGGAGCTGGCGCGCAAGCGCCTGAGAGGTTTGACATTTCGATTTCAAACCTGTAAATAATTCGTGAAACGCTTGCGCCCCGCTGGAAAAGGATTTATTATGAAAGATACAGGGGGCGCAGCTCCCGGAAAAGGAGGAACCCATGAGCAAGATCATTCGCACCCGGAAGCCCAGCGTCCTGCCGTACTACGCGGCGGCGCTGGCATTTGTGGTGCTGTGCGCTGTGCTTCCGGTCTATCGGCTGTGGGCACTGCTGGCGGCGCTGGGCGCGGCTGTGCTGGCCTTTGCCGGGGCCAAAAAGATCTGCCCGCCCCGGGTGGTGGAGACGGAAGTGCCCTTCCATACCGGTGTGGACGATGTGGATGCCATGCTGACCGAGATGCAGCAGCAGCTGGACACCCTCCATGCCCTGAACGAAGCCCTGCCGGACCCGCAGCTCTCCGCCGCCATGACCCGGATGGAAAAGGCGGGCCGCTCCATTGTGGAAACGGTGGAAGCCACCCCTGCCAAGGCAAAGCAGGTGCGGCGGTTTGCCAATTACTATCTGCCCGATGCCGTGAACGTGCTGCAGCAGTATGCCAAGCTGGCAAAGCAGGGGGTGCGGGGTGAGAATGCCGCCTCCATCCGCGCGGAGGTGGAACACAACGCAGCCTCCATTGCCACGGCATTTGAAAATCAGCTGGATGCCCTGTATGCTGCCGAGAGCATGGACCTTTCGGCAGACCTGACCGTTTTGCAGAATATGCTGAAAGGGCAGGGATTGTAACAACCCTCTCAGTCAAAGCCTGACGGCTTTGCCAGCTCCCCCGAAGGGGGAGCCCTTGGCAAACCGGTTAGAAAATAGCGCACGCCGATAGGCGGCAGGCGCTGTCGTAATTGGAAAGGATGGAATCAACAATGGCTGACAACAACACTCTGAACTTCGATCTCGATGCTCCTGCAGTGCCCACCCTGACGCTGGACCCAACCCCGGAGGCAGCAGCTGAGGAGAAAAAACCTGAGCCCGCCCCGGCGGCCCAGCAGCCGGAGGTGCAGCTGACCCCCGAGGAGCAGGCAATGGTGGATTCCTTTGCGGAAAAGATCGATATCACCAACAGCCAGCAGGTGTTGCAGTATGGCTCCGCCTGCCAGAAGAAGATCGGCGATTTCTCCGAGGCTGCTCTGGCCAAGGTGTCCACCAAGGATCTGGGCGAGGTGGGCGATATGATCACCAACCTCATCGGGGAGCTGAAGAGCTTTGATGCCAATGAGGAGCAGCAGAAGGGCATTCTGGGCTTCTTCAAAAAGAAGGGCAATGAGCTGGACAACCTGAAGACCAAGTACAACAAGGCCGAGACCAACGTGGAGAACATCCAGTCCATGCTGGAGGGCCATCAGGTCCAGCTGTTGAAAGACATCGCCATGCTGGATAAGATGTACGAGCTGAACATGGCCTACTTCAAGGAGCTGAGCATGTATATCCTGGCCGGCAAGAAAAAGCTGGCCGAGGTCCGTGCAAACGAGCTGCAGCAGGCCATGGACAAGGCCAAGCAGTCCGGCCTGCCCGAGGATGCTCAGGCCGCCCGCGACCTGGCGGACCAGTGCGAGCGCTTTGAGAAAAAGCTGTACGATCTGGAGCTGACCCGGAACATCAGCCTGCAGATGGGCCCCCAGATCCGCCTGCTGCAGAACAACAACACCATGATGGCTGAGAAGATCCAGTCCACCATCGTCAACACCATCCCGCTGTGGAAGAACCAGATGGTGCTGGCACTGGGTCTGGCCCACAGCCAGCAGGCCATGCAGGCCGAGCGTGCCGTGACCGACATGACCAACGACCTGCTCAAGAAGAATGCCGATGCCCTCAAGATGGGCACCATCGAGACCGCCAAGGAGAGCCAGCGCGGCGTGGTGGATATCGAGACCCTGCAGCAGACCAACAAGAGCCTGATTGAGACCCTGGACGAGCTGAACAAGATCCAGACCGAGGGCCGCGCAAAGCGTGTGGCTGCCGAGCAGGAGCTGACCCGCATCGAGGACGAGCTGAAACAGAAAATGATGGAGATCCGGAGCTGAAATGGCAAACGCTGATTTTTCCAGAGAACAGAATCAAACGCCCGGCGGCTTTGACAGCGGCAGCTACCGCGAGGCAAAGCGCCCGGACACTGAGGCAGTGCGCCTGACCCCCTTGCAGCAGAAGCTGGCCGGGCTGGAAAAGGCGCTGCCCGCCGCACTGGCAAAGCAGGGCACAGCCCTTGTGTTGAGCGTGGTGGTCATGCTGGCGGCGTTCGTGGGCTTTGGCGGTGCCAAGGTCAGGGGGAAGTATAACGAGGCCCGCCAGTGGTTCACCACCGGCGTTTCGGCCGACAACGGTTATGCCCTGAGCGAGGAGCTGACCACCCGTGCCAACACGGCGGCAAATATCATCACCACTGGCGCAAACACGCTGGGGTCTGACAGCGCCGAGGTGCAGGCCGCACAGGCCGCGCTGGATGATTTTTCTGCCTGCCTGGAAGCAGTGCAGAACGGCAGCAAAAGGCAGTCTCTGACCTCGCTGTCCTATTATCAGGGCAGTGCCATGCACGCCCTCTGTCAGGCCAATGAGGCTTTGGGCACTGTGATCGACCAGCTCTACGCAAAAATGCAGGAGCAGGCCGCTGACCCCATGAAGATGGGGGCGGTGCAGGGCCAGTACGGCCAGTTCAACAGCGCAGACACCATCATTGGTAATCTGCAGTACAATGATGCAGTGTATGAGTATCAGAACGATGTCGGCGGCTTCCCGGCCAGTATGCTGGGCAGGCTGTTTGGCGTACAGGAGGTGGAACCCTTCGCATGAAAACGATGAAACGATTTGCTGCCCGCATCTGCGCCCTGTTCGTGGTGCTGACCGTCAGCCTGACGGCTCTGGTGCCCGCCGCCTTTGCGGCCACCAAGGCCCAGCTGCCCGATCTGCCCAGCAGTCAGTGCGTGGTGGATGATGCCAACATCCTGAGCAGCAGCACCAAAACGGCCATTGAGAACCTGAATGCACAGCTCACCCAGCAGTGCGAAGGTGCACAGATCGGCGTATTGACTGTGGATTATACGGGAAGTTTGTCCACGGAGGATTACGCCGTGCAGGCCGCCAACACCTGGGGGCTGGGCAGCTCCAGCAAAAACAACGGTGTGTTGATCCTGCTGGTCATGCAGTCCCAGCAGTACGCCGATGGCGACTATTACCTTGCCACCGGCGATGGCTTCCGCAATACCACGCTGGAAAAGCAGGCCAGCGCCATTGCCCAGACCATGGAGGATTCCTTCGCGGCGGGCGATTATGACGCGGCTGTGACCACCTGTGCCAACAATGTGGCCAGCACCATTGCCGATCTCTACGGTGTGACCCTGAGCGGGACCACCGGCACGGTCAGCAACGGCAATACGGATGGTTATAACAACGGAAATGATTACTATGAGGCCCCGGCAGCATCCTATCAATCGCCCTTCCTCACCCTTCTGGCAGTGGTGATCGTGGTGTTTGCCCTGACCTCCATCTTCGGCGGCATCCGGCGCGGCTTTGGTGGCGGCGGGTTTGGCCCCTTCTTCGGTTTCGGGCTGGGCTATGGCCTGGGCAGCAGACGGCGGCGCAGACCTCCGTATGATGATTGGGGCCCCGGCGGCCCCCGTGGCCCGCGAGGGCCCAGACCGCCCCGCGGTGGCGGGCCGCGTCCTCCCCGTGGGGGCGGCGGCTTCGGCGGTGGTTCCTTTGGCGGCATGGGCGGCGGACGCTCCGGCGGCAGCTTTGGCGGGGGTGGCAGCTTCCACGCAGGCGGCGGCTCCTTCCATGGCGGCGGCGGTGGCAGAGGCAGATAATAATCTTATTCTTCGTAAGAAAAACTCCGAGATGGCATGATTGCCGTCTCGGAGTTTTTGCTTTATCCAAAAGTTAGTTCGTCTGCTTTTGTAGCGTTCAGCAGGCTTTCCAGTGTGGTATATTTTGCGCCGTTGAAAAAGCAGGAAGGCTTGCTTCCAATCGTGATTTTGTGAGGAAGTTCAATGGGGGAGCATTCTAGGTAAAAATTCTTTTTACCATTCTCGGTTTTGAACCCATCCATTTTAACTTTTGCGTAGTGTGTAATAGCAGAGGTAGGGACACCGCGATAAATGGCAATGTACTTAATATGCTTCGCACGGTCACTATTGATATTACAGTCAGGCCACCAGAGAGTACCGCCTTCTCCAAAAAAGGCATCCCGAAAAATCTGGTCATCGTGAGCAGAGAAAATTACGGTATCGAATTTCTCCAAATGGCTCTTGTCAATCAGTTGGTCAACATCGATGTTGTAAGTATTCAAAAGATAATCTTTTGACTCAATCAGAAATTTATCAATGGCAGTTTCAATCAGCGTATTCCGAGAAAAACTTTTGGCATCGCTGATGGCGGAAAAATGTTTTGCAACCATATCAATCTGCTCTATTTTGGTGTCGTCCAGATACAGTGCGACTTGTTTTCTGGAGGGTTTGCTGGTTTGAAGTATTTCGTCGAAATAATTAGTACTGCTTTTGTTGGTCATAAAGAATTCTCCTTTCTTATAGTACCTCTTTGAATTTAGAATATCACAGAACGTTCTAAATGCCAATATTAAATAATGATATTATATTATGATATTATATTAAAATATGAAAAAATAAAATGGAGCCACCGCGTTTGCGGTGGCTCCAAAAGAAAAAACAAAAAAACTTACTTCGTGCCGTAGATGCGGTCGCCGGCATCGCCCAGGCCGGGAACGATGTAGCCGTTCTCGTTCAGGTGGTCGTCCTTAGCGCCCAGATAGATGTCAACATCGGGGTGTGCCTTGTGCAGGGCCTCAATGCCTTCCGGAGCAGCGATCAGACCGATGAACTTGATGCGCTTTGCGCCGTGCTTCTTGATCTGGGTAATGGCATCAATGGCGCTGCCGCCGGTTGCCAGCATGGGGTCCAGAACCAGAACGTCACGCTCGGCGATATCCTGGGGCAGCTTGCAGAAGTATTCCACGGGCTGCAGGGTCTCCTCGTTGCGGTACAGGCCGATGAAGCCGACCTTTGCAGCGGGCAGCAGGGTCAGCATACCGTCCAGCATACCCATGCCTGCACGCAGGATGGGCACCAGAGCCAGCTTGCGGCCTGCCAGCACCTTGGTCTTTGCCATGGTGATGGGGGTCTCGATCTCGACCTCCTCCATGGGCAGGTCACGGGTGGCCTCGTAGCACAGCAGGGTTGCGATCTCGCCGACCAGATCACGGAACTCCTTGGTACCGGTCTGCTTGTTGCGCAGGATGCTCAGCTTGTGCTGCAGCAGGGGATGCTCAACGATCATAGGGGTCATAAATACACGCTCCTTTTTATGTTTATCGGGTTTCGATTGCCATCAGTTTTGCAATGCGCTTTTCGTGGCGGCCGCCCTCAAACGGGGTGTTCAGGAACAGATCCACCAGCTGGCAGGCAAGGCCGGGGCCGACAACACGGCCGCCCATGCACAGGGCGTTGGCATCGTTGTGGCGGCGGGTGTACTCGCAGCTGAAGCTGTCGGAGCAGCAGCAGGCGCGGATGCCCTTGACCTTGTTGGCGGCCATGCTGATGCCGACACCGGTGCCGCAGAACAGCAGGGCTTTGTCGCACTGGCCGCTGACCACAGCGTCACAGGCAGGCAGTGCCATATCGGGGTAATCCACGCTGGCAGTGCTGTGGGTGCCAAAGTCGATATACTCCAGCCCCAGCTCGTCCAGGTGAGCCTTGACGGCTTCCTTCAGTTCAAAACCGCCATGGTCGGCGGCAAGCGCAATGGGTTTTGCCATGAGAAATTTCAATCCTTTCCGTTTTCCGTATCGTTGTTCCGGGCAGCGGCCTCGGCAGCAAGGCGTTCGGCGCGTTCCCGCTCGGCCTGGCTCAGGCGGTGATAATCCGGCAGCAGGGCCTCGGGCAGAACAGCTTCGCCCCGCTGGGCCATCTGTTTGGCCACCAGGGCCACGGCAGCGGCCCGGCCGCCCCGCAGCTCCGGCGGAACAGTGAGCACGCCCGGAACATTGCTGTATTTATTATAGCACAGAGATGCGCCATCACCAACAAAAAACAGGGGCTTTTTGCAATTTTCTACAAATTGGGCAAGGTCAGCCACAGCCCGGGCATCATCATCCAGCAGGCGGGTGTGGGTGGCCAGGTCAAAAGCAGCGCTGTACACCTGGGCACGGCGGGCATCCAGTGCGCAGAGCACGGTGCCCTCGCCGGTGTGGGCAGCGGCCAGCGCTTCCAGTGTGGAGACCGGGGCACAGAGGGTCTCCCGGGGGAAAGCCAGCCCCTTGACGGCGGCCAGCCCGATGCGCAGGCCGGTAAAGCTGCCGGGGCCTGCGTTCACACCGAACAGGTCGATGTCTGCACAGGTCAGGCCGCACAGCTTCAGGCAGTGATCCACCAGCGGCATCAGGGTCTCGCTGTGGGTCATGCCGCCGTCCAGATAGCACTCGTACTTCAGGCGGTCGTCCTGCAGCAGGGCCACGCCCAGTGTTTTACCGGCGGTGTCTACGGCTAAGATATTCATACGCTGACCCCCTCGATGGTGATGCGGCGGGTGGTGTCATCCACCCGGTCAATGTTGATGTAGATCGGGTCTTCTGGGGCCAGCAGGTCGGCGAAGTTCTCGCTCCACTCAGTGGCCACAATGGCACCCTGATCCAGATAATCGTAAAAACCGGCGGCACACAGGTCGTTCTCGGTGGAGATGCGGTAGAGGTCGAAGTGGGCCAGCGGACGGGGGCCGCGGTAATAGTTGACGATGGCAAAGGTGGGGCTGCTGACCGGGTCGGTGCAGCCCAGCCCCTCGGCCAGGCCCTCACAAAAGGCGGTCTTGCCCGCGCCCAGACCGCCGGTGAAGGCGATCAAGGCCCCGTCCGGCAGCACTGCCGCCAGCTTCCGGCCCAGCGCAACGGTCTCTTCTCTGGAATGTGTGATATATTCAGCCATACAATGCTCCTTTATCTTGAAGCTTGAACTTTCCCGTTTTGCCAGCTGTCTGCGAAGCAGACTGAGAGGTTTGATCCGTAAATCAAAAGGGATGACAGAAGCTTCTGCCATCCCCCAGTATAATATAAATTGAGCAAAAGTGCAACGCTCAAGCGGCCTGCTGTACTTCCTGCGGGGCAGGTGCCGCGTTCGGTTCGATCAGCCGGACCCCCACATCGCCGAACAGCAGCGGGTAAGCTGCCGCCGCATGGGGGCGCTTGCCGCCCTGTGCGTTGTACCAGACCAGATCATCCGCACCATAGGTATCCATGGAATGCTGAACGGATTCCTGCAGGGTCTGGCCCAGGATCAGGTGGTTGACGGTATCCCACAGCATAC
>OIZS01000948.1_pt1 | contig 10518 bp, 6 predicted proteins | sample 1588641 | NCBI WGS metagenome assembly OIZS01 (sample SAMN03283240) | human gut metagenome | biome: human-associated habitat; material: feces | host: Homo sapiens | place: Peru | collected 2012
AAATAGCCGCTTGGGCTCACGAGCGTGACTCGCAGGCGGCCTTCGTGAGCGAAACGGGCGTTCCTGCTCACAAGCGTGACCCGCGGGCGCCCTTCGTGAGCAAAACGGGCGTTCCTGCTCACGAGCGTGACCCGCGGGCGGCCTTCGTGAGCGAAACGGGCGTTCCTGCTCACGAGCGTGACTCGCAGGTGGCCTTCGTGAGCAAACTGACAGTCGTACTTTATCGAATGCTTACACTCAGAGTTTACTGTTCCCTATAGTGGAGAAATGACTCTTCACAAAAGCGGTGAGAGGCCTGAGCAAGACCTCTCACCGGGACACAAAATTAGCAAAATTGCCGTTAATAATCAAAGGGTAAGATCAGAGATTCATCGGTGTGGTGTGATCAGTCGTAAGCATTCGGTAAACCCCGTCTTTTCCGCATAACTCCACCGGAGTATCTTTGCGGTTCATAAATAAGGAACCGTATGCACATTGTTATTTCATATACTCGTAGATGAAAATAGGAAAAGAATTTAATACAGCAACACTTCTATTGGGTTTGACATGGAGCAAGAGTTGCCTTTCGAATATTGATAGCTGATTGACAACAGACTTCTCCTTTGGCATCGCATTTACTCCTGCTATAAGCAAGTTAGCTTTACTGACATTCATCTGCTTAAGAAATTGCCAGTTGTCTTTCACCTTCATATACTTTTCCTTGGTCGGCGTTTCGCCATCCTTGAGCAAGATGTGGTCGAGACTGTCATAAGCCGAAAAATTACGAGCCAGACGTTTGAAATCCTTACACTCTTCTCTGCTTACTACATAGTTGGCATAATCGTTGTCGGGAAGTTCCTTGGTATAGCGGATGGACTCAATCATCGGGTAGTTGATGTAGAGCTTTCCGTTCTCGGTTTCGTCTGCAAACAATGCCAGCATCTCTTCTACTCTTTGATTGATTTCTTCAAGCGAAAGGTGAGAGTGTTGGAAGTCATAGTCAAAGAATAGGAATATTTCCGAAATGTCTGAACTTCTGATACCGTTCAAGATGGAGTCACCTCTTGCTGCCAAGCGTTCTCGCATGACAGAAACAATATCTCCACCGTCTTCATATTCCTTCAGCTCATTGTAAAGGTCATATATGTTATTCCCGAAAGAGCAAATGATATTGTCATTTACCTTCGGGAAATAGAGTCTTTCCAATGTTCTATACAGGCGAGGCTCACGCTCGTCGCCTTCAAATACAAACAGAATCATAGGCCAAAAGTTCCGCCTCTATATAGTTTCTCCAAGTTATGGGCAAAACGAAGTTCCTTGTCCGTCAAGTCACAAATAGCCTTTATTTCGTTGTTCCTGAGGATAAAGAAACAATCAGGACGAAGCAAGTCATTGGAAAGAAGGAATGTGTTGTGGGTGGTTACGAACACCTGGTTGTTGCCTTCAAACAATCGCTTGCAAATCTTATATGATAGTTCGTGGTGGTAGAAAGCATCAAACTCGTCGATGAAGACGAACGAAGCGTTGTCCATCTCTTTCAGCCAATAATACTGCAACTCCAGATTCCTTGTGCCTGTGGATGCAACCCATAGGAACGGAATTCTCACACCGTTCATTATGCAGAAGAGAATGTTGTCGCCCTTCGTGTTAGGTGCAAACTCATACTCCTGACCACTTACTTCTTTCAAATAAGCTGCAAAGTCGTCAGCAAGGTTGTTCTTTATGATATACTCTTCCACGTTGCTGCCACCTTCCTTCAAGCCAATGAATTCACGGTAGTCGAGACTTCTGAAGAATAGCATATTCTCTACGAAATCGCGAAGTTGTAGCAGGGCATGGTCTTTGGGAAGTGGCACAGAACTCAATAGATAGTTTACTATAGAAATGTTGTTGGCACTATCTTTAAGATTCTGAATGGCAACGGCGGTCAAGCCAAATTCTTCGGAAATAGCCAATTCGTCTTTGTCTTTAACAAGAATCTCTTTTTTGTCTACTATTAGCTTTTCGCTGATGATATCGCCTTTCAGTTCCGATGCTATTTTACTGTAACTGTATACTACCACATGACCGTCGAAAGAAAATGTGTAATCGAAATCAACCGGCTCGTTGTGGCATGACGCACATGCATAATTCAGATAGTAATCAGGCTTCTTCCACTTGTGAGAAAGATGGTTGGCAATGTCGAATATTGCCAATCCGAAGTTCGACTTACCGGCTCCATTCGGTCCGTAGATAATACCGTTCTTTACAATGCCATTACGTACTGCATCGTTATTGAACGTATAATTGCTCGGATGAGACAAGTCCCACTCGATACGATTCTTGAACCCTCTATAGTTCTTAACTGCAAATCTCGTTAACATGACAATATTGATTAGTGATATTTTGACTACAAAGGTACAAAAAACAACGTATCCGTAAATAAATTACGGCATATACTGGATCAGGGATTATAGGTATATTAAATTGAATAACTCAGAGTTTACTGTTCCCTATAGTGGAGAAATGACTCTTCACAAAAGCGGTGAGAGGCCTGAGCAAGACCTCTCACCGGGATACAAAATTAGCAAAATTGCCGGTAATAATCAAAGGGTAAGATCAGAGATTCATCGGTGTGGTGTGATCAGTTCCACTTACGAAGGTTGGTGATGGTGTTGTTGAGGTTCTCAAGACGCTTGTTGTAGCAGTACTTGAGGTTGTCCATCACATCGTCGAACTCCATCTTCTCGTCACCGCACAGCCAATGCTCATCCAGATAATTACCGACCTTCCAAATCTTTCGGTTATACTCATCAGAAAGCCTGTTTGCGGTGCGCCTCTCCTCCACGACTCTGTTGGCGACATCAATCAAGTCTGGGTAGACATCCGCCCAGCGAGCCTTGACCCTATTGATGTAGTTCTGATCCTTCATCAACAGAGGCCACCACATATAGTACCTCCTTGGGTTCTCATTATAATTAATGGCCCTTTCGATGAGAAGTGAACTCCATGTGTGATAGTAGTAAGCGTTCTTTTCCGTGTCCACATTCGTGAAGTTCTGGCTGTCAAAGTCCCACACCGGCCCGGCGCTGAGTTTTCCGTCCCCGTCCTTGTACATGTAGACACTCTTCGGATGCTGGATCTCATCGTTCATGGCGATCTCGTAAACAAACCAGTAGTCAATCACGGAGTTGATGTCGAGACTCTTGTAGGCCTCTGTGTAATAACCATTAGTAAGGTTGCTCTCGATGGCGTTGATGTAGGTTTTCAGACTCTCGAAAATCGCGCTGCCATCATATGTGGTGCCATTCTTCGCTGTGACCTTGAAGTCATCCTTGAACAAGCAAGGCAATTCACGCATTGAGGTTTTGAATTTCCAGGTCTCGTCGTAATTATTGTCGAACTCGATAAGGTAGCTGCAATCCTTCACGGTAGGGCTGGTGTTTGTCTCAACGACATCCTCGAATATCGGTTTTGTCATTTCCAGCCTGTTCTTATTGATCTTGATCTGCTCGCAGAAAAGATAGTTGCCGGCGTGGATGCCATTGATGACCAGCTCGACGTTCTGCCCTGAAGGATTCCAGACCAGTCCCTTACCTAAGGTGCTTCCGTCTGTCGGCCCGTTGATGAAATGGTTCTGGATAGTCTGGGCGATGTTGAACGCCAGATAGTTACGAATGAGTGACATGTCCGTCCACGGAGAGAGCAGAATCCATCTCTTGTGCTCCTTCATCCCAAGGATGCCCGCCTTTTTGTTCAGCTTGATAGCCATCGGCCTCTTGTCGTAATTGGATGACGTGTTTCCTCTGAGCCTGATGCCGCAACCGGTCTTATTCAAGTCCGCCACACCGTTTTTGTAGACAGCGATGTCGTCGGCCTCGCTCCAGTCTGTATCCTTGGCAGGGATGGCGAAGTCAAGGAAGCTGACTGTTCCCGGAGTGTTGACATTGACAACCACCACCGGCAGTCCGGTGTTCGTGACGGTAACGGTAAACACCTTGCTCTGCGTGCCGCTGACAAGGGTATATTCAACAGGAGTCCGGAAATCCTGGCTTGATACACCGCTTTCCTGAACCTCACCGTTACAAAGAACCTTCACTCCCTCAGGTACCGTGAACGTCGGTACAAGCGTGAAGTTGTAAAGGTAAGGGATGCAGCAAGAGACCGTGCCGGCGTCCTTGTCGATCGCGCAGCTGAAATCCTCCGCGGCCTTGACTTCGGTCTTGGAGGTACTGGTGTTCAGAACCGCCGTCTTCTTCAGAAGGCTTGACTCGTTCTTGGCGATCTCGAACCCGAAACTCTTGAACTCCAGTGGAGTCGTGCTGATGTTTTCGACCGTGCTGTTGTTCTCCGGCTTCAAGTCATCAAGGTTCAGAGGGATGTCGTAGCATGCTCCGGCCTGGAAGTCTACGAGAGCATTGACCTCGAATGACACCTTGTGGGAGTCAGTCAATAATTGAATCTCGATCTTGTCACCTTTCTTGATGCCTGGCGCGATGGCGGCATACACGACAGCCTTCCTCCCAACCGAGATTCCTCCTTCCTCGTCCTTCGCCAGTTTCACAGTGATCTGCGATGAGGTCTTTCCGTCAACAGCGGCAAGACCCGAAGCAAGGTTGGTTAGATCCATCGTGAAATCACCGGTCCAGGCGCGAGGCGCCGCGGTCCCTTCAGCTTTCTGTCTGAATATGATGGACTGTAGTCTCTCCGAGCTTGCGACCTCGTCAAGTTTGCTTCCGAATGTCACCTCCGCCTTCAGGAAGGACACCAGAGGCTTGAATATGAACCCATAGCCTCCATCTTTTTTGATGACAGGAGTGTCGCTGGCCTTCACATCGTTGGCGGCGATAGAAGCCTCGTCCGTGTAGTACTGCACTGAGGCCACATTGACCGGGATCGCTTTGCTGTCCGTCGCTCCTTCCACATAAGGATAGTAGGCGAACCGTGGCCGGTCGCTTGTGTACAGCGAGCCTTTGAACTCTCCGGAACTCACAGGAGTGGAGAATGTGCCGTCGAACGGGGCGTTATGGGTGGTGTTTCCGAACACGCCGATTCTGTCTCCTGGAGACCACAATATCCCAAGGGATCCGTCCTCGGTCGGCTCGATGTCGATCTGGGTTCTTGTCACAGGAATCTGTCCTATTTCTCCGGTAAGGGAGATCGACTCCTGTCCCAATACCTCCGTCTCGTTGTTGTCGGCGCAGGAGGCGGCCATCAGTGCCGCCAGCACCATCAGCACAGATGCTGAATATGTACGCTTCATAACCTATGTGTTAAAGAGTTTAATCTATTTACCCATAGGTTAAGTCTTTAGGTCAGCCTCTACAGTCCGAATCCCTTTCCTCCGCTACTGTAGGAGGAGTCGTAGGATCTGGTACCCTGAGGCGCGTCACGGACGCATCGGATTGTAAAGTCCGCACCGGACTGTCCGTGACCGGTAGTTACGATCGGCGTACCCGCCGATCCGTCCTTCTGAAGGTAGTAGATCATGAATGTATTACCTGGATTTGACGGGTCATGTACGAGGTTTCGATCGTATTTGGTCTTGGCTGCGTATCGCATGGTTCCAGTTTCGGTTCCGGTTCCAGGAGGCGTGTAACCGGCAAGATTGCCGGTAATCTCCTCACCACAGTACCTTGCGATGTAGTACAGTTCCTTCTCATTCGGGATCCTCCACTTGCCCAGGTCGTCGGTGCCTTCCTGGTAGTACTTCTCGCACCAGTCACCGTTCGTGATCTCAGTGTACTTGAAGGTGTTTTTGGCTGGGGTTCCACCAGTAACTATTGTTTGTTGAGGCGTAGACTTGCTGTATGTGTATGTGTAATATTTTGTTTGCCAAATAAAGCCTTCTGTTCTTGTGGTCAGTGTAACCGTTACATTGAATGATGTGTAATTGCCGTTGTAGCTCTTAATTTTAATTGTTTTCGATGCTGTAGCACCATTATTAGTTGATGAAAGGTCGATTGTAACCCTGACATTGAACTCTGCTGACGTAACATTTACTTCGTTATCGGTTCCGATTTGATAGGTGTAGTTCTTAGACGCATCGTAATTATTAATCGTTATCAGAACAGTTATATTATGAGGAGTAGTAGTCTGTGGACTCGTACTCTCTGGTATTCCAGTAGGATTAAGCACGCCAACTGTGATCTCAGGAGCATAGGTGTCCTCTCCGCTTGCCGGAATGTTCAGATCCGCGCTGGCGATCTTGAATGCCTTAGGCAATGTACTTGCCGCATCGAAATTCTCGTGATCAGGATACTCTCCGTTCTGCGTGTCGGTTCTCAAGGTCTCGTCCTTGAGGCCGTTCACTGTCACGACATAGTTCTCCTGGTCCCAGCTTGTGATGTCCGAGACTTCACCCGAGGTTGAGTTTGTGCCAAGATTCCTGACGCATCGTATCATAGGATCTGTCTCTTTAAGAGCCCAAGAACTGATAGAGGTGCCCTCATCAGCCCACCAGATACGGAAGCCCTGGTTTGTACTTGTCGCATAGTTCGTCGTCTCGAATGATATCTCTGTAGGCAGTGACTTCTTACCGCACCAGGCGAAGATGCATTGGCGGATGCTAGGAAGGTACCACCTTACCTCATCCTTGTCAATTGTGCCGTCACCGTTGAGGTCTCTGTTTCTTGAGAGACATTCGAACATCGGATTGGTTCCGGTAGTGGTCATTATGTTGGCCGAGGAAGGAGGAGTCGCCCCTGTGAAGCCGTTTTGGGCAATGTTCACATAGTCGGTCCACGTCTTGGTTGTTTTAGTGTTGATGATCTCCCAGGTGTTTTTCAATCCGTTCTGCAATTCCGTTCCCGGATAGTCGTCATCACCTGTGAAAGCGGCTGCCGGTGTCTCCTCCACAGATTCAAATCCGAATGGATTACCCACACCGTCTTTATAGAATGTCTTGATTGACTTCTGCTTGAGTGTAAAGCCACTGCCCTCGATGTAGGTGCTGTGCCCGTCGGCGCTGATCTCGGCATTGCCGATGGTGAATGACAAGATCCTATCATCCGTGTTGACGAAGTCCTTGTAAGGCTTGTCATTGTAGAAGTACTCGTCCACGTAGGCCTGCGTGTAGACATAGTCTCCACTTATTATGCAGTGTGTCTGGGTGCCGGCCTTTATCTCATCAATCAAGCCGTAGATGTTCACCAAGTTGGCGTCTCCGGGATAATTTGCGAATGTCGTCTCAGTGGCAGGCTTGCCGAACTTCACCCAGGCGATGTCCTCAAAGTGCGGATCAGTTGATCCTTTCTGAACGGTGAAGGATGTCATCTTTCCTTCTCCCGCAGGTACAGTACCGCTGACAATGCATTGATCGATGTTTGTCTTCGAGAATGTCAGTAGCACATTCTCGAAGTGTGCGTCGAGGTTGACGATGACGTGCGGGGACGGCTTGATGATCTCTCCCTCGGCTCCCGGCTGATTGTCGCTCTCCTTTTTTGCCTCGGCGATGATGTTCTTCACTCCGTTGACCGTTATCGTGTAGGTGTACCTTGCGTTACGTGTCACGGAGAAGTTGCCGAATTTCGTGCTTGACGCTTCGGTGCTGTTGCCGAAGTCTCCGAGGTGGATGGTGTACTTCACGGTTCCTGTCACGTGGTCTGTCGCGCTCTCGCCCGGACCATCGTAAGTACCCTCGATCACAACGTAGGTTGATTTGGCCGGTGCATAGGTGAATGTGCTGTAGTCACTCTCCCTTCTCTCGCGGTCGGCGTAAGACCATGAAGTCGGCGAGGCGGCCGGCTTCTGCACATTCTCCGGCATGTAGAATGAGAAGGAGTAATTGCCGCCTTCGGCCGGAGCCGCGATAGGAAGACCCTCGAATTTGGTGAAGGTGTCGTCACCGGCATATTCATTCAGCTCATCCCTCTGGAGCAGGGTTGACGATGTGGAGTAGTTGTAGATGCTGTACTTCTTCGGAATGAAGGTCACCCCTGTCCCGCTCTTGAGGACGAAGACATTCTTGGAGACTATCCTCTTGAGGTGGAAGACCTTGTCGAAGGTGTTCTCGCCCGGCTGGAGAGTGATGGTGCTAGTGTTCTCTTTGTCGCCGTAGTGTCCCGACATCAGCACTGCCGTGGTGGTGATGTCACGTCCAGAGGCGGTGATTGTGTGGTTCCTGAACTCGGCGAGCGTCTTCCCTGCCAGTTCATCCAGATTGACGACCGCGTACTTGTCGTAGTTGGCGATCGGGTACATGTACCATTCGCCGCTGGTCACCTTCCTGTCGCCGACGGTGAGCTGGTCCTCATTCAGTTCGATCGTGTAGAGCCAGTTGGTGTTGCTGTTCCTTCTTGTTGGCTCGCCAAGATTCCTGACCTTCACGATGATCGGTGTCGAGTTGGGTTGATTGGCGTTGTAGAAGAGGATAGCCATCTTCTCGACTTTTGTCTCCTGCTCCTCCGTTGCCCTTGTGACGGTTATCTCGTCCATTTCAGGCACCTCCATGTTGAACGAAAGGCTTACAGGAAGCCCCTCCTTCACTTTATTCATAGGTTCCTCGTTCTGGCACCCGGCAAGAACGATAGCCGCCATGAATGCGGCCGCGAGTGTTCTGCTTGCTTTTCTCATTGTTTTTTCAGATTAATCAAAGGTTACTCCATTCTGGATCGAATCCCATTCGTCCACCTCGACGTTCTCCTTGGTGGATTTAATTTTAGTTACTTCGCTGCCGGCGCAGACGGTACTTTCCATGACCACTCTTTCCCTCCTTGAGTCTGGAGAGACATAGAATCGTTTGATGTTTTTCATTTTATTCATAAAACTTTATTTCAATTAGAATTCTGACATTACCAAATGTCTTCTCTTAAAACTGACTGAGGCGGTAGCCGGCACTCTTGAGGTGCCATGCCGCCGTCTTGGTCAGTCAATCAGGTAGAGGCGGAACTACAATGCTTTAGTGATTGCCGCGCGGCTCAGTGCAGGGTCGTCGTAGAACATGTTCTCCACGCCACCCTTGTGGTCAATCTCAAGAAGTGACTCCGGAACTCCGAATTCCTTAGTGAGACATTCGTAGACGGCCTCGGCGCGTTTCCGGCTGAGTTTGTCATTGATCTTCTTGTTTCCGGTCGCGGCGTCGGCGTAACCGGTCACGATGTACTTGATGTTGTTAGCCTTGATGATCTCGGCGAGCATTCCAAGGTTCACGCGGGAATCCTTGCTGAGCTTGCTCTTGTTGATCTCGAAGATCACGAAGTAAGGAGCGGCGATCGTGGTCTGCTTCTCGACAATCTGAGGCTGGGCTCTGAGTTCGCCGAGTTCCTTCTCGAGTCTGATCCTTTCAGCTTCGGACTCGCTGAGAGCCTTCTGGAAGTCGGCTATGTTGTTATTGACAGTCTTGACAACGGTCTTGCTCTTGTTCCATCCGCGTGGCGCGATGTTGTAGGTCAGACCAATCGTGGCGCTCAGCACACCTTCGCCCCAGCGATGACCCATCTCTCCGTCGAAGCGGTCATTGACAAACATTCCGCGAACATCGAGGTTTATCGCCCATGCGTCGCTCAAGCGGAAGTCATTGCTTGTTCCTATGCTGGCGGAAATCTCGTGGGATCTGGACTTGCCGTTGCCTGGCTCATCGTATGTCCAGGCGAATCCCAGACCTGCGTAGAGGCTTGGATTCCAGAAGCGGCCTTCCGCCTTGTAGCCGCGGAACGCATTGCAAAGATTGAGCATGGCATCCATCCTGACATCACCGAACGAGAATTTCTGCTTGTTCAGCCAGTAACCGCTTCCGCCCTTTCCGGGAACCTCCTTTCCTGTCGAGAACGCTTCGTCCGGACCTTGCTGGGTGGCTCCTCTCATGCTGAGTCCATTGTAGGCGATTCTCGCTCCGACAGCCGGGGTGAACCATTTACCTACGCTTATGTTCAATGCGGGAGCAAGCCTGTCTCCGAACTTTGCCTGCTTGTCGTGGTCTCCGAAATAAATCTGGGCTCCGCCTCCGACATTGATGAACCAGTCATATTTGAAACGATTGGTCTCCACTTTGAATTTGTCTGCGGAATAGATGACGTTTACCGTTGTGTCCGTTTTCACTGACGGCTGGGCAAGTGCCGGGGTTACTGCCAGCACGACTATAGCCGCTGTAATCAGATGTTTTTTCATATTGTCTTTTTATTAGTATTTTCTTGAAAACTAATTTATTATCATTGTTATTTTAATGTCTTGCAATGCTCTAAACCAATCAAAGGCAAAGATATATATTAATTGGAAAAAATGCAACAAAAAAATAGTATAAAATTCTCGTTATTCGTGATTTAAAACGTTTACTTCGCATTCAGGACTATTCCCGAGCAGGAAGATGTTTCTCCCTACAAGATCAGCGGCTACTTTTTCCGTTTCTTTTTCTTGCCATCCACATAGCCATAGCCGTAGCCATAACCATAGCCGTACCCGTATCCGTAGCCATAACCATAGCCGTGATGGTGGTAGTCGGCGCCGTTGAGTATCAGCGACATGTTCGTGAGTTTCCGCTCCTGGTACATGGTCTCGATGTCAGGAAGCTGGCGACGGTCAAGGCGGCCGGCCCTCACCACGAAGAGCGTGATGTCGGCGACG
>OIZS01000949.1_pt1 | contig 10486 bp, 7 predicted proteins | sample 1588641 | NCBI WGS metagenome assembly OIZS01 (sample SAMN03283240) | human gut metagenome | biome: human-associated habitat; material: feces | host: Homo sapiens | place: Peru | collected 2012
TTTTCCAAAGGAAGTAGAAGATTTCTTCATTTTAGGGGTAATTGATTTCAGGAAAGCTTGTATATAAGAGTAGAAACAAGAAGAAAATGACGTGATGACAGAAGAAAATGAACAGCGGATGGAACGGCTGTTCCACGACCATTACGAGCAGATGTATCGCTTCGCCTTTGCCTTGCTCCATGATAATGAGGAGGCGAGGGATGTGGTGAGCGACGTGTTCTCCAGATTGTGGGATAAACAGCTGGTTCCAGACCGGGCTTACCTGATGCGGAGCGTGAAGAATGCCTGCATCAATCTTATAGCCAGAAAGAAGAGAGATGAACGACTGAAACGGCTTCTCCCTCTCTCGGAAGAGAAATTGACGGAGGAAGAACCTTCTCGTCTGGAAGAGCGATGGCAGGCTGCCGTGGATTGCATCGACCATGACCTGACCGACCAGACTGCTTCCGTCATCCGATTGTGCTATCGGGAAGGAATGTCGTATAAGGATACGGCGGAGGAGCTGGGCATCAGCGTCTCGGCAGTGAACAAGCATATCGTGAAAGGTTTGCGAACGCTCAGAGAAAAGTTGAAAGGAAAATAATAACCCTAAAATGAAGAAAGGAAAGAAAATGAAACATGAATTATCTGACATAAATCCTCAGAAGATGGATTCTCAGAAATGGGATATGCTCCTCGATCTCCTGGAGCATCCCGAAAAGTATTCCGAAACCCAGAAGGATGAACTTCTGGGCGATGAGGAAGTGAATGAACTCTATCAGCAGTTGGTAGAGACCCGACAGTCTCTGGATTTCGCCAAGTCGAAGGAAAAGATGAAGATGCCTTCGATTGATGCAGAATGGGAGAAGCTGAAAGATGAGATGAAACTGAAAGAAAAGCAGCAGAAAGAAGAAAAGCAGCAGAAAGAAGAGATGAGTCAGAATGCAGAAACCCAGCAAACCGCCAAGCTGTTTCCTCTCTGGAGCCCGATGAGAAAGGTGGCTGCCGTTGCAGCCGTCCTTGTCGTCTCCGGCATCACCTTTGCTGCCATTCATCTGGTAACCCGTTCTCATCAGGCATCAGATAACAGCAATACCGAACTCGTGGCATCCCATAAGGATTCTATCCAGCAGGTTTCTGCTCCTCAGAAATCCAACATAGAAGAAAAGACAGATTCTGCAAGTCTTGCCCAGCTCCCATTGGTTTACGAAAACGCTGAGCTTCAGAATATCCTGACTCCTATTGCCGGGCATTTCCATCTCCAGGTAACTTATCAGAACGAGTCGGCTCGCCACATCCGTCTCTTCCTGCAACTGGAGAAGAACATGAGTCTGGATGATATCATCGAACTGATGAATCATTTCGAGAAAGTGAATATTCGTCATGAAGGTCAAACTTTAATCGTGGAATAAGATGAAAAGATTAAGATATATCATGCTGCTGGCAGGTCTGATGAGCCTTTCTCTTCAGACCATCTATGCCCAACGCATCACCCGCAGCTTCCGCAACACTTCTATGTCAGAAGCGCTCACCATCCTTGCCAAGAGCACCAAGGATTATCGTATCAACTTTATGTATGATGAACTGGAGGATTTCACGGTTACCACGAGTATCGTGAAGCGAACTGCTCCGGATGCCATCCGCCAGATCATGGGCTTCTATCCGATGAAAATGACGATAGATGGCGAAAACATCTTTGTGGAGTGTACGCAGAAGACTCCCACCAAGATGATAGGTCGCATTGTGGATACGCATCATCGCCCTGTAGATTTCGCCAATATAGCCCTGCTGAATGTTCGTGACTCTTCATTGATAAATGGCGGTGTGACGAATGAGAACGGCCAGTTTGTGATTCCCTGCGAAGCTAGAAAGGCGATAGTAAGAGTAAGTTGCGTGGGCTATCATACCGCTGTTGATACTTATAATACAGGTAAGATAGGTTCAATTACTCTGAAGGAGGCTACGTTGAACCTGCAGAAGGTGATAGTAAAGGCGGTTCGCCCTAAGACAAAACTGACTCGCGAGGGATTTCAGACCCAGGTGCAGGGTACGATACTGAGTGATGCGGGTATGGTTGCCGACTTGTTGAAGCAGGTTCCAAGAGTGCGTGTAGATAAGGATGGAAACTGTTCGGTGTTTGGAAAAGGCACACCGGAGATTTATGTCAATGGCAGAAAGCTGACCGACAAAAATGAATTGCAAACCATATCTTCCAAGGATGTGAAGAATGTGACGGTTATCACGACTCCTGGTGCGCAGTATGATGCCCAGGTCAATTCGGTGATTCGTATAACCACGGTCAAGAAGCAAGGTTATGGATGGAGTGGTAATTTCCAGGCAAAATATGGTTTTGCCATGAAGAATGCCTGGCAAGAGCAGGCTAATCTCAATTACCGTGTGGGTGGACTGGATGTATTCGGTGGATTGATGTGGTCAGATTCGTATTTCTATGATAAGTTGGGATTGGATGAATATATCAATGGCAATCAGCATCAGATATATCAAAAATCTGCAGGGCGCATAGATGCTAGAGATTATGGACCTGATGCCAATCTGGGTTTCAATTATGAATTCAACGAAAATCATACCATCGGTCTGAAATATAAGTTTGGTTCTGGCAATACTAAGTATTTTACTGTTAGGCAGAACTATTCCATCTTTCAGGATGGAGTTCACCAGGGAGATGTAAATTATCTCAACGATGAGTCAGATTCCAAGCAGACTCCTATTCATCAGGCTGACTTTTATTATGATGGTAAGATAGGCAAGTGGAGTATAGACCTGAATGCATCTGCGTTGTGGAGGACGAAAGACCAGATACAGAAAGCCACCGAAACCAGTTCTGAGTTGGGCGACCAGATTGTATGTTCAGATAGTCATACCAAAGGAAAGTTGCTTGCCGGTAAATTGGTAGTTTCTTATCCTTTGACCGACCAGTTGAACATAGACTTTGGTTCGGAATACACAAATTCTGATAGTCATACCAACAACAAGAATGAGGGTGGTGTGGCTGCATCCAATGATTCCAGAATCAAGGAACAGAACATAGCCGCTTTTGCTGAGGCTGCATGGTCGTTGGGAGATTATTCCCTGAATGCCGGTGTGAGATATGAGCATGTAAAATCAGACTATTATGCCGAGGGAGTGCTCAATCCGGATATGAGCAGAAAGTATGATAATGTATTTCCTAATGTATCCTTGGAATATGACAAGGGCAAGTGGCATTCTTCGTTGAGTTTCACGGCAAAGACCTATCGACCAAGTTACTTCCGTCTTTCCGGTTATACCCGATATACGAGTCGTCATTCCTATGAAAGCGGTAATCCTAACTTGCGACCAACGGATGCCTATCATCTGGAATGGGATGCGCAATATTCCTGGCTGAGTTTCTCAGCTGAATATATCTACAACAAGAATGCCTCGGTATATATGATGAAGCCATTCCAGGGCAATAAGGATATAGCCCTATCATATTATGAGAATGTAGATAAGATTCAGAACCTCAAGTTCTATCTTGAGGCTACTCCGGTGATAGGCTTATGGCATCTTGACTATACGGTAGGTCTGGTCAATCAGTTCTTTGATGCCAGCAAATACGTCAGCGACTATAATGCCAACCGTCCTTCTCTCTATCTGGATTGGGAGAATACCTGGGTATTGCCACATCATTGGAAGGCTAGATTGGAATACGCTTACCAGTCGCGTAATTATAGCGAATTGGGTGTCAACTATGCATGGAATTCCCTGGATGCGTCTATTTCCAAGTCGTTCCTGAACAACCGGCTGGTTGTGAGACTGGAAGCTGAGGATTTGCTTCATGGACAGAACGAGAGTTGGAAATATAATAATTCGTATGCGCACTTCACCAGAACCGGTATAGATAATACCCGCATGTTCTTGGTCAATGTAACTTATAACTTCAATGCCACCAAGAGCAAGTATAAGGGTACGGGTGCTGGTAATGCAGAAAAGAGCAGATTATAGCTCATTTTTTAAACACGGACAAATTGAATTTGTCCGTGTTATTTTTTCTATGCTTCAGGCTAGGAGGGATGACGAACTGGATGGAATTGGTAATTTGATGCAGTTATACAAATTTAACGGAAGAGATGTAATGTCTTTGGATAATAATGTGTACTTTTGTACTAGATAATGATGAAATAAAAACATATTGTAAGAATGAAGACGGTTTTTTGCTCTTTTGGACTGCTGATGGCTGCTGTGCCCGTGTTCGCTCAGAACACTGGGAAGGACTCTATTGTCTCTACTAAAGCTTTGGATGATGTGGTGGTATCAGCCTCCAATATCAGTCGTGTGGGTGATCATCTCGTCATCTATCCCAACAGCCAGCAACGAAAACATGCGGTCAATGGATTCGGGGTGTTGGAAAACCTGAATATCCCAGGACTCATCATCGATGCAAAATCGAATCAGGTGGATGTGATGGGACTGCAAGCCACCTTGTATCTGAATGGGCAGGAATGCGACATCCGGGAAATACAGATGCTCCGTCCTCGTGACATCGAGAAGATAGAATATCATGATGCTCCATCGGGAAAATACGCCAAGGATAAGCTTGTCGTCAACTTCATCACCAAACAATACCGATATGGAGGATATGTGCAGGCTGACGGACTGCAGACGATAGGATATGACCATGGCGACTATAATGTTGCCACCAATTATGTAAAAGGTAACAATTCCTATACTGTGTTTGCTGGTGCAAACTATAGTCATGTAGATGGTACTGAGACCTGGAACAATGAGAACTATCAGTTTCCACAATCCCTATTTGATAGGGAGAGCTATAGTAAGAATTCTTACCGGAATCATCAGGAATATATGCAGTTCCGCTATCAGAACCAGAAGGGAAAGAGATATTGGGTGGGCAAGTTTACGCTCGTCAACCTCTCTACTCCAAGAAATGCATCTTCTGGTTTTGCGAAGGAAAGCACAGAGACGGACATCTTCTCAAATATCCGGAAGAAGAGTCTGTCTCCTAAGATTGACCTGAACGCCAACTTACCATTAAGCAAGAATCAGACGCTTACTTTGGGAGTACATGGCAAGTATTCTGCCAACTCCTATCATCGTCTTTACCAGGAACAGCCTTTCGAGGCAATGACCGATGAAGACGAGAATGCGCTGTCGTTCCAGCTGTCTGCCATCTATAATTATTTCTCTCAAAAGCATTCCTTATCTGTGGAACTGTTTCATTACCACGATGTCTGGAATGCCGATTATTCCGGCAATTGCGAACTTTGGCAGCATCTGTGGAAAGGGGAGTCGTTGGCTTTCTTCTCCTATAATTTCCAGGCTAGCAGGCGCTTGAGCCTGAAAACCCGCATCGGATTGGATTGGCTTCAATATCATCTGCATGGAGACAACAGTTTTAGCCAGCTGTCTCCTCGCATCAATACGAATGTGCAATACCAGCTGAATAAGGGAATGCTCTTGTGGTCATTCAACTTTGTGAACTCCAATCATGGTATGGATGTCATCAACCGGGCTATGATTCAGGTCAATTCCCACATGATGGAAAAGGGAATGCCCGAACTGAAGAAATCGCATGACATCAACACCTATTTATATTATATGGGGCGTTTCAACAGGTTGAGTGTTTCTGCCATCGGACAATTCCGTTACAATCATCATCCTGTAACTGATGATTATTACCTGGATGAGGCAAACGGGAAAATAGTGAAGACATACTCGAACGGTGGAAATGCTCAATATTATTCTGCTATCCTCGCCTTGCAGTACAAACTGTGTAAGTTTGCCAATTTATCGGGAGATATCAGATATAACCATGCGGAGGTGAAGACTACCTGGTCGAAGCATAACAACAATTTGACGGGTAATCTTGGGTTGAATATGTTCATGGGTGATTTTGCCTTGAAGCCTTACCTGCATTTTAGCAAGAAGTCTTTAGATGAAGCTGCTTTGGTGATAAGCAAGACTCCTATCGACTATGGAATGTCGTGTTCTTACAGCAGGGGTAACCTCTATGTAGAACTTCAGGCAGCATCGCCTTTCAAAAAGCAGGAGAAGCGGTATTGGTTGGATTTGCCTATCTACAGTTACAGTAAGAGCATCAAAGACCAGACGGCTTCGCAATATGCCAGCATCAAGGTTGCTTACTCCTTCGACTTTGGCAGGAAGACCCAAAAAGTAGAGAAGGATGTTAATAAGAATATAAACAGCTCTTTGTTAAGAGTGGAGTAGAGTTTTATAAAACAAAAGATATAGGAACGGATGAAAATGTTAGATTTTAAGGTAAAAAGATTTGTTGGTATTATATTTCATTTGATTTTAGCTCAAATCTGTTTAGCTCAGACTGGTATCGCTAACCAAAATTTTGGAAAGGATACTCTGCAATTAAGGGAGGTTGTTGTTAGAGCAACCCGCCCTTTGGCAAAGTTGAACAGCGAAGGCTTTGTGACAGAAGTCAAAGGTACCGTTTTGGAAAAACTTGGTTTTGCAAAAGACGTTATGGGTATGTTGCCTGGTGTACTGAATAATAATGGTTCCATTGAAGTTTTTGGCAAGGGAAAACCAGTCTTCTATATTAATGGACATATTGTCCGCAATAATATAGAAGTTGAGCAATTGAAGGCTAACCAAATAGATAAGATAACAGTTATAACGAATCCAAGTTCACGTTATGCATCAACCGTAGGTTCCATCATAAAGATAACAACCATTAAAAAGGTTGGGGATGGTTTCTCCTTTGATAACATCGCGACTTTTGGTTGTCGTAATTATATGTATGGCAAAGACAATTTGGACTTGAACTATAGAATTGACAATTTGGATGTTTTTGGAACGTTGGGATTTGAGAAAGGCAAGGATACGAACTCTAGCAAAAATGTTCAGAATTCATGGCTCTCGTCACATCATCAGCAGAATACGACTATGAAATCGACACAGCACTCAAAGTTGATTGATGGTAAATGGGGATTTGATTTTTCTTCATCTCCAAAACTCTCATTTGGCGCATTTTACCAAGTATCTTATGCTCCAACAAAGACCAATTCGAGCATTATGTCATCATTATATTCTGATGATGTAATTGAAAGTGAGACTTCTGCATACAAGGATATCAAATTAAGAGATTTGGAACATTTGTTAGATGGATATTGCCATGGGGTTTGGGGAAAATGGAATTTGGAAATGACTTTTGATTTAATGTGGAAAAAAACACGGGAAAATCAAAATGTTATAGAGCAAACTGGCATCAATCAGGATTTCGGAATAAAAGATGTTGGGCATGCTAGGTTAATGGCAACGGAATTATATGCGTCACACCCATTTCTTAAAGGTAATTTTAGCTTTGGAGTAGATTTCACCAATAGTAGCCGTGAGGAAAATTCAGAAAGTGAAAATAGCATTATGGCAGGCGAGAACAATAAAATACAGGAGCTGAACATGGCATATTACGTTGAAACTATGCAGCATCTAGGCAATGTAACATTCCGTATCGGTGGCAGGTATGAGCATGTGAACAGTGAATATTTTATAGGTGGCAGAAAAAATCACGAACAGTCACATGTTTATGATAAGTTTTTCCCGACTGCTTCATTGTCTCTGCCCATTGGAAAAACTATGGTGCAGCTGAGCTATTCTAAGCAATGCTATCGTCCATTGTACTCTCAGTTGAGCAACACGGTTCACTATGTTAACAAATATCTCTATCAAAGTGGAAATCCGTATTTGCAACCATCCTATAGCGACAACATCTCTTTGAATTTGAGGTATCGCTGGCTGGCATTAACTGCTAATTATAAAAAGGTGCAAAACCAAATAATAACATCATATACATATTATGATGATGCGAAGACTATTGCTTTGCTCAAAAAGGAAAATTCTAGAAACAGTCTGTCTAACTTACAGATAATGGCTTCTTTTATGCCCGGATTCCTTTGGAAATGCTATTATCCCGTATTGGCATGTGGTGTTGTCTCGCAATTTTACAAGATTGATTACAGAGGAAATATAAAGCACGTGGACAATCCTTTGGTTGTAGTTAAGTTCAATAATATTTTCAAATTCCATAACAACTATATGGCGACAGTAAATTACAGTTGGCGTAGTGAGGGAAATAGTGAGAATATTAAGATGGGGAGTGTTGGACAGATAAATCTTTCTTTGGCTAAGGACTTATCTAAAAAATGGAATGTCAAGTTGTCTGCAAATGACATCTTTAATACTGCCCGCAAAAATACTTTTACCATTTTCTGCGGAATGAATGATGTCTATATTGAAAAGGCTGCGTCTGTAAGGGCAGTGGAATGTATCGTAAGATATAAGTTTAATACAGTTAAAACAAAATATAAAGGTAAAGGGGCAGGGAAAAAGGAAATGGATAGATTGTAACTGTTTAAACTCTATCCATTCTGGGATATGCTTATCGATTGTTTGTCGTAGTTCATATACCCTTATAAATGCAGCTTTATGCTTCAATTTAACAGGATTTTTCCCTCCGTTTCTTTGCCATTTCCATCTTTTTCCTTAATTTTGCAGCGGAAACCCTATAATAGATATTTGTAATGGCAATAAGAATGAAGATGAAACAGGAAAAGATGAGAAAGATAGGCATCGCTTCGGCTTTGGGCTTGGTGGTGCTCGTGATATTGGGACTGTATGGTGCCAGCAACTATATGCTCAATTATTCGCTCAACTATCCGAAGGAGGAGAGAATGACGGCTGAGCATTGGAAGAACAGAATGAAGAACGAGTGCCCCTGGATGATTGGCTGGATGGACTCCGTGTATCAGCACCATTGCGTGAAGGATACCTTTGTCACGATGCCATCGGGCTACAAGGCCCATGCCATCTATCTCTATGCACCGAAGACTACGGAAAAGACTGCCGTGGTGGTGCATGGCTATCAGGTGCGCTCCGAGGGAATGCTGCACATCGCCTATCTCTATAATCACGATATGGGGTATAATGTGCTCCTGCCAGATCTGTATGGACATGGAGAGAGCGAGGGCGACCATATCCAGATGGGATGGAAGGATAGATGGGATGTGATCAGATGGTCGGAAATCGCCAATGAGATTTTTAAAGTGAAGAGTGAAGAACGAAGAGTGAAGGGTGAAGGACGGAGTGTGAAGAATACCCGTCAGGTGATTCACGGTATTTCGATGGGTGCGGCAACCACGATGGCAGTATCGGGAGAGAAGACTCCCGATTACGTGAAGTGCTTTGTGGAGGACTGCGGCTATACCAGCGTGTGGGATGAGTTTTCCGCTCAGCTCAAAGACCAGTTTGGCTTGCCTGCCTTCCCGCTGATGAATACCACTTCAGCCCTTTGCCAGCATCGCTACGGCTGGTCGTTTGCCGAGGCGCAGCAGATAGAGCAGGTTCGCAAGAGCACCAAACCGATGCTCTTTATCCATGGCGATAAGGATGCCTTCGTGCCCTACGCCATGCTTCATCCGCTTTACGAGGCAAAGACGAAGGGCAGAAAAGCCATCTTCATCGCCAAAGGTTCCGTTCATGCCATGGCATATCGCGACCATCACGAGGAATACACCCGCATCGTGAAAGACTTTGTTTCGAAGGGAGAATAATTTATTCTCCTATATGTTGTCCCACCACATACCCCGTGGTCCAGGCTGCCTGCAGATTGAAGCCGCCGGTGATGGCATCGATGTCGAGCACTTCGCCGGCAAAGAAGAGGTGAGGGCACACCTTGCTTTCCAGGGTATGCAGGTCGATGTTGTTGAGGCTGATGCCGCCGCAGGTAACAAACTCCTCCTTGAAGGCTCCCTTGCCGTTCACCTGATAGAGGTCGTTGGTGAGGGTTTCTATCAGCAGGTTGCAACCCTTCTTTCCCATTTCGCTCCATTTCTTTTCGGGTGCATATCCCATCTTCTGAATCAGGAAGAGCCAGAGGCGGGATGGCAGATTGTAGGGGCGGATGCTTGCCAGCTGCTTCTGCGGGTTGGCGATGATGATGCCCTGGATGTTCTCTTCCACCAGCGAGCGGTTGCTCTCGTGTACCCAGTTTACGGAAATCCTGATCTGATAGTTGTTCTCGTGCAGATAGCGGGCTGCATGGGATGAGAGCTTCAGCACGGCAGGACCGCTCATGCCCCAATGGGTGATGAGGAGCGGACCCTCTGCCTTCAGCTTGGTGCCCGGAATGCTGGTATATACAGGCTCTACCACCGTGCCCATCAGATTCTTGAAAGCCTTGTCGGCGATGTTGAAGGTGAAGAGCGATGGGATAGGCTGCTCTATCGCATGTCCCAGGTCTGAGAGATGCTTGAAGTTCTCTATTTTCGGATGACCGCCCGTGGTGATGGCTACCCGGTGGAAGGCAATCTGCCTGATTTCGGAAGATGTCTTGAAGTCCAGGAGCAGGCGTTCATCCTCCAGTTCGGTGATGGCGGTGAGCTGGTGGTTGCATTGTATCTTCACCCCCAGTCGCTTGGCGGTATTCACCAGACAGTCGATGATGCTGTGAGAATCCTGCGATTGCGGAAACACGCACTGG
>OIZS01000950.1_pt1 | contig 10478 bp, 8 predicted proteins | sample 1588641 | NCBI WGS metagenome assembly OIZS01 (sample SAMN03283240) | human gut metagenome | biome: human-associated habitat; material: feces | host: Homo sapiens | place: Peru | collected 2012
ATCACGAGGCACCAGAGGATTGCGAGTACTATCTCTGCGGACCTCCAATGCTGATTAAGACCGTAACCGATTATCTCGATTCTCTGGGAGTGGATCCTGAGAGCATCATGTATGATAACTTCGGATAAAGATGATAAAATAAAAGCCGTTGCGCTCATGAGTTGCCTCATGATGCCCAACGGTTTTTTTGTATTGTTAACAGACTTCTTGGCTTGAAATCTTGGCTGTTTGTCGTTTTTTTCCTAATTTTGCATCACGTTATCCATCACAATGGATCAACAGTGACAGAATCGTATCAAAATAATAGAAATCAAAAGGAAAGAAGAATATGAAATACCTCTTATTTTCGGATATACATGGCTGTTTGCCAGCATTAGAACGGGCACTCGACTTCTATGAGGCTCAGAAGTGTGATATGATGTGCATCATGGGCGACATCATCAACTACGGTCCCCGCAACCGCATTCCGGAGGGCATCGACCCTAAGGGCATCGTGGAGCGCCTCAACCGTTTGGCAGACCAGATTATCACCGTACGTGGCAACTGTGATGCAGAGGTCGATCAGATGCTGCTCGATTTCCCTATCATGGAAACCTATGCCCTGCTCGTGGATGGCGGCAAGCGATACCTGCTGACCCACGGACATATATATAATAAGGAGAACATGCCTAAGGGACCTTATGATGCCATCATCTACGGTCATTCTCATCTCTGGGAACTGTCGCATTCCGACCGTGCCATCTGCAATACGGGCAGCATCACCTTCCCTAAGGGCGGCAATCCTCCTACCATTGCCACCTTGGAGGACGGCAAGTTCACCATGTACAATTTAGATACATTGGAAGTCATGGCTACCATGGAGGTGTAATCAAAAAAGGAAAATCCTAATAATATGATCGAGGAATATCAAATCAGAATTCTGCCAGAACAGGCAGCGAGCGAGGAAGGCATCAAGCGCTATCTCGCCAAGGAAAAGGGGTTGGATGTGAGAACACTCAACCAGGTGAGGGTGCTCAAGAGAAGCATCGATGCCCGCCAACGCACCATCTTCGTCAATCTTAAGGTGCGTGCCTATATCAATGAGTTTCCGCAGGACGACCAGTATGTCCATACGGAATATCCCGACGTGAGCAGTAAGCCTCGTGTCATCGTGGTGGGAGAGGGACCTGGCGGTCTCTTTGCTTCCCTCAAACTCATCGAATTGGGTTACAGACCGGTGGTCTTGGAGCGTGGCAAGGATGTGCGTGAGCGCAAGAAAGACCTCAGCAATATCACCAAGACCCAGAAGGTGGATGGCGAGAGCAACTACTGTTTCGGCGAGGGTGGTGCGGGTGCCTATAGCGACGGCAAACTCTATACCCGCAGCAAGAAGCGTGGTAGCGTGGATAAGATACTGAATGTGTTCTGTCAGCATGGAGCCAATACGAATATCTTAGCTGATGCCCATCCGCATATCGGTACCGATAAGTTGCCGCGTGTCATCGAGAATATGCGCAATACCATTCTCCAGTGTGGCGGTGAGTGCATTTCCAGACCAAGATGACCCGCCTCGTCTTGGAGGGCGACAAGGTGATAGGTGTGGAGGCTGTCAACCTGCAGACAGGTGCGGAGGAAAACTACCGTGGTCCTGTGATTTTGGCTACCGGACATAGTGCCCGTGATGTGTATCGCTATCTCGCTTCTTCCAAGATCGAGATTGAGGCGAAGGGCATTGCGGTGGGTGTCCGTCTGGAGCACCCTTCCCAGATCATCGACCAGATACAGTATCACAACAAGAACGGGCGTGGCAAGTATCTGCCTGCAGCCGAATACAGTTTTGTAACCCAGGTGGATGGCAGGGGCGTATATAGTTTCTGTATGTGTCCGGGTGGTTTTGTGATTCCTGCTGCTACGGGTCCGGAACAGCTTGTGGTCAACGGTATGAGTCCGAGCAACCGTGGTACGGCATGGAGCAATTCGGGTATGGTGGTGGAGACGCATCCTGAAGATGTAGCGCCATTTGTGAAGGATCATCAGGCAGTGTTGGAGGAAATCGAACTTCGCAGACAGGAGGATTCTTCCCCCTTCACTCCTCACTCTTCCCTCCAAATGATGTATTTCCAGGAGATATTGGAGAAGCAGTGTTGGCAGCAGGGCAACATGAAGCAGACGGCGCCATCTCAGCGCATGGCAGACTTCGTGAACAACCGTTTGAGTTACGATTTGCCTAAGAGCAGTTATGCGCCGGGGCTGATATCCAGTCCGCTTCATTTCTGGATGCCGTCATTTGTGAGCAAGCGTCTGCAGGAAGGATTCAAGACATTCGGCAAGAATGCGCATGGCTTCCTGACCAATGAGGCGATACTGATAGCCACGGAGACCCGCACCTCTTCCCCGGTCCGCATCGTTCGCGACCGTGAAACCTTGCAGCATGTCCGCATCCAGGGTCTCTTCCCATGTGGTGAGGGAGCCGGCTATGCAGGTGGCATCGTTTCCGCAGGCGTGGATGGAGAGCGTTGTGCCGAAATGTGTGCGCAGTATATGGAGCAGCTGTGATTTAAAATAATCAAATAAAAGCTTGCGGTTTTCATTTCTTTTTTCTAACTTTGCAGCGTGATGTTTAAATCATGCAACATGTTGAACAAATTAAAGCGATAAATGATGGAAAAGAAACAAGTTAAAGTCGGTTATTGGACTTATGAGGAGTTTTGTAAGAAGTTCCCAGATTTCGATAAAATTCCCGTTTGTGATAATTATCGGCCAGGCAGAGTCGCCAAATTTACAAATGTAAAATTTGCCTCTTCCAAATAAAGATCTTCTTTTCGCTATCCTTCGCAAGACCATATTGAATTTAAAGCATAGTGCTAATTGCATAAAATCGGCGCATTTTCCGTATTTTTTGGGAAAATGCGCCGATTTTATTCTATTTTTATGCAATTTGCATGGAAAGAGATGCAAACGTTTGCATAACGAAAAAGGCGAAAAGTAAGCCATTAGGAAAAGAAAGTTTGGAGATTCTTAGTAATTTTGCCCTGTGAAGAATAAATAGTTTTTGAGTTAGGTGTTTTAAGTAAAAGGAAGGGTGTGTCATGAATTTTGACACACCCTTTATTTTATTTTGTTCTTTATCTAATCCTTTAAAGTCTTATTCTTACCACGTCAACGCTTTCTGAACCTCTTTATTAGGAATATCAAGCGTAAAGAGTTCTGTTTCGGGATCATAGTCTTTGATGGTGATAATACCTTATCAACCTATTTGCTTTGCAAAGCTAATCATTTTATTCGGAATGACAAAGGAAAAAGGCTAAAAAATGCCAGTTGTGCAAACGTTTGCACGTTAGTATTGGCGAAAAAATAGAGAAAAAGAGTACATGTTTCTGAGATTTTGCTTAACTTTGCTGCAATAAAAGTTAATAATAAAAAAGTTTCTGACTAAGTAATGGATATTGCTAAAAGCATGTTCGTCTTAAAAAATTAGACAAAGTTAAAAATAACGTATAAGTTCCTAAAAGAAGAGATGATTACCTAACTGAATAGTATAAGGTTATCTACCCGTCAATAGAAGCTTAGAACAACATATTAGATAATAACTTAACTAAATATAAATAAAAGATGAAAAGATTTTTTACGCTTTTTATGGCGGTCTGGGCGCTATTGTCCATATCGCAAACGGTAAAGGCAGCCGATGTGACTGTCTATTTCCAATGTCCGGATACCGGATTTGAGGTCAAAGATAATCCTGTTTATACCTCTGCGGGTGACCAAGGAACTCTGTCTAAATTTGAGAAGAAAGCTTCTTATAAAATGGTTTAAAACTATAAAATTATGAAGAAAAGATTCACACTAATGATGATGGTGTTATGCTTCTTAATGAGCATACCACTGAAAATGATGGCTGAAACTGTTACTATCCATTTCGTAGATGAAGAGGGATGGGGAGATTATGCTGCTTATGTATATGATAAAACAATTACAGGAGAAGGTTCTCTGCCTTGGGTTACAGCTGGTTGGCCTGGTCAAAAGGTGGCAAGTAATGAGGATATAAAGACTCTTGCCAATGGTAAGAAAGTAGTAACATGGAAAATTGACTTGAAATCTTGTTCGCTTTCGAATGCTCTTATCATATTCAATAATAATAGTAATAATGATGGTGACAAAAAGCAGTATCCTTCAGGTAGTGGTTGGGCGGTTCAGGATGGCCTGTATTATTACAAAAATGGAACAACTTCTACAACTCCTCCTTCAGAAGGTAGCGGCAGTGGCACAGGAGGTGGCGGCGGCACAACCGGTGAATGGAATACTGTGACAAATAATCGTCTCACAGAAAAAACTCGTGTTTATACTCAGGGTTTCTATCTCGCTGGTAACTTCTTTACCTTTGATGATAAAGATAAGATAAATTATGATGATGCTGTGTTCAAGTTCCAGCAGCAGAAGGATAATTCTATTGCTGAAATTGCCCTAACCCCATATGATGTTTATATGGTGGAGATTCCTGCTTCTCTTACTGCTAAAGCTCAGGTTATGTATGTGGATGCGAATGGAGAAAGAAAAGGTATCTTTGGTCCTGGAGTTACTAATAAAACAATTGATAAGGATACTCCTGCAACGGGTGGATATACCGATTGGGCTGAAATAAAAGCTAATGAAAGTCCAAATCTCTTAGACAATGCAAAGAATTATTGGGATTTTCAGACTCGTAATGAAAGTTCATCTGAATATTCTGATGGCATGTATGAAGTATATATTGCTGTAGACAAGAATACTCATGAGCCAGCTAAGTGGATGATTAAGCATCAAGCAAAGAAGCGTGTGGCATACTTCATCAGCGATGCTCCTAATGCCACAGCTATGCCTCTTTATGATGCTTACAAAGTAGACAATACCCAATTTTCCAATGGCTTCTATGGTACAGTCAATCTCGCAGCCAATCGTTCGTATTATGTAATATCTAATTATATTTATAATAGCTCAAAGGTAGATGATGCGAAAGATTATGGAACTATAAAATATTTTCATCTGGACAGAATTCCGAGTCCAACGACAAACAAGTTGTTCTTGCAGGGTAATGGTGATCTTGAATTTACAGGTAATGCTCCTGATAATTTGATCTTTCCAAATGGAGCTCCATTAAAGATTAACAAAAATTATTATGGTACACGAATCGTAGAATATAATCCTTCAAGGGGAAATGGAGATAAGACTGTATACGGTTTTTGTGGTGATCTTCAGTTGCATAATGACCATGCAGTACTTACCTCAGTATCTATGGTAGGTGACGCTATTCCTGGTACATTGAATGCGGATGGCTCATGGAATTACAAATCAAAAATAGCAGATATGACTTATGATGAAACTGAGAACTGCTATAAGGCAACAGTCGTTACTACTAGCGATGCTTATGGAAAACCATTCAGATTTGTAGGTAACCGTGATCCCAAAATCACTTGGTATGAGAATACTAAGACTGATAAAAATAAGATGGCTCAGTATCCTTATAAGCCTGGTGATACATCAGCACCTGGTCATACCGCCGAGGCTAATGATCCTAATCAGGTTAATTATACAGAGAAGGGTGAAAACTCAGAAAAAGATTGGAATATCATCTGGAACCGTCCTGCAGGTCGCTGGACAGTACGTCTTTACTTCTATACTTATAATAGTGGTGATAATGATAAATCTATAACAGATTACTATTACACCATTACAGCAAGTAGGGATATGGAATTGTATGATATAACGGATATTGTTTATGGTTCCGAAACCAACAAGCAGAATATTTATAACAAGGGTGAGTATAAGTTCTTGAGAACATGGAGTGCTTATAAGACATGGAAGATATCAGATAAAGTTGATGTTTTCGTTGTGAACAATGTGGCTGAAGGCGAATCTGCAGTTAAGTTGACTTTGAAGAAGATTAATAAACACGATGAGACAGGTAAATACCACATTATTCCTGCTAATACTGGTGTGATTCTTGCAACAAAGAGTGCGGCTTCCGAGATAGCTGGAGCTTATTTTGTGGCTCGTCAAAATTACACTTCTTACAACAAATTGGTTATTCCAATGGAGGAAAGTGAGTCAGAATATGTTTACGAAAAAAAGGACAACCGCTTACTCCCAATCTATTATTCAAAGGTTATACCTGCTTCTGATGATAAGAATTTTAACTATTTCTTTGCTTACTATAATGCTCTTATTGCGACAAAGAAAACCGACCAGTATGGTGAATCAGACTACCTCCTTGGATTCTGGATTTCCAAGGGTAGCAAGCCATATCCAGGTAACAGTAGTTATTTGCAAATATCTAAGGAAAAAGCAGCAACAATGAATCGCCTTGGTACAAGTTATGATGATTTTGCATCTGATGCCACTGTTGGCAGTGCTAAGAAGGTTCCTGGAATCATATTTGACTTTGCTAATGTTGACGGTACAACAGGTATCAACGAGGTGGTAAATCAGAGCACTAAGTTGAACAACGGCAAATACTACACCCTGAGTGGTCAGCAGGTAGAGAAGCCTACAGCAGGTGGTATCTATATCCACAACGGCAGAAAGTTCGTGGTTAAGTAAATATAAGCATTGTAGAACAAGTAAGCGAAGAATAAGATGAAAAAGAAATATATACAACCGAATGTTTCAGTAAGTTTTGTAGTTGGGGAGTCTCAACTGTTGGCTGGATCTGGAGTTAATTTTGGACCAGGTAAGTATGGTGGAGGTTTCTCCAAGAAGCACGATTTCACCGACGACAGTTTTGACAACACAGCTTGGCCTAAGAGTAAATCACCCTGGGATGACTGATGATTAGCATAAGGTATGGTCAAGGAAAATGATTTCTCCTCTTGGGATTACGGTTTCGATGAGGAGGAAGATACAGAATCTAATGCCAAGAGCAAGTCGCTCTGGGATTAAGTGAAGATTCAGATGAAATGAGTTTGAAACAAAAATATACAGAGTTTATATAACAAACTTTTATTAATCATCTTTTACTAAAGTTAGGCGAGGATTGCAGGGATGCAATCCTCGTTTTTCGTTTAGCTGGTTGTTGGTGAGGGAGTGATGGATCTTTTGGTTAGACGTGGTGTAGGGGAGAGCTGTAGTGGTCATAGAAGGATGGTTGGATGCTGCGATAAAAATAACAAGTTGAAAGTTTGCCTTTTCCAAATCTTTTTCTTAACTTTGCATCGTGAAGTTATTTTCATAGAAATCATATCTTATCAATTATGGGAGAAACTAATAATAGAATATTACCTGTAGGCATACAGTCTTTTGAGAAAATTCGAAAGGAAGGTCTGCTCTATGTTGACAAGACAGAGATTATCTGGAATCTTGTTAATAGCAATAAAACTTATAATTACCTGAGCCGTCCAAGACGTTTCGGTAAATCATTGTTGGTGGATACTTTGCAGGCTTATTTCGAGGGTAGAAAGGAACTTTTCGAAGGACTGAAAATCATGGATTTGGAAAAGGAATGGGTAAAGCGTCCTGTTGTCAGACTCGATATGAGCCGGGCAGGATCCACAGCTCATGAACTCAACGCTTATCTCAATCTGGCCTTCAAGGAATATGAACAGAAATATGGAATAGAAGCTTCTGCTTCCGACTCTTTATCCAATCGTTTTGATATTATTATCCAGTCTGCTTATGAACAGACGGGACAGCAGGTTGCTATCCTGATAGATGAATATGATTCTCCTTTGCAGCATTCTTGGAAGACTCCTCATCATGAAGATTGCACCTCTATCTATCGTAGTGTTTTTGCTATTCTCAAAGCTGATGACGCATACGAGAAATTTGTCTTCATCACGGGTATTACTAAGTTTACTCAAATCTCATTGTTCTCAGTCTTGAATAATTTGAGTAATATCAGTTTTGATCCTCCTTATGCTGCTATCTGTGGTATCACGAAAGAGGAAGTGGTGAGCAATTTCATGCCTGAAATTGAGGCTATGGGAGTACATAATGGTTGGACTCCGGAAGAAACGATTTTGCAGTTGAAGGCTTATTATGACGGTTATCACTTCTGTAAGAACAGTCCTGTTGATATTTTCAATCCGTTCAGTCTGCTTAATGCTTTGGCTGACAAAGAACTGAAAAACTACTGGGCTGCTTCTGGGGCAACGTCTTTATTGCCTAAGTTTGTCAGTGATATGGAAATTCAGTTGGAGCATTTCGATCATTGCTATATTGACCGTGATACTTTGGAGACTTCTGATGTTTCTGATGGGGGAACGGAACTCTTCCTTTATCAATCTGGTTATCTGACCATCAAGGATTATGATGAGGGTGTTTATACTTTGGGTATTCCTAACTTTGAAGTAAGGAAAGCACTCTACAAAATAGTAGTACCGGCTTTGACTTTGAAGACAAAAGCTCAGGCTATTACTACACAGAATATTCTTTTAAAGATGATGCAAGATGGTAATCTTGATGAAGCTAAGAAAGCCCTGAAGGCTTTGATAGCTGATGTGCCGTATAGCAATAAAAAGTTGGCAAGCATGGATATGGAAGAACGTTATCGTCTTATCATTAGTACCATTTTTAATGCTATAGGTTTCAAGGTTGAAGTAGAAAAGCAAATCTCTACTGGCAGAATAGATATGGTGGTTTTTACTCGTCGTATTATTTATGTGCTTGAACTTAAACTTACTAATAATGGTGGTGTTATGGCGGCTGAGCATCAGATAAAAGACAGACAGTATGTTGAACCATTTAAAGCTGATGGTCGAAAGGTTATAGCTTTGGCTGTTGAATTGGATGATATGGGTAAGGGACTCATCGATTGGAAAGAAGTTAATTAGCATGAATGCTATGTTACAATAGACTTTCGGTTTAAATACTACACCTCTCTTAAACCATTACTTGATGGTTTAAGAGAGGTTTTTAATTATGCAAGCTTTTCGGCGGAAATCTTTGAAAGATTTTATGCAATCGATTGCGCAATAATATTTTACGTTATGATGCAATCGATTGCATACGAAAAGTAGGGGTTAAGTGCTTGTTTGTTTGCGGGTTATACCTATTGTTATTATATTTGCAAGCAAATGATAAATAACTAAATATCTTAACTTAACAACACAATTTATGAGAAGGTTTACTAAGAAGCTTTGGGCAGCTTTACTGCTCCTTCTTGTCTCCATGCAGTCGGTAGCGACCGATGTCTTTACATCGAATCGTACAGACTTTCGAGACGAAAGTATCTACTTCATGATGACTACGCGTTTTTATGATGGTGATACTGGTAACAACGTGCTCTGCTGGGATAACCAGGAAGAGCAAATCAAAACAAAAGACCCTTGCTGGCGAGGCGACTTCCAGGGTGTCATCGACAAGCTCGACTACATCAAGGCACTCGGTTTCACTGCCATCTGGATTACACCAGTAGTGCAGAACGCATCCGGTTACGACTACCACGGTTATCATGCCATGGATTTCCAGCATGTTGACTGCCGCTATCAGAGCAGCGATGGCAGCAAGAGCGGTGATGCCATGTTCCAGGAACTCATCGATAAGGCGCACGCCAAGGGTATTAAGATTATCCTCGACGTCGTGCTCAACCACACCGGTAACTTCGGTGAGCAGACACTCTGCAAGGAGTTTGACCGTGATACCGATTTGGCAACTCAGGCACTCATCGATGCTTGTATGATTCCTAATGAGGAGAAGTTGGGTACCGACTACCTTTCAAGTATCGGTTCTGAGCAGTATCAGCGTCGTCTTGCCCTGATGAAGAATACCCGTGGCAAGAACCAGGATACTCACAACTACTGGCACCACTTTGGTGACTTCAACTGGGATTTACCAAACCGTTGGTGGGCACAGATTGCAGGTGACTGCGTGGATCTGAACACCGAGAACGACTATGTGGCAGATTATCTTGTGAAGTGCTACGGTAGCTTCATCAAGATGGGTGTCGATGGTTTCCGTATAGATACATCCGGTCACATCTCACGTCTTACATTCTGCAAGCAGTTCATTCCTCAGTTTACAGCCCTTGGTGAGCAGTATAAGTCTAAGCGATTGAACCAAGCACCTTTCTTTATGTATGGTGAGGTTTGTGCTCGTTACAGTGATATCACATATCGTGGTCAGGAGAATCTCTCTTGTTATTATTATACATGGCAGGCTCCACAAACCTTGCTCGACAAATGGGATGGTAGCCAGAAATACTGGGATACACAGGTAATCTTTGATAAGGGTAATGGCGGTACAGGTACCGATGATCACCAGATGGCTCTCTGCGAGTCAGACCAAGCCCCAACACCAACAAGCGACAATACCTTTATGGTAGATGGCAAGTGGCATAAGCCTGACTATTCTCAGGCAAGCGGTTTCCATGTGATTGACTTCCCATTGCACTACAACTTCGGTAATGCTGCCGCCGCATACGGTTTGGCAAAGTCAGGTGACAAGAGATATAATGATGCTACCTATAATGTGGTATATGTTGATAGCCACGACTACGGTCCTCAGCAAACCAACGACCAATTCCGTTTCTC
>OIZS01000954.1_pt1 | contig 10452 bp, 4 predicted proteins | sample 1588641 | NCBI WGS metagenome assembly OIZS01 (sample SAMN03283240) | human gut metagenome | biome: human-associated habitat; material: feces | host: Homo sapiens | place: Peru | collected 2012
CCATGTTTTCAGCTTGTCGTACTCCTGCTGTTCTGTCTCCATGTCTGCGGTGCGGATTTTGTTGAGGCGTTGCAGGTGTCGTGAGAGTGGGGCGTTGAGTGTGGCTGCCACATTGCCGCTGGCATTTGCCACATCGGCAAAGTCGTTCACGCTCACATCGCCAGTGATGTAGCCGCCATAGTAGGCGCGGCCGGTTTCCTTCAGTGCCAAAGTCGGACCCTTGTCGATAACTGCGCCTTTACGGAACTCGATTTCGCTACCGTAGTAGAGGCAAGGAATGCCACGGAAAGTGAACATGAAGTCGAGGTTCTCAGCCCATTGTGCTGTTCCTTCGTTGAAGCGCTGACCATCGTTAGGGCCAGGACCGTAGTCGTGTGAATCCACATACACCACATTATAGGTGGCATCGTTGTAGTATTTGTCGCCTTCGATGGCTGTGTTCCACACGCTGGCGATGTCGTGGAAAGCGTAGTGCAAAGGGAAGTCGATTATGCTCAGTCCCGAAGCCATGCTCACATCAGGTGTGTGATAGTCGTTGCCCTTCAGCAAGGCGTTGGCAGAGGTTGGCATTGCGGAATCAGTCTCGTGACTGTTGTCAGCATACTGCTGTTCGCACGATGCGATATTGTCGAGCGAAGCAAGGCTGGTCTGCTCGTAAACTTCCTTGGTGTCCCAGTAGGTGGAATCGTAGTTCCATGCATATTCCTTGTTTTCTTTCCAAGTGTAGAAATATGGTGAAAGGCAAGGCTGGTTGCGATAGGTGACGCTGCCTTGGAAGCGTGCGCACACCTCGGTGTACATAAAGAATGGAGTGCCACCACGCATGTGCTTGTATTGCTCGGCAATGTCGAGGAATCGGGGCACAAACATCTTATTGAAGGTGAGGCGTGGAATGTGGCCGCCTGTGTCGATACGGAAGCCGTCAACACCCATTTTGATAAACGAGCCGTAGCAGCGGATCAGATATTCGGCGGTGGCTGGGTTCTCGGTGTTGAGGTCCACGCAGTCGCCGGCTATTTGTGCATACCAGCGAGTGTTGTCGTCCCAGTTAAACTGCCCGAAGTGGTGCCAATAGTTGTGCGTGTCGTGATTCTGTTTGTCGGTATTTTTCATCAGAGCCAATCGACTGTCGTATTGCAGTCCTGGAGCAAGGTCGGTGTAGTCGTTGGGGAGTTTTCCACCGTCCTTTTGGGTGAAAGGAGTCATGCACGCATCAATCAGATATTGGTTGGCGCTCCAGTCGCGGGAAAACTGCTTGCAGAGGTTTTCCTCGCCAAAGTTGCCGGTGTGGTTGAGCACAATGTCGAGCACGATTTTCATGCCACGTTTGTGTGCCTCGTTGATCAGGGTCTGGAAACTCACGTCCTCGCTCTCGTAGCGATGGTCCACCTTGCTGAAATTGCTGGCGTGATAGCCGTGGTAGTCGAAGCCCGAAGCGTTTTCCACCACAGGTGTCACCCAAATGGCGGTGAACCCCAGTGCCTTGATGTAGTCGAGCTTTTCGATAAGCCCCTTGAAGTCGCCACGCCAAGCGGGGTCGCCGTGCATCGAGGCTGGTGCGTCCCAGCACTGGGCATTGTTGCCAGGGTCGCCATCATAGAATCGGGTAGTGATCACGAAATAGATACTTTCGTCGCGAAAGTCGGTTCTGCCGCCCACAAAAGCCGCTTGCATGGCTGCAAAGCCAAAGCAAATCAACGCGAGCAGGGCAAAAGCCTTACGGGAAAATAAGTTGTTCATTGTTTAAAGTTTATTATGAAAAAAAATGAAATACAGTAAATGTAAATGGTGGGTGAAAACTACCTATGCAAAAACGCCTTCTCGCACAGAGAAAATGATAATCACTTTGCAATTTTACGAATAAATATCCCACATGTTCCGCTCTTGCCTTTGAAAAAACTTATTTTCCAAATGCAAACGATTGCATATCCCCCACTATCTGCCAATCCTCAAAATATGGCATTGAAATTCGATTGTTTTATGAGCACAGTAGATTTTGATAAAAAATAAAAGTGATAGGAAAATTGAAATTATTATGAAATATTGTTGCGATTTATTTTAGTATTATATACTTTTGCAAGAGAAAAGTTGATTTTTGTTAATTAGAAATATTCCAAAGTTTATTTATTATTAATCCTAACAAATTCAAGCTATGAGTAAGAAATTGTTTTTCTTGTTGTGTTTGGCGTGTGTAGCATACGTCAGTCACGCTTTTGCTCAAGAGGCTCCTGCGAAGAGTGGCGAGGTGACGTTTACCGACGCACCTGTGCAACTCGCTCCGGCAGCAGAGAACACCAGTACGCTGGTGCTCGACAAGAGCAAACTGTTCAAGCTTGGGGCTACCGCTAAGGTCGAGCAAAATGTGCGGCCGTGGCGTGCGCCTCGGAAGGCGGCTTCCGCTTCTATCGCATCGCTTGTGGGCTCAAAAACACTGATGCCGAAACGCACATCAGGTCTTGTGCCAGCCTACAACACGACGGTGACAAAGGTGGCCGACGACAGTGTGTTGATTTCCCCATTCGTCTACACCGATGTGTCGATAAAGGCGAAGGTGAACGAGACAACGGGTGAAATCTCTTTCCCTGTCCAAAAAGTGGCAGAGATTGACGGCAACACGGTGCAACTGTGTAAGTATGATGCAAAAGATAATGTGTACAGCGTAACCGATGAGGTGAAGGGTACGGTAGCCGATGGCGCAATCTTCATAGAAGACGCTTTCGGCTTTTTTGTTACCGATGGCCCAAGCAAAGACGCATATCTGAATAATGGTCTGTTTAAGTACGCGGTGCTGGCAACACCTAATGCCACCATCGACGACAAGAAGGTGAGCTATGATGGCTCAATGACTACTGCCAACCGCACCGTGACCGATGAGAGCACTTTCGGTTTCGTGTACCAAGTGGCGAACAACAAGGCTCGTGCACTGCACATTCCTGCCGGTTCGCTTGGATATACCGACTTGCTGTTGAGCCTCAGTCCTGATGGCACAGTAAGCTTCGACCCACAAACGCTCTACACGGTGAGCACTTACGGTGATGTGAACGCTTATTCGTTTACCGAAACCGTAGGCAGCGATGGCGCTATCAAGGTGTCGGCTCAAATCCTCAGCCCTGTGGAAGCCACTTACGCATCGGGCAAGATTTCATGGAAGAAGTGGTTGCAAGCCTCTTATGGCACATATAAGGCTGTTATGGCAATGTATGATGGCACCGACATCACCACCACTGCCAGCCTCACATTCCCTGCTAAGCCCACTTTGGATTTAGAGGGTGAGGGTACAGCCGAAAGTCCTTATCTGATTAAGACTGCTAAAGATTTAGCCACTTTGGCTTATCTCTCGAAAAACGACGCCACCGTGCGTAGCACCACTGTTACGAAAACGGTGAACGATGTGGAATATCGTGGCGTGTTCGTTGGCAAGTACTTCAAGCTCGCCAACGACATCGACCTTGCCAACACCAAGGAAGCCATCAGCCCAATCGGCAGCACCGAATATATGTTTGAAGGTGTGTTTGACGGCGACGGCAAGACAATCAGCAATTTCTCTATCGAAAACTACGCTTACGACTACTGCGGACTTTTCTCCGAAGTGGGCGAAAAGGGCGAGGTGAAAAACTTGAAGATGGCCAACGCCTATGTTACCTCTTTGGGCTACAATGTGGGTGCTGTGGCTGGCCGCAACTTCGGTAAGATTGACAATATCACATTGACCTCTCCAAAAGTGGTGGCTTCAGAGGGCTATAATGTGGGTGGCGTGGTAGGCCGCTCTTATGGTCCTGTGAGCAATGTGACTGTGGCGCAGGCTTACGTTCGCTCGCTTGGTTATAGCGGTGGCGTGGCTGGCGCATTGTATGGCAGCATTTCCAACGCAAATGCCACCGGCACCGTGTATGGCACCGGTAAGCAGGTGTTTGTGGGTGGTGTGGTAGGTTTGGTAAGCAAGGCAAACGCCTCCAGCCCAGCCGCATCGGTAGATAAATGCTCGTTCTCTGGTAGTGTGTATGGCACCAACAGCGAAGTGGCTGTGGGTGGTGTGATTGGTATTATGGGCAATGGCGCTGTCACTAATTGTGCGGCTTCTGCCACTGTGATGGGCTTATCGGCATCTGCTTGCTATGTGGGAGGCTTAATTGGTTCGATCTACACTTCTACTGTGGACAACTGCTACAGCACTGGTTATGTGAGCAACCCCAACACCCCTCACTGCGGTGGCTTGATTGGTAAGAGCTCAGAATACAACACTTCTACAGGCGGTAGCGTGGTCACCAACTGCTATTCTTCTGCAATGGTGGTTACTGGCTCTACCGAAAGCACTCGTGGTTTGGTGGGTACTCCTACCTATATCACGCTCGGTAGCGGTTGCTACTACGACGCTCAAATCGCCGCTGTGACAGCCGACAATGGTAAGAGCACTGCTGAACTCACTTCTGGCACTGCTCCTGAAGGATACTCTGCCGACGTTTGGACAGCAGAGGCTGGTGTATATCCTACTTTGAAGTCACTCCCTGCCGACTTCAAGGCCGCATCTTCTGCCGCATTGAAACTCGCTGAAGGCGACAATGTGAACCAAGTGAAGAACAACTTCACCTACAGCACCGCCAACGATGTGGTGTGGAATGGTGTGAAAGACAAGAAATACACCACCGATGGTGGCTATGCCTACAAGTTTAACAACGGCGTGGGCGAACTTAACTATCAGCAATACACCGACACCGTGTTTGTGAGCAAGGGCAATGTGCGCAAGTATGTGATTCTGAACATCGCCCCAATGCCATTCGATGGCGAGGGCACCGCAGAAAACCCATGGTTGATTCGCACGAAGAAAGACCTCTTCGACCTCTCGCACATCGCAAATGCAGCAACCATCAACTTTGATGGCAAATATCTGAAGCAAGTGGCTAATATCGACTGCGAAGGCGATACGCTTGTGCCTATCTGTAAAGACCAATATGCAAGATTCCAGTTCCTCGGCACTTACGACGGTGGTGGCTACACTATCGACAATCTGGTGGTGAGCACTGTGGTATATTACGACGAAACATCATCTACTCCAGGTTATGTGAACCCAAGAAGCGACGACAGCTACAATTATGGTGGCTTGTTTGGCAATGTGGGTGAAGCTGGCGTGGTGAAAAATCTGACGATTGGCAAGAACTGCTTGTTCGACACCTTCAGTTATGGTGGCGCAATAGCCGGTTCAAACCTCGGTTTGATTGAAAACTGTGTTAACTACGGTACGGTGAAGACTTACTTCTCTGAAGCCGGTGGTATCGTGGGCGACTTGAAGGCAAAAGGCACGGTGCGCAGCTGCTTCAATGGCGGTTACACCTACGCTGGTGGTATCGCAGGTAAGAGCACATCTGCCACTATCGAAAATTGCCAGAATGCTGGCGATGTGGCAGCCAAGTTCCTCAACCCATATCAAGCCGAAGGCCGTCAGTATGGCGCTGGTGGTATTGTTGGTAGCGCAGCCGCTGGCACTAAGCTGGTGAATGTGCTCAACTCAGGTAAGGTGAGCTCTTGTAAGCAAGTGGGCGGTATAGTAGGTGCGCAAGTGGCTACAGCCGCATCTCCCACCAAGGTGATTAATGGTGTGAACTATGGTATCGTGGTAAGCACCGACGATGCTTCCACTGGTGGCGCATTGGTGGGTGTGAACAATTTGGGCACGTTTGAAAACGCATATTTCGATAAGCAAATTCAGAAGGTGGGTGCCGTTGGCTTAGCCAATGTTTTGGGCATTACAGCTCTGAAGACTGCCGACCTCGCCTCTGCAAAGGTGGCTCTGCCTGACTCGGCATGGACCAAGGCTGATGGCGTGTATCCAATGCTGTCGTTTGCCAAGGACTTTGCTCTCGCAAAACTCCAGGCTCGCTCAGTGGTGAAATTTGCCGAAGGCAACTGCGCGGCATACGTGACATCGGCTGCTCAACTCTGCAACACAGCCGATGTGGCTTGGAGCGTGAAGACTGGCAGCAACTTCAGCGTGGCTGGCGAAAAACTCAGCGTGACCGTGCCTGCTGAAGGCGCAGTTAGCGATGTGCTCGTTTCGGCTGCTGATGGCTATGTGCGCGAACTTCCTTTGACCTCGCTCAATGGCAAGATTCTTGATGGCGACGGTACTGAAGCCGTGCCTTACTTGATTACAAGCACCGCCGACTGGAAAAAGGTGAGCGACTTTATCGCATCTACTGGTTTCGACTTTGAAGGCTCATACTTCAAACTCACCACCAACCTCGACTTTACCGACACTGCATTCCCTGTGATTGCTGGTGCCGGAAAGGCATTCCAAGCCGACTTCAACGGTGGTGGCTTCACCATTGACAATGTGGCTGTGAACGCTACCGAAAAAACTGACGCCAACTATGGCTTGTTTGGCGTTGTGGGCGCTGAAGGTTGTGTACACGACCTTACTGTGGGCAAAAACAGTGTAATCAACGCTTACACCTCTGCTGGTGGTGTGGTTGGCGCTCTGTATGGCGTGGTTTATAACGCCAAGAACTATGCTGCTGTAGCAACCACAGGCACGATTTCGGCTGGTGGTATTGCTGGTACTGCTTACGAAGGCAGTCAGTTGAAGAGCTGCGCCAACTATGGTAAGGTGACCGCCAAGACCACTAACGCAGGTGGTATTTTCGGTACATCGGCTCCATCTTCTCGCGTGGCTGTGGATAGTTGCGCCAACTATGGTGAAGTGACCGCCACCACCCAATACGCTGGTGGTGTGGCTGGTTATGCTTCGGTATATGCTAAAGCCTGTGCCAACTATGGTAAGGTGACCGCTGTCACCAACTATGCTGGTGGTATCATCGGCGACGCATTGCTCCCATCAGGCGTAAGTTACAGCTTCAACAAGGGCGAAGTGACCGCGAAGAAGGCTTATGCCGCTGGTATCGTGGCACTGAACGTGGTTCACAACAATGCCACTCCATTCGTAATCGACAGCTGCTACAATGCTGGCACCGTATTAGTTCCTTCTACCTCTGGTAGCTTGGGTGGTGTGGCTGGCAACATGCTGGCTGGCACTCGCATTTCTCGCTGCTACAACGTAAGCGACGTCAGCACCAATGGCTCATACGTGGGTGGTGTGGTTTCACGCCTTGTGAGCAATGCCACAGTATTCTCTACTATCACCGACTGCTACAACGAAGGTGCCGTAACAGGTACAATGCACGTGGGCGGTATCGTAGGTAACGCTACTGTCACCGGTGGCGACTCCACTTATGTGGCTCGCTGCTACAACCTCGGCACGATTACTTCTACCAACGAGAAGAACGGCTTCGCTGGTGGTATCGGTGGCACACTCAAGGCATTCGTTGAAGATTGCTACAATGTGGGCGATGTGATTGGCGCTGGTAAGAATGTGGGCGGTATCGCAGGTTACAACGGTAGCCAGTCTAAGGCAATGTACCGCTGCTTCAACGTGGGCAACGTGACTGGTGCACTCACCGATGTGGGTGGTATCGCAGGTGCTGGACGCTTCTTGATTTACGACTGCTACAATTTCGGTACTGTGACTGGCACCGACAATGTGGGTGGTATTCTCGCCCAACCTTACACCGGTCAGGCTGCGTCTTATGCCGCAACCGTTGCCGATAGTTACAATGCTGGTAAGGTTGTGTCGGAAGGCAGCAATGTCAGCACCGTGGCAGCCGCTTATCCAGGCTCTCGTAAATTCTACACCGTGGTGAACGCTTATGCCGACACCACAGTGAACGCACTCACCGCTTACGACCTGGCAAGCGAGTTTGGTAAGCCAATCGGCAAATCCACTCGTGAAATGTTTGACCAAGACGGCATCAGCAGCGAATTTGAGTTGCAAACAGCCTGCTACCCATCGTTGAAGGTGTTTGCCAACAATCCTTACAACAACTTCTTCGTGGCTTCTGTACTTCTTGCCGATGGCGACACATTCGAGAATGTGACCAAGCCAATCTCTATCGGAGCCCTTGAAGGCGTGGAATGGACTGCTTCCGACAATCTCTCAATTTCCGATGGCAAGGTTTATGCTAAAGTAACTGGTCCTGCCACCATCACCAAAACCACAGGCAAATTCACTCGCACCTACAATATTGTGGTTGCAGAGCCAACTGGCGTAAGTGAAGTGACCACCAGCAAGGCAATTGCTGCTCGTTACTACTACAGCGTGAATGGCGTTCGCTTCGCAGAAAAGCCGTTTAACGCTGGCGTATATATCATGCAGACCGTTTACACCGACGGCACAACATCTGCCTCAAAAGTGCTTGTGAAATAACCCTCACAAGGCACTAAATCCCCATAAATAACAAAATCCGTGTGGCCCCCACCGCCACACGGATTTTGTTTTCCCCTACCATCATCTGAAGAGTCTTCAAAATTCAGCTTTGAAGTGTATAATGAATTTTCAAAATACGGCTTTGAAATTTATAATGAAGATGGTGTATTAAATTTGCGATTTCATCATAACGTAGGACATGCTTTCGGCATGTTTCGATAGCAATTAGCAATGTATCACCGCATTAGAAACCATCCTCAAGGCGAAACCACAGAAAAGCCATAAAGAGCGATAGTTTATTGAGAGGGAGTTGGATAAATCTTATACATTATTAAATCGCTTATTCAGCAGTTTGATTCGTTCCAAAAGATGTTCGAACGACAACTTGTCACCATAAACGAAGTGTAGCAATAGTTCCTCGTAATCTGATTTCCATGTAGTAATGCAATGTTCTGGTGGTAGAAAAGATATTTGGCCTCGATAGTCTTTGTCATAGTCGGCATAACTTACATGGTAGAATTTCCTACGGTGCTCCACTACCTTGCGATATAGTTCATCGTCTTGAAGTGCACCTCGCCCATAATCAGTATCCATAAGGCGTTCCAAATCATAGAGATGGCGACTCATACGCAAACTTCTTGGATTTTCTTTTTGGAATTCCTCACACAGCAGGAACGCTTTTTCTAAAAAAGTTCTTGAAGGCAGAACCGTGGGGATTTGCACCTCGGCATCTTCGTCTTCTTTAGGGAATAAAGTGCTTATCATTGTGCTGAATGTTTTAACTTCAAAAGGCTCATCCATCGACAGGCAACTTATCTCAATTTTCACCCTTGGAGGTACATATTCAGACTGTGAACTTGCGACAGTTCTATAGTTGACAAAAATAACTGTAGGGTCAGCATCGGTTGATATGTTTTTCCCTGTTGCGTCTGTTATCTCAGGTTTAATTTTGTAATCAGTTAGTCCCAATGAGTTCATTTGCTCATTCAGGTCAGAAGCCAATTTGCTGACAACGTATTTCCTGCACTTCTTCCTTAGCATTTTCAACTGATTATTGTTTTTAAGAGTGTCAGTGAAAAAACGGTAATTCAAAGCTAAGTCAATATCTTCAGAAAATCTGTCTATTAATCCCCAACCTTTGCTTAATGATGTTCCTCCTTTGAACTCTAACCATTCTGCGCACTCTAACTGAAATAGCGCTTTCAATATCATAGTCACCCACCAGTCTTTTTCAATAGCATACTCTGGCAGACCTTCTTTTTCGGACACGCGTTGAAGCATTGCCTTACGCTCCAGGTCGTTATGATTGGTCCATCGTGTCATATAGTATATTCCTTTATGAGGTTATATATTGTTCTGCGCACCCATATTGGAGCAGTTTTCATATCCGAATCAAATGATTCTATTGGCATATTCTTTGCCAATAGGTCTTTAATGATATTTCGGTGTTCGTTGGTAAGCCTTTCTTGTCCAATAGACTTCATCGCTTGAATTAAAATTGCCAATAGTTCATTTTTGCAAGCAAAGTTTTTAGGCACACAACGTTTAAATGTGACAGTTTTTTGCCCCAAATCGATTTTTCTGGCAGACCCCGAAGTCAGATACACGATATTCATTGGTATTTGGGTTGATAGTCCGAGCAAATTTGCTGCGGTTTCCCCTGTAGGGAGTACCTGTGCATTATCTCTTCGTGCAATAGCGGTGACCAAATCCTGTATGTCAGGCTTCAGTATACCGAATTTTGTGAATTGTGGTTTGAAATAAATGCCCTTTGCCAAACGATGCAACACACCCTTTTCGGCAAACTCTGACAATAATCTGCTAATAAAAACATCATTGCCTTCGGCTGCGAAATCTGTCACGAAAAACAAGGTGCCTTCCTTGCTTTCTCGTATCTTTTGCTCAATTTTATCAACTATTCTCATAGATTTGTGGGTAGAAAGTTTTTGCAAATATTTCTACCTAGTAATGCAAAAGTACAACTATTTCCTTTAGAAAAGAAATATCTATAAAAAAAACACATTTTACTGGCGTATTCTGATAGAATTAATGTGGTTTGTTGATATTAATTTGGTATTTATATGGGTGTTGGTTAGGTTTGTATAAATACAGAAAATCCGTGCGGGTGTGGGGCTGCACGGATTTTGGTTGTATTTTGGGTGGGGGGTTATTATTCTTCTTCGGGGGTTATTCTTCTT
>OIZS01000959.1_pt1 | contig 10419 bp, 9 predicted proteins | sample 1588641 | NCBI WGS metagenome assembly OIZS01 (sample SAMN03283240) | human gut metagenome | biome: human-associated habitat; material: feces | host: Homo sapiens | place: Peru | collected 2012
TAGGAATGTGCAACTCAAGAACCCCAAGTCTAGTGGTGAACTCACGGGTTCTATACCCATTTCGTTGAGTGGTGCGATTATCGCTTCTCTTATAGGATTCTGCGCCAATTTGTTCAGTTGCTTCCGCCTTTAGAATCTGATCTAACACTGCGTTTAACAGCTGCGCTACTCCCGTATCTCCTTGGCATAATAATAGATCTTTAACTTTGTCTAGTTCTAGTGTAAGATTAGCTTGTTGGGCCATTTCCCTTTCCTTATATAAATATGAATGTTGGTAATTAATATTTTACAAGGTTTACTGGGGCGTGGCCCAATTTTTTAAATTTACACCAATTATATGGACTCAATCTGCAGAAACGGCTAGATCTGCCCCTATTTTTGCGCAAAAGTACATTTTTTGTTTTTTTAGACTCCTATATGGTCTTATAATATGCTTTTCAGATAGCAGCGCTAATCTGATACAACTCAAATATCCATTAGCTTTGCTCTTATCATGCGGCCGTACAGCGGTCATTCTTAATTTACTTAGGAACAAGATGATGGCAAATCCTCTATACCATAAGAACATTATTTCAATCTCTGAGCTTAGCAAAGAAGAATTGGAATTAATCGTTCACACTGCGCAGAAACTCAAGGAACACCCAAGAACAGATCTTCTCAGCAATAAACTAATTGCTAGTTGCTTCTTTGAGGCTTCAACTCGAACCCGTCTATCATTTGAAACCGCCATTCAACGTCTCGGTGGCAATGTGATCGGCTTTTCCGATGCAAGTAATACTTCGCTCGCTAAGAAAGGCGAAACTTTAGCAGATTCCATCCGCATTATTACTTCCTACACTGATGCTTTAGTTATGCGTCACTATAGAGAAGGCGCTGCTCGCTTAGCAGCTGATGTTTCCCCAGTTCCAGTAATTAACGCTGGCGACGGATCAAACCAACATCCATCTCAGACTCTTTTAGACTTGTTCACCATTTATGAAACTCAAGGCCGTTTAGACAATATTTCTATCGCCTTTGTTGGTGATTTAAAATATGGCCGTACCGTGCATTCCTTGTCACAAGCTCTATGCCACTATAACGCCAAGATCTATCTCGTATCTCCTGAATCATTGGCTATGCCTGAATACATTCTCGATGAATATCGTGAACATAACATTGAGTTCCACGTAGCTAATACCATCGAAGAAATCGTACCTAAAGTAGATATCCTCTACATGACTCGTGTCCAAAAGGAACGCTTTGACGAAACTGAATACCGTCATTTAAGAGCAAAATTTGTGCTTTCTGCAGATACTTTGGCTGAAGCAAAACCAAACATTAAAGTTTTGCATCCACTCCCACGTATTGACGAAATCACTTTGGATGTAGACGGCACTCCATACGCTTACTACTTCCAGCAAGCTGCTAACGGTGTTTATGCCCGTCAAGCATTGCTTTCACTTGTATTGAATGAAGAGGTATAACCATGACTGAAAAATCTCAACTCCAGGTAGAAGCCATTCGTCAAGGTACCGTTATCGACCACATCCCTGCTGGCCAAGGTTTGAACATTCTCAAGTTATTCCATTTCCTTGAAACTCAGGATCGTATTACCGTAGGTTTTAACCTTCCATCAAAGGCTTTTGGGCATAAAGACATTATTAAAGTTGAAAATGTTTCTATCACTGAAGAACAAGCTAACCAGTTAGCCCTCTTTGCGCCCAAAGCTACGGTAAACATTATCGAAAACTTTAAGGTAGTCAAGAAGAGACAAGTTGGTCTTCCAGAAAGAGTTACCGGTATTTTTTCTTGCCCTAACTCAAACTGCATTACCCACTTTGAACCAGCTGCTGTGACTAACTTTAAGATTGTGAATAACAACGGTCAGATTCAGCTTAAGTGCAAGTATTGCGAAAAGGTGTTTAACCGCGACATCGTAACTAACAATATCTAATAAAGAGCTCCTAAACTTTAATTTTAAGAAGGGAACAACTCCAATAGGCGTTGGTCCCTTTTGGTTTCATAAAACATGGCTTGTGTTACACAACAAACAAAAAAAGTTATTCCCTGTTTTAAAAAAAACTCCTTTCGTTTTATTTTAAAAAACATTTTTGTTATTTTATCGATGAGCGTAAAACTATAAGGACAGATTTTATGAAAACTATTTGGCTTACTGGTGATAAGGGCCAATTGGCCCAAAAAATCATTCCCATGCTTGAGGAATTAAAGGACCAAAGTACCAATAATGAAGTTTTTGAACTTTATACAACCGATAAAGCAGAATGCGACATCTCAAATGAAAATGAAGTTGAACATTTTGTTAATCTCTATCAGCCACAACTTATTATTAATTGTGCCGCATTAAGCGATTACACCATCTGTAAAGAAGAACCAGATGAAGCTTATCGAGTAAACACCATTGGTGCTGGCAACCTAGCGATTCAAGCTCAACGTACCAACGCTAGACTTATTCATTTCTCAACTGACGATGTATTTAATGCCCAACCTGAAGGTGTTTATAACGAATTTGATACCCCAATGAGCAATACCGTTTATGGTAAATCAAAGTTAAACGGTGAACGATTAATCCAAAATTTCATGACTAGATTTGTTATCCTGCGTTCTTCTTGGGTCTATGATCAAGATTACGGCTATGTCAGCCACATCTTAAATGAAATTAAATGTGGCCACGAAATTTTTGCTTCCACTTTAGAAAAAGCCGTACCTACTAGTACCAAACAAATTATCGATATTCTTAAAAACATTTTATTCTCCAACCACTATGGCGTATTTCATACTGTAGCCACCGGTGGAGCTTGTTCTCGTTACGATTTAGTTAAAGAAATTATCACTTTAACCGGGGCCGATCTTTCTAAACTACACGCCACTTCTGATGCTGGTAGTAAAATAATTCTCGATAACATGATGATGCGTTTATCCCACCTTGCTCCATTAGCTTCATGGCGAGATGAACTTAAAAAAACTTTATTGGGGTAATAACGGAGCCAAATCATGTCAGGTAATTCCCAACCACTATCACTTACAACAAAAATCTTTTTAGCGCTTTTTTTAGGCGCTTTTACCGGGATCCTCATTCAAAATTTCATGCAGGACCCATCTATGGCTTATTTGCGTAACAACATCTTAGTTGACGGCATTTTTTATGTCGTAGGCAATGGGTTTATTCGCCTTATGCAAATGTTAGTTGTACCTTTAGTTTTTTGCTCCATTGTCTGTGGCACCATGTCTATCGGTGACAGCAAAACTCTAGGCACCGTTGGTATTAAAACCATCTGCTTTTATTTATTTACCACCGCTATGGCCATTATCATCGCCCTTTGTATTGCGAACTTAATCAACCCAGGGATTGGTCTTGACCAAAGCTTAATATCGACTACTTCAGGTCCTACCACCGCCAAAGACGTAAAGCTTGCCGACACCATTCTTAACATGATTCCAAAGAACCCTATCGGCTCAATGGCTAGTGGTGACATGCTACCTATCATTCTCTTTGCCCTAATCGTTGGGATTTTGATGGCCCAAATGCGTAACTCTTACGACACTTTGGGATCATTATTTTCCCAAGGCAATGGTTTAATGATGGATATGACTATGATGGTCATGAAACTTGCTCCTATTGGGGTCTTTTGCTTGGTCGCAAAAACCTTTGCTAACCTCGGGATCTCGGCTTTTATCCCGCTACTTAAATACGTCTTTAGCGTCAGCGGAGCTCTCTTTATCCAATGTTTCTTAGGCTACATGTTGCTGCTTATCATCTTCACTAGACTAAATCCATTGTTGTTCCTCAAAAAATTCTGGCCGGTAATGGCGTTTGCGTTTTCAACCGCCACCTCAAATGCTACCATCCCAATGAGTATTGATACTCTCGGGCGTAAACTTGGGGTTTCTAAAAAAATCTCAGCGTTTACCATTCCTTTGGGGGCAACCATCAATATGGATGGGACCTCAATTATGCAAGGTGTAGCCGTAGTATTTATCGCTCAAGCTTTTAACATTGATTTGTCTATTGCGGATTATGGGACTGTAATTGTCACAGCTACCATAGCTTCCATCGGGACCGCTGGGGTACCAAGTGTTGGTCTTGTTACCTTGACCATGATTTTAGCGTCAGTTAATCTTCCAATCGAAGGCATTGCTATCATCATGGGGATTGACCGTATTCTTGATATGATGCGTACTGCCGTTAATATAACTGGCGATGCAGTATGCACCACTATTGTGGCTCATCGTGAAAAGGCGATTGACTACAATCTATATAACAACAAAGATCTCTAATACGATCCTTTGTTAGCTAGAAACGCTTTCTATTAACCTATAGAAGGCGTTTTTATTTAAAATAATAGCCTGCGTAAGTCCTAAATACTTAAACGCCTAGCTTTGCCTGCTAACACATCCCAAACCAACTAAACAATCACCATACATATGGTTAGAGTTTATAAAAACATTTAGGAATAATCACATGGAAGATGTATCTCTTTGGATGTACCTAGTACTCGCCATTTTAGTATTTACAGGTTCATGCGTTGATGCCATCGGTGGAGGTGGAGGTATTATCACCCTACCAGCTTACCTTATGGTAGGTCTCCCCCCTCACGCAGCCGTTGCCTCCAATAAATTTAGTAGTAGTATTGGAACCGCTGTTTCTACTTACCGGTACTATAAGAGAGGTTTTTGTGATACCGGCTTATTCATCCCAATTATTTTGATTACCATTCTAGGCTCTTTTATCGGTAGTCAGACTGTCCTTTTAGTGCCACCTAATATTCTCAAATACGTATTAATTGGAATTTTGCCGTTTATTGCTTTATTCATGTTTAACAAGCCAGCAGTCAAAACAGTCAACTTGATGGTGAATAAAGACCGTTGGTGGATGACCAAACTCGTAATAATCGTGTTTTGCATTGGTTTCTACGATGGCTTTTATGGTCCCGGCACCGGTACATTTTTGATCATTGCTATGACTATGTACCTTAACATGGATGCCAAACACGCAGCCGGTAATACCAAGATTGCCAACCTAACTTCTAACGTTACGGCCTTACTAGTATTTATTGTCCAAGACCAAATCTGTTATCCTTTAGCCATCACTGGGGCCGTGTTTAGTATCCTAGGTCATTATGTCGGCGCTTCTTTACTTATCCACAAAGGTAGTTGCCTCGTTAGACCTGTGATCATAATTGTCTTGGTTATGCTTTTTATAAAGGTACTTTATGATTTAAAAGTTTTGGGTTTTTAAAAGCTTAAAAAAATTAAACAAGACATAGAGAAAAAGGTTAAGACTAGGCTAAAGTTCGCTTGGTCAACCCAAGACGCAAGGCCATAAAGTTTTTACTTAAAACCTATGGGATATAATTGCCAAAACACCTCGTCTAGTTTTGGTGTTTTGGCATAAATCTCTGGCGGTTATGGCTTGAAGACTTTTTAACTACATTAAGACCATGAACTTTTCCGAGCGTGCTGTCCCCAAGCCCTATCCGCCTCTAAACTCTAAATCAGTATTTCTTGGTGCGTTCTTTAAAACCTATAGCAAGTCACACGCTAGCCATTTCTTAAAACGAAATTTAAAATAAAGACGAAATGCCCTCGGTAGATAACACTAAACTTTTGCTTGAAAAAATCCTTACTTCAAGCTTTTTCAGACTTTGTAGCTAGCTGGGGTAGGGTCTCCACATGTGCCGAGACCTTATAATTGATGTCGGATTTACTGACATATTGAGGGAACATGTTTAAACATACATCTTTTCAAGCGTCCCAACCTTTAAGTTTGTGGAAACACAACCAATTAAATCTCGTGTCTGCATCGCTACCCCAAATAAATATTGATATTTGTGGCGAAATATAAAAAAGAAACCACGAACAGGTCAACACCTTCCCCCTCAAATTCAAAAACAAACCAATCAAAGCCTATGCCATGGTCTTTGCCGGTTCTGAATGCGTGTATTGCGGGTAGTTATTTGAGCTGTTGCAAATTTTGCAACAACTCGTTTTCTGAAAACACAACTGGTAATCTGCTACTCCTGTTCCCTGCCCTGCTTAAGCCGTCTCAGATCTTCTGGTTTCCGTGAATCAGATGGAATCAGACAGGTATTGACCTTGAGCACAGATTTCATTAAGTTCCCGACTAGCAATTCATAAAAGCTCTATAGCTATGTTGATCGAATCGTGATGAACTCATTATCTCATCTAATGAGCAAAAATTTCTCTACCTATCAAGAATTCGACATGCATTGGTTAAATAAATTATCGTCCACAAAATAAACATTATTACGCGCTCGTGTTATCGCAACATATAATTTATTTCTAGTTAATGGAGAAAGTTGGTCCAACTGATTAGCCTTAGCCAAAGCCGCAGTCTTTTTATTTAAAACAACACATACATCGGAATAATGGTCTTCCCCCTTCGTATCTCCCCAATTGCGATGACACAATCCAAAATTTGAAGCACCTTGATAATGCAATTTCACTATTGATGAATCTCCTATAATAATCTTTGCCTCGTCCAGGGTTTTAACAAATGTTATTTTAGAATCATCAGTTCTGTTAGAATAAATCTCTATCCCAAGCATATCAGACACATACTTGCAAACAGACTTAGAACAACGCCAACTATTTACAAGTGTTGACGTATCACAAACAAAACCATTTTGTATAAAACGAGTTTCGTATTTTTTCTGATCATCAAATAGGCTTTTATTAACATTACCATCTCTACTAGTATCGTATGTATGCTGAAAGAAATCTCCAACATATAATTGATTTATATCAATCTGCATAAGTTCTATTAGAAAATTAAAATCTCTTCCTGCTATATCCTGAACTTCATCAATAACAAACTCATCAAAATATTTAGTTAATCTTTCTCGAATTTCACTGAAAACTCCTTCAAACTCTAATAGAAATAAAGACAACCTATTACTGTAAAAATAACGATTACACGTTAAGTAAAAATTAATGTTTTTTTTCTGGTTGTAATAGCTTTTTGGATCTTCATAGGTAATACCTCTAGCCCCAACCCTATCAGACAGCAAAGGCTTATAACAAAAGTTATATAAAAACTTGAAATACGTCATAACTGTTAAATTAGTTGGCCATACACCGCCGAACTTATTTAAAATTTTATTTTTCAAATTTTCACAATTTGCAATCGTATACGTCACTATCAATGTTCGTTTTTCTTTAGATAAAGAATTTACTATGTGAGTAGTTTTTCCGGAACCGGCAACTGCAAATATTACTTTCTTATCCACTCTATAGCCCTTTTTATGTATTCTGGTACAATTACTGGATTTTCTTGTGAAACTAAAGAAAAGGCCGCCTCCGTTTTATTATTCAACATCCAATTTTGAACGAGAGTTCCCTTGGTTCTTTTTTGAAAGAGTTGATCACAGAGAGAGGTATTGCAATTGTATAAAACAATTTCATAGGTAGTTTTAGTGTTATCAGCATCAAAAAAAACTTGTATATTTTTTAACGAATTAAAATCTTTATATTTCTCAACGCAATTATTTAAATAATCCCCATCATTGTCAGTAATAACGGCTACTCTACTTCCGGTTAACTTTGCAATTTCAAGATATCTTTTGAAACTCAAACCTCTTACATCAATAATACTAACTCCTTCTACCTCTGGCTTTTGCCCGTTTGTTACACTTTCGTAAAATTTCTCCAGCATAATAAATTCGGCCGGACCTTCTACAAGAATTATTTTTGTAGCTGTAACAAACTCAACAATACTAGCAGGCGGGGTCTTTAAAAAATATTTTGATGTTTCATTTTGAAGCTGATGCAATGTAGTCGGCGTTAGCTTATCTCTATTCATTATTAACAAATTATTAATTTCTAGTCTTGTGCTAATATCGCTACTATGCGTAGTAATAAACAATTGCCCCTTTTTATTTGCAACAATAAGCTGTATTAATTTTCTTAAGTTAACAGCACTGAGATGATTTTCGGGTTCTTCAATTAAAATTACATCAATATTATCCCCTGAACGTCTTAAGGCAAAATCCGTTTTAATAAAAGATTGAATCCCGGTTCCTTTGCAGTCAATACTTACATTGTCCTTGTAAATGGTAAGATTATTTTCCAATGAGACATCCGAGCCGTTCTTTAAACCAAACAAATAATTGTTAGACTTAATTTTAGAATTTAAATCATCCAAAGCCTTTTCATTAAAATACTCTCGAACTTTTCTGTATTTACTTTTATGAACTACTCTTAGCTTCTTATCGTCCTCTGTAAAGTGACAGTATATTCTCTGAATAAAATCACTTGTAGCATATGCTGAATTCATTTTGGTGCTATCGATCATTACACATTTTAATTTTTTCTTGTATTCTGTAAACGATTCATCAGCAAATGTAGAAAAACGGACACTATAATAATCAAAAGGAAAATAATTAGGATCAGTACTAATAGCTTCGTTAATTTCAGACGCATAATCAAGATTAGGTTCGCAAATTAACCTTATGCCGTCACACGACTTTTTTTCATGATTATTCTTACCGTTCATTGTAAAATCAAAAGAACCATTCAAAAAAAGTTCAACCCTTATTGTGGGTAAATTCTTGATTAGTTTATCGCCTTGTAAAAAATCATTAACAGCATCAGTGTTCATTAACCGATCAATACCTATATTCTCAATCCGGTGAATATTGCCATTAGCCACTAAGTCTATAGCTTCAAGTATTGAACTTTTTCCAGTCTCATTATCGCCAATCAAAACATTAATATTGTCTTTTGGTTCTATTGTATATTGTCTAAAACGTTTAAAATTCTCCAAATAAATCTTTCTGATAGAACTACACATAAATAAAACCTCCTTAGTACACGCGTTATTAGCAAAATGAGCCGAATTACAAATGGACTCCACCAATCTGCTGGTATTCTTCTCTAACTTTACACGAGGCTAGGGCTATTCCCGGAATCATTATCACAAATCGAATTTTCCATAATAAATTTGATGCGGGCGTTGTCATCTCCACCAATCAAATAAAAACTGATATAATTTTTCGCGAATCACAGGTTCCCTCTTTGCACACTCATTAAATCAATACGTTAATTGCTACTTTGGAAACAATATCTCAAAGTCAAGGATTTTTTCAGATTTTATTATTACTCCTAAATTCATAGGGATCTGTGTAACGGGAGTTGGGAGTACTGGCACATTAGAAAACAATAAATTACCCGCCGCGTTGAACATTGGTCCAGCGCGTAAAACCCCTAAAAGAAAAATTCTATTTCCCAAAGCTATGCCATTCGATGTAGCAAAAGAACCTTGATTAAGAATAAAAACAGGGGAACCACTAGACCCCGGAAATGCAGGAATATCTAGCAAGATTTCCTTTTTACCCTGATAATCATTTTTGGGATGTGTTGCCGTTATACCTCTTCTTATCACAGGTTTATGGTTATACTCATCAGATATCCCATTTGGATAACCAAACATTACAACATCTTCCATTGCAGATAATTCATCTAAAACTTTCTTTGGAGGGATTAATTCTGAGTCAAGTGAAACGTAAAAAATACGTATTTGTTTTGAATCTAACTCCTTTAACAGGCCAGCCAAAGGAAAGCATTGCAAATCTACATTAGGATCTGGATGATGTTTCCATGATGCAAGATCACATTTAATCCATATTTGTTCTCTATCTAACGGAGCACCTGTATCGTCCGCTTTACAAAAACCAAAAACAATTTCAACCGCATCATCTACAACATGGTTATTTGTAATAACAACAGGAACACAAAAATCACTATTCCTGCATAAGTTAATCACAAAACCTGTTCCTGAACCTTGAGATCCATTAGCATAAGTGCATTTTATAAGAACAGTAGAATAAGTAAGCCGCTCGGATATACTCATTCTTTCAATTATTTTATTAGACAAAGCATACACCTCATCAATTAAATTAACATTTAAAGTACATCATTCAAAGGCTCCCAATGTTCATCAGCCATATCCTCTGAAAATTCTGTATTATTGATGTATAGTTGATTATCCTTATCTCTAACAAATCCCCAATTGAGGCTATGTTTAGATGCGTAATTCTTAAAGGCGATAAATTTATTTTGTATCTGTATATCAATATTTTTATCTTTTCCTTTTGATTCTCCCCCTTTAGTTTCGATAACCCATACGGTTCCATCCTTTTTCTTAACTATGTAATCCGCATAGAACAACCACTGATGTTGGAGCGAATCTAAATAAACAATTGAGAAATATTGCTGCCCAGCATCACCATTCTTATACACCCAATCAATATCATCACGACTTTCGCAATATTGCTCAAACAGTTGTTCAGAATTACTCCTCAAGAGTGATGTTGCATATCCAGATGTGTACTCTTCATAGGCATTTGAAAGACAATATGAAACGACCTCCACGAATGAATGCAAATCGTGGATTTACCGTGT
>OIZS01000960.1_pt1 | contig 10405 bp, 9 predicted proteins | sample 1588641 | NCBI WGS metagenome assembly OIZS01 (sample SAMN03283240) | human gut metagenome | biome: human-associated habitat; material: feces | host: Homo sapiens | place: Peru | collected 2012
ATAAAATCTTTGGCATTGTGGTCAAAATTGTGGTCAAAACCAAATGAGGCCAGCCTATAAACAAAAAAATCCAACGATTTCTAACGTGAAATCGTTTGATTTTCGGTCCAGCAGAGCCGGACAAATCCGAACTTTTTCCTTCCACCTCATCGGCGGTCAAAGTGTCCTCAAACCGGACAGTTTGGGTGCCATCCTTGTAGTTGAACGTAATCAGCATCCGGTCATCGTACAGAAAAATGGCATTTACAAAAATTTCGATCAGCGCTTTTCTCTGTTTTTTCTGCGAAATATCGAACTTTCTAAATTTCATCAACCAGAATCGGATGAAATCCTCATTGAAACTGGGCTTTTTCAGCTTTTCATCTGCAATTTTTGCAGTCAGCTCATCTTTCTGAATCTCCAGCGCTTCCAGACGCTCTCTCGTTGTCCGGGTGTACAAGCCGTCCTCGATTGCCTTCATCAGGTTGTCCAGCTTTTTGTTGACCTCTCGCAGTTGCTTTTCCAGCAGTGGAATCGTGGTGTTCTCCTGATTCTGGACATCCATGACCAATTGAACGATCTTGTCGATCACCGCATCGTCCTGAATCAGCTTCATGGTTTCCCGGACGACCAGCTCTTCCAGCCATTCTTTCTGCACGGTCTTTTTGTTGCAGCCCTTGCGCCGCTTGACGTTGGCGCATTTATAATAATAGTAGGTGCGTCCGGTAGCACTGGTTCCGCTTTCGCCGAACATCAGCGCACCACACTTGCCGCAGAACAGCTTGGTGGTCAGCAGATATTCCTCGTCTGCCTTGCCACAGGCAGGGGCACGCTTGTTCTTATCCAGACGCTTCTGCACCCGGTCAAACAGGTCTTTCGGAACAATAGCCGGAATCGCATCCGGCACAACGATGTCCCGGAAAGACAATTCGCCAATGTACCGACGGTTCTTCAGCATGGTATTTACGCTGCTGTGGGTCATTTTGCCGCCCAGCATATTGTGGACACCCTTGTCGTTGAGAAAGTTTACGATCTCCACCATTTTATCGCCGTTGTCATACCGCTGAAAGGCTTCCAGCACCAGCGGCGAGGTCAGCGGGTCAAGATGATAAAACTTGTCCTCGTCGATTTTATAGCCAATCGTACCTGTGCCGCCAGTGCACTTTCCTTTCAAAGCGTTCTCGGTCTGACCACGAATCACTTTTTCGGACAGCTCTGCCGAATAGTATTCTGCCATACCTTCCAGTAGCGTTTCCACCAGAATGCCCTGTGAACCCTCGGCAATGGGCTCCATGACGGAAATCAGATGGACACCGTTCTTTTTCAGGATCATCTTGTAATTTGCGCTATCAAAACGATTCCGGGCAAAGCGGTCAAATTTCCAGACAAGAACAACATCAAACAACTTCTTGCCGCTGTCTTTGATCATCTGCTGGAACTCCGGGCGATTGTCCGTTTTGGCAGAGAATGCACGGTCAATGTAGTGCTTGATGACCGTGATGCCGTTCTTTTCCGCATAAGCCGTACATTCCCGAATCTGGCCTTCGATGGATTCTTCGCGCTGGTTGTCGCTGGAATAGCGGGCGTAGATTACGGCGGTCATAGGCTCACTTCCTTTTTCTTATCGAACAGACGGGTAGCTTTTTGCATACTTGTAAATCTGCCGTGCACAGTCAAGGCTCATTTTGCTGGAATCGTTGTGTTTGAGCCATGCATTTACGTTCCCGGGGTTTAGTTTCAAGTCCGTGTAAAGACGATAATTCGTCAGTTTCTTTTTCTGTTGAAGTTCCAATACCCGGCGATGGATCAGTTCTTTCGTGTCATTGTCTGCAAGGACGGCATCCCGCACCGAACAATAACTGCGCCAAACCTTCAAATAGCCTTCCGGCAATTCTGGTGATTGCTTTTCCAGAAGCAGTCGCATTTGCGCCAGCGAATAGCGATTGGAAAGCTGCTCATATTCTGCAGCAACAGCACTGTTTGCGGTATAGCGGAGCAGCAGTTCTACTTTATCAAAGGTCAGCGCATAGAGGAACAGCGGTTCTTTCAAGCGGGGATTTTCATTTAGACAAGCTGCAAGTTTATGGACGCTTGCCGTCTGCACCCCGGAAAGTTCTGCCACATACTGCTTCAAGAAGCCCTCAAATGTCAGCTTTCGCATGGTCTCCACCTCTCCACATACTCTTGATAGCGGATATAAAAATCCCGATATCGCCAGTCGTTCAAGATGCTGGCTCTCAGTTCATCCTCATCCGTTGCAAGATGTTCCAGCAAATCCCAGTCCAAGGAGTTCCGCACGGCCTCGCTCTCTACGTCTGCCTTGTCGGTGTCCCGGAAGGAACAGAGTTTCGCAATCACCAAATCTTCCAGACTGGGTGTGTAGAACTGCACCTTTGTGCCACCAAAGGGCAGCGGCTGCAGCCGGTCTTGGAAGTTGTACGGAAAATTGTCGATATAGGCTTCCACATCGGTGTTGATGTCGTACTTACCGAGCAAGCTGTACAGTTCTTTCGGAACGCTCAAGGCATCAATATCATGGGTAGCGCGGGTCAGCTTGCCCAACAAAATAAATGCACTGCCACCCACAATCACCATCTGATATCGGTCATTGTTGTCGATCATCAGGTCAGCATCTTCATCCAGACGTTCCAGACGCTTGCGAAGGTCATCTAAGATCAACTTTACCATAAAACAGCCTTTCATGTCTTCAATAATAGTATTTTCTAAAGCAATTTTACGAGAAAGACAGCTTATTGTCAAGAGTCAACCATAAAGTTTATACAGATTTCTCTATGGAGTTAACCAAGAAAACAAAAACGAGCCATAAAAACAAAATATTGCAAAAGAAGATTCCATACGCAACCGCAGAACCTATGCGTACAATTATTACCGGGACGTCGTATGTCGCTGGAATCTTATATAAACAGCTTACTATAACAGTTGTGATCCCCAATTTTCCCGCATGTCTAAAGTAGTCAAGAAGCGTTCCTAACAATGTATTTGATGGCCGTTTTTTATCTGTTGTCTGTTTCAGTTCCTTCGCATATGGACTCCCAAGCAGAGCTGATGCAGCAGCAATATATACGCCTACGGCTATTGATACTAGCGTAGTTGCCGTGTCTGCCATATTATCAAAATTCCAATTCAATAAGTAGGCTATTATTGAAACTGTTATAAAGCACCCTATCAGAAATATTTTATGCTCTTTATCCACCACTGTCACCTCAGTTTTGCAAGCAGCAGTTCCCTTACTTCATCAGGTTCAAAATGCTCATTTTCATCTTTTGTTGGCTGAATTAAAAAATGTTTTAGAACAGACGAAAAATCAAATGTTTGCTCTATACCACTTTCATCACATCCGATTATAACAACATCTTCAAATTCTTCACGATGCCGACAAATACGATCTACTAGACCTTTTCCTCCTCCATGTATTGGAAGGTCTCCATACGATATTTTTAGTTGAAGCTTGCTTGGCAAGTCCTGTCCCCAGATGTTACCAACTTGAGAAAACAATGTTCCTCCACGGCTGAATACATTATCCACTTGCGTATATTGAAATCCACGAATAGTTTTAATGTTCTTACAAAAATCATCTAATGATGTATAAATATTGCTTATCTTAAATTCCTTTTGCAGTGTGTCACTTAAATATTGCTCAACAAATCCCTTCTTATTGTAGTCATTCATATAAAGAAAATGTTTCTGTGCATCATAACACGCAAAAAATTGTTGTCTTGGTTCAACCTGTTCTTTTGAACGTGGATTCGGCATCTTCTCACCTGTTTTTTTATTTATGACATAATCTCTGAAGCGTACCGCATCATCGTAGTCAGATGCCATCCAGAAAAATCTTTCTTCGATAATATCCATATCAACAGAATATAAATACTTCTGCTTTTGCGGCCGAAATATATGATTTCCTTTTGCAACAACATCTTTCATATCTTCCAATGATGCCTCACGAATGCCATCAACTCGAAGAAGAAAATTACAAAACTTCATTTGTTCATCCTCTTTTTTATACCATCATATTATCAGTCCACATCTCGCACTGGCTAATGACCGTGCTGATTGCCGTATCATAATCTTCCGGCGGATACTTATACTTTTTCAGGAGGTGCTTCACCATCTTACGCATACTCGCACGGGCAGTTTCTTTTTTCTGCCAGTCTATTGTCCGATTTTTGCGCAGCATTTCCGTAAGCTCTCTGGTTAAGTCAATCAGTTCATTGTTTTGGTAGAAATCCTTGATGTTTTCTGGCTTTGTCAGAGCATCGTAAAAAGCCAGTTCCTCCTGCGTCAAACCCAGCTTTTTACCGTTGTTATACAGTTCTGTAATCTCCTGTGCCGTTTTCAGCAGTTCCTTGATGACCTCCTCGTTTGTAATCAGGCCGTTATAGTAAGAGTTCATCAACTGTGTAATCTTTTCCGAAAACTTCTGAGACTGCACAACATTTGTCCGTTTATACAGTGAAACTTGCTCTGCCATCAGTTTTTTTAAAATTTCTACGGCAATGTTCTTTTCCTTCATCTTGGAAATTTCATCTAACACCGCTGGGTCAAACAGACTGATATTTTCATCTGCCTGCTTGCTGTCAAACAAGCTGATAACCCCTTGGCTCTGGATACTAGCCTTCAGCAGTTCATTGATTTGAGCATTGATTTCTTTCAAAGAAAGTGTCTTACCGCCACTCCCACCATACGTGATCTTCACCACCGTAGAACGAACCGCTTCCATGTAGGCTGCTTCGTGTCTCTCCTGCTCCGTGGTCATGCTAGAGCACAGAGAGTGCGACTGTTTCAGCAGCAGAGCTTCTCGCAGAAACAGATCTTTGCGCTTGGGTGCTTTTGCGTCCAGAACAAAGTTCACTCCGCCAGTGACTAGCTTTGCCATCATCAACGGAGAACCGCCAATAAATCCGCTAAAATCAAAGCCGTGCAACAAATCTTTACACACCTGAAGTTTTTCCTGAAACTTCGGATATGCAACTTTGGCAATGTCCATATTACCATATCGGGACTGGTCACGCTTGGTATACTCCTTCATAGCGGCTTTGAGGGCAGATGCAATGCCAACGTAATCTACAATCAAGCCGCCCTCTTTGTCCTTGAATACACGGTTGACACGCGCGATGGCCTGCATCAGATTGTATCCGTGCATTGGCTTGTAAACATACATCGTAGCCAGTGAAGGCACATCAAAACCTGTCAGCCACATATCCACAACAATGGCAATCTTCATCGGGTCATCGTTGTCTTTGAATTTCCTGGCAAGTTCTTCTTTGTGAGATTTTGTGCCAATGATTTCTTTCCAATCCTCCGGGTCATTGTTGCCACCCGTCATAACTACGCCGATTTTTTCGTTCCATGTCGGGCGCAGCTCCAGAAGTTTTCGATAAATCTTCATCGCAATCGGGCGCGAATACGCCACGATCATCGCCTTGCCCGTCAAAAGATTAGCGCGGTACTTTTCGTAATGGGTGACAATATCTTCACACAGCGATTGAATGGTAGAATCTGCTCCCAGCACACTCTCCATCTGCCCCAACATCTTTTTGCTTTTTTCAATCGTTGCAGCGTCCGATTGCTGTTCCAGTGCGTCGTAGGTCGCATCAATCAAGGCCAGTGTATTCTGGTCGAGGTGGAGTTTGATAACACGGCTCTCGTAGTAAACCGGACGCGTTGCGCCATCCTCCACAGCCTGTGTCATATCGTAAACATCGATATAATCACCAAAAACTTCACGCGTATTTCTATCTTTTACCGAAATCGGCGTTCCCGTAAAGCCTATGTAGGTTGCATTCGGCAGGGCATCATGGATGATTCGGGCATTTCCAATCACTGTATGTGCTTCTTTTTCACCCTGTTCATTTTCTTTGATGACAATTTTCTCATCAAAACCATATTGTCCGCGATGGGCTTCATCGGCCATCACCACAATATTCCGCCGTTCGGAGAGCGGCTTCTCGCCACGCTCAAACTTGAACATCGTGGTGAAGATGATACCGTTTGCTTCTCGGCCATCCAGCAGCTTGCTTAGATTGTCCTTGCTGGTTGCCTGTACAGGTGTCTGACGCAGGAAAGGTGCGCACTTGGCAAACTGCGTGTAAAGCTGGTCATCAAGATCAATGCGGTCAGTCATCACAACGATGGTGGGGCTATCCAAAGCTTCTTGCAGCAAATGGGCATAGAATACCATCGACAGTGATTTTCCGCTGCCCTGCGTATGCCAGAACACACCACCCTTGCCATCCGTTTTAGTGGCAATCTTGGCCTTTTCGATAGCTTTTCGCACTGCAAAATACTGGTGGTATCCAGCCAAAATTTTAATCGGCTTCTGCCCATCGCCGGAAAACAGGATAAAATATTTCAGAATATCCAGCAACCGTGCTTTCTGGAACATCCCCTCATAGAAGGTATCAAACTGCGCATACGCAGTGTTTTCATAATCACCGTCTTTTGTTTTCCATTCCATAAAACGGTCAAGTCCAGAAGTAATTGTTCCCGCCTTGTTGCTCGAAAGGTCGCTGATTACGCAGATTGCATTATAATAGAACATCGAAGGAATGTCCTTCATGTAATTTCGAATCTGATTGTATGCGTTTTCTGCACCCACTTCGTCCTTGGAAGGACTTTTCAGTTCCATCAAAACCAACGGCAAACCATTGATAAACAAAATAATATCCGGGCGGCGGTTGTTTCCATTTTCCACGAAGGTATACTGGTTTACCACATAGAAATCATTTTTGTCTGCATCTGCATAATCAATCAGCTTTACTACCGAAGACCGTTCCTCACCCTTGACTGCATATTTGACCGTGATACCGTTTTGCAGATAGTCCATAAAAATAATATTCTTCTGCAATAGACTTCCTGCATCAAAATCATTCAGTTTCAAGATTGCCTCATCAATCGCCACAGCCGGAAGGCTGCGATTCAGCCTCACCAGACAATCCCGCAAAACATCGTCCAGCAGAGGGCGGTTGTAATCAGTCCGGTTCATATCAGGAGCGTAAATGTGGGTATAACCCATATTTTCAAATAGTTCTATGACTGCTTGCTCAAAGGTATCTTCGGTAAATGAAAGCATGATTTTTTCTCCTCAACTATTATCCGAAGTTGCTGTATCCGATTCTTGTGCAATAGCATTTATAATATTTGTGACGATAGACTGTGCCGCTCTTTTTGCCATCGCACGTCCTATCGGCGTACCATTATCCAATGTGTCCGTCAGTGCCAATCGAACTTTACTGAGTCCAATTTCCTTACGATACCAATCCGGCATCAGATTTTCCCGAATTGCAATATAGCACTCATCAAAAAATGCTGGATTTATTTCATCCCGCAGTACCCTCTGAATAATCTCATCCACTTTATCGTCTGAAATATCCGAATCACATACTTCTCTAATATTTGTTACCGGAACTTCTATTTTCACAAACTTGTCGGCCATAGGCTTTTGTATATTCGCATAATTGCTTTTAATATATGCCATCTGGTGCTCAAGTTCCGGGAAAAGTGTTCCTTCATTGATATTATAAAAACTTAGTTCTTCTAAAATTGCACTTTTTCTTCCCGCTGGTATTCTGAAACTTTGAAGTTCAAACTCATCTTGAACATCACACATCACTATATGCCCGTTTAACGATGCTCTGTCCAATTTTTTCTTTGAGTTGAACATTATATTTTCCACAGATTAGAAAAGAGCCACTTTGCCGTACCAGTCTTTCATTATTTAAGTTGGAAATCACAAAATAATTTCTTTGAATAATTGAAAGCAAGCTTTTATATTCACTTGCCCTACACTCTTCTGCTTCTTTATCCGTATAAATCCCGTACTTGTTCAAATCCGAAAGCAGCTTTTCTAATGTATAATCGCCCGAAATTTCATAGCTTGCTAAATATGTCAGCACTTTGATCTCTATGTCGCTATAACTTTTTCCGTAATCACGCTTATAATAGATTTTTCCATCGGTCGGCGGCAACAATGTGATTTTCCCGTCATTTGTCTTTCTCTCTTGATTGTTCTGGCAAGCAAAATACAGTGCTACTAGCGGATTCTCCGTCACATCCAATAGTCTTGTTGGCAACCCATAGTGTTGCAATTTTGCGAGCTTTTCAAAATCTGTTGTCAACTTTCTGAAGTCGTCAGGATTCCGTGTGTAAGCTGCGTTTATCAATTCTGCTTCATGTGGTAGCATCCCACCACGGAATACTCCCGGCATGACATTCCATTCGTTGCTGGCCTGTCCACGGAAGAAATAGTGTTTTGTGCTTACTTCTGCGCCTTCTTCTTTCTTTATTGTTTCCTTTATATCAGAAATGTAGGTCAGGTAGCTATTAAGGTTTGTAACAACGCATTCCCTCGGATTTCTTGTCTTAGCATTATCAAAATCTTCCATATTATCTCTTCATTTCTTTTATAAACGATAATTTACAGCAGCAAGCGATGGCATTGTATGCTGAAATGTTCCTCAACAGTTCCAACAACGATGTTACCTCTGGAACTCTCAGTGACATTGCAGTTATCACAATGGGGCAGTCTCCGAGTGGCAGCAGCTACAACGAAGATGGTGTTGGCGAGGTTTTCTATCAGGGACGAGCTGAATTTGGATTTCGGTTTCCCAAACGGCGTCTTTTTACCACCGAACCTAAACGCATGGCTGTGGCTGGTGATGTCCTTCTCAGCGTCCGCGCTCCCGTGGGTGATCTCAATATGGCGTATGAGAGATGCTGCATTGGACGCGGTTTAGGTGCTATTCATAGTAAAACGGGTCACAGTTCGTTTGTCCTCTATACGATGTTTGCGCTCAGGTCTCAGCTCAATGTTTTCAATGGCGAGGGTACGGTCTTCGGCTCTATCAATAGGGATGCACTCAATGCCATACCGATTGATGTTCCTCTCGTGACCAAAATAGACCGGTTTGAGGCTGTCGCACATCCGATAGATGAGTTAATCCGCACCAATTATGAGGAAAACTGCCGATTAGAAGCGATTCGCAACTTGCTACTGCCCAAGTTGATGTCCGGCGAGATTGATGTCTCTGCCATCCGACTCTAAGCCGCTAAATTATCGTTTATCTGTTGATTGCATTCAATTTTCTTATCGATTGCTTCCAAAATTGTTACAATCTTTCGCATTTCATCTTCTTTTAGAAAAGGAATCGGCATATCAACAAGAGTTTTAATATTAAGTGTTGCTTGAACAGTTGTATTTAGATTTTGCTCGATATATGCTTGCCCGGCAGGTGAATCAATATAATACTTAACCCATCTGGAAAGCCAGTTTTCTTTTATATCAATCATTGCAACTGCACGAACCAAATTACACCCTCGAAAGCTTTTGGGAACAATCGCAGTTTTTCCAACCGTACCAACGACGCTTACAATTAGTTCGCCGCCTTCAAGTCTTGTTCTGGAATATTTTTCATCATTTTCTTTTGTTGTGACGTCCAATTCACCCTTTGAATGAAGTCCAGCAATCAGATTATTTACTTTAATAACCGGCACTCCATGTAAAATATTCTGACCCGGTTGAACGATGCCATACCCTATTTTTCTGTCCACAAGAGATCCCAAAGTCTTATACTCCATAACCACATCACCTCATCCAATAAATTTCCTATGTGCCAATTTCACATTCTGTTGTTTTACCATTGCATAGTGCATAGTTGTGTCGATTTTCTGATGCCCTAAAAGCTGCTGCACCTGTTCAATCGGCATTCCCTTGTCAATCGCTGACGTTGCTAACGTCCGTCTGAACTTATGCGGATGCACTTTATTCAGCTTTAATCGTCGTCCTAATTCACGGAGCATCGTTTCCACGCCACCGATCATCAATCGCTCGTGCGGCTCTTTCAATGTCACAAAGAGTGCTGGACTGCTGTCTGACCGTTCATCCAGATAATTTTGAAGGTGGATCTTCGTCCGTGCGTCAAAGTATACCAATCGTTCCTTGTTGCCCTTACCAAATACAACACATTCGCGCTCGTTGAAATTGATATCCTCCCGATTAAGTGTCACCAATTCCCCGACACGCATTCCAGAAGATGCCAGCAAATCAATAATCGCCAAATCTCGTACTGTTGAACAGTTGTCACGCATCAGCTCCAACGCTTCATCCGTATACGTTTCCTTGATGATTTTGGCGGTTTTCACTTTGTGAATCCTGCGGACAGGGCTTTTCACAATAAAATCTTCATCTTCCAGCCACGAGAAGAAACTGGAAAGAATACGCCGGATATTGTCAATCGTAACTTTGCTTGAGTGCCGCTGTGTCTGATAATCCGTCAGATACTTTCGCAAATCGTCCGTTGTAATTTGCTGCGGTGATTTTCCCACACCATTCAGCATTGCTTCGATAGTTTTCGAATAATAGGTCAGTGTTTTTTCGGAACAGCCCTCTATCCGTTTTGCTGTAATG
>OIZS01000964.1_pt1 | contig 10342 bp, 10 predicted proteins | sample 1588641 | NCBI WGS metagenome assembly OIZS01 (sample SAMN03283240) | human gut metagenome | biome: human-associated habitat; material: feces | host: Homo sapiens | place: Peru | collected 2012
ATCCCGCCGCGACGGTTCCTGTGGAAGAGATACCGCAGGAAGTGGTCTATCATACGGTGGATGACAGCTATTTTGATGATGCTGTATTTATCGGGGATTCCCGGACAGTGGGAATGTATGAATACGGTGGACTGGAAGAGACCTCCACATTTTATGCCTCTACCGGACTTACGATTTATAAGATGTTCGATTCGAAAATAGTAGCGGTGCCGGGGCAGAAGAAAAAGATCACGGTGGAAGAGGCACTATCCGAGAAGCAGTTTGCCAAGATCTATCTTATGATCGGCATTAATGAGATGGGGACCGGTACGGTGGAATCTTTCATGAAGGCTTACGGGGAGGCAGTACAGCATTTGCAACAGCTGCAGCCCGATGCGGTGATCTACCTGCAGGCGATCATGAAAGTGACCACGGAGCGCTCCGGGCAGGGAGATTATATTACCAACGAGGGCATCGAAGCCAGGAATGAAGAAATCGCGAAGCTTGCGGATGATGAGAAGATATTTTACCTGGATGTGAATCCGCTGATCTGTGATGAGACCGGGGGAATGGTGGCCTCCTATACTTATGACGGAGTGCACCTGAAAGCCCAGTATATTCCCATCTGGCTGGACTTTTTGAAACAGCATGCAGTGGAATAAACTTTTTCTTGACTGTGGAACGATGAAAAGCTATCATGTAACTAATAAGGTCACATAGGTGTGGGCAGGTAGAGGACTATCTGCCTATCTCTATGCGGCAAATATTACAAGTTCACATGTCTATGACACAGGAGGAGAAAAATGAGCGAGAAGACTACACTCGGCGAAAATGGCATTTACGATGCCAGATCCTTGGGCGTGCCCAAGATGCTTCTGCTGGGACTTCAGCACATGTTCGCAATGTTCGGTGCTACCATTCTGGTACCCATGCTGACAGGTCTGGATGTTTCCACAACTTTGTTATTTGCAGGTCTGGGAACTTTATTGTTCCATCTGCTGACCAAGAGAAAGGTACCCGCATTCCTGGGTTCTTCCTTTGCTTTCTTAGGCGGTTATGCCGCGATTGCCCCTATGGCAGACGGAGCGGACAATTCCGCATTGCTTCCTTATGCCTGCTTCGGCGTGGCCTGCTCAGGTCTGCTGTACCTGGTATTATCCCTGTTGATCAAGATCTTCGGTACCGGCAAGGTAATGCGTTTCTTCCCGCCCATCGTAACCGGCCCCATCATCATTGCCATCGGTCTGACACTGTCCCAGTCCGCTATCAACAACTGTTCCGCAGACTGGCTGATCGCAGTGGTCGCTATTGCACTGGTAGTGATCTGCAATATCTGGGGTAAGGGAATGGTGAAGATCGTTCCGATCATCATCGGTGTTGTCGGTTCTTATGTGCTGGCAGCTATCTTAGGCCGTGTGGATTTCACGCCTGTTGCGGAAGCTGCATGGATCGGACTTCCCATCCATTGGAATGAGACCGCTTTCTGGGCACTGTCCGACGGCAACACTTCTCTGTTAATTACTTCCGTGATCACCATTATGCCGATCGCCCTGGCTACCATGGTAGAGCATATCGGAGATATCTCCGCTATTTCTTCTACTGTTGGTATTAACTATATCAAGGAGCCCGGATTGCATCGTACGCTGTTAGGTGATGGTCTGGCTACCATTATTGCATCCCTGTTCGGCGCTCCTGCGAATACCACTTACGGTGAGAACACCGGTGTACTGTCTCTGACCAAGGTATTCGATCCCAGAGTTATTCGTATTGCAGCAGGCTTCGCTGTACTGTTCTCCTTCTCTCCGAAGGTAGCAGCATTGATCGGATGTATGCCTACCGCTACCTGTGGTGGTGTATCCCTGGTACTGTACGGTATGATCTCTGCAGTCGGTGTTCGTAACATCGTAGAAACTCAGGTAGACTTCACCAAGAGCCGTAACGTTATCATCGCCGCTCTGATCCTGGTACTGTCCATCGGTATCAACTACAGTGCAGCAGGCGCTATCGCATTCCACATCGGCGAGATCACCATCAGCCTGTCCGGACTGGCAGTAGGTGCGCTGACCGGTATTATCCTGAATGCAGTACTGCCCGGCAAGGACTACAAGTTCGATGAGGACAAGCCCGATGACACCGGCGTATGCTTCGCAGTAAAGGGTCAGGAGAACTAAGACATTTTTGCTGAAAATGGCATAAACTGAACAAAGAAAGTAAGAGAGAGTATCCATGGCAGGAGAATAGGGCTGTGGATACTCTTTTTTTCAGTTTGCGTGCCCATGACGCGCAAACTAAAAAGGAGCCCACGCATGGACTCCTCCGGCTGTGCACCTAAACTTCTGATATCTCCGCGATCACTTGGTCAAGTACTTCAAAATAGTTCTCGAAGGTCTTGCGGCAGCATCCGGGATCGTCGATCACGATGCCTTCCGCGCGCAGTCCGGTGAGGGCAAAACCCATAGCCATGCGGTGGTCATCGTAGGTTGCTACGGTGCAGGGGCGCGGAGAACCGGGATAGATGGTGATACTGTCCTGCGTCTCTTCGCAGCGGATGCCCATGCGTGTCAGCTCTGTACAGATGGCATGGATACGGTCACTTTCCTGGAAACGGATGTGCCCGATGCCTGTGATACAGGTGGGGCTGTCGGCAAACGGTGCGATGGCTGCCAGTGTGATCGCCTGATCGGAACAGGAGGACATGTCCACCGTGATACCATGGAAAGCGGGAGCCTGCGCCCCGGCGTCCGGCAAACCGGCAGGAGGCAGCAGGAGGACGCCTTTCTCCGTATCCTGTGCAGTACATCCCATTTTCTCTAAGATACGCAGGAATTCTACATCTCCCTGCAGACTTTTAAAATGCACATGCTCTACACAGACCGGGATCCCCAGTAGCGGTACCATCGCATAGAAATAACAGGCAGCGGAGACATCCGGCTCAATCTGATAATCTAATGCTTTATAATGCTGACCGGCGGGAATATGGAACTGATCCGGGGCGGGACGCTCCACGCAGACACCGAACTGCTCCATCATCTTCTGTGTCATTTCGATATACGCCATCCCGTGGGTACCCTCTACCTGAATCGTAAAATCTTCCGAAGACAAAGTAGAAGCAATCAACAGCGCACTCAAAAATTGACTGCTGTGCCCGATATCAATGGAGATATGATCCTGTCCGAATCCATGAGCGGTCAGCGTAAAAGGAAAATGTCCCTCTTCTCCTTCACAGCGGATCTCACATCCCAATTCTGCCAGAGAGGACAGAAGCGGATCCATGGGACGCTTCTTCATCTGCTCCGAAGAATCCATGTGAAAAATCCCTTCCGAGACACCTAACGCAGCCGTCAGAAAACGCGCTGCCGTTCCCGCACTTCCCACATTTAACGCAGCTTCTCCACAGGGAACCTTTCCTCCCAGTCCTTCTACCGTGACGATACAGCTCTCTTCCTCCACTGTCGTCTCAAATCCCAGATCCTGCACACACTTAAGAAAATGCCTCGAATCATCCGAGAACAACACCCCACGCAGCGTCGACTTTCCCTCCGCCAGCATCGCCAGAAGGAGACTGCGGTTCGTGATACTCTTAGAACCCGGTACCCGGACTGAGAGAGGTTCAGTCGTTTTTTTGATATCACTATATATAGTAGGAACGCGGTAAATGTTATTTGCCATGGAGCTGTGTATCCTTCCTTACTTCTTTTAAATATAAAATTATTGAGATAACCCAGTAGTCACGACAGCAAGTAAGAATAAGCAGGCCGTAAGCAGACGTCGGTACTTAGCGTGAGTACTTTTCACGCTTATGTACCGCTACGCTCTGCGACAGAGCGAGAGCGTGCCGCGTTTCTTACTTGCTGTTGGGACTACGGAGACGCAAAAGCGGCTCTTAGCCCCAATGGAGGCTACGTGTTGATTATTAAATCATACCATTTTCCATTCCACGGCACAACTCTCAAAAATTTTTAAAAATAATGGTTGACATTCCTAGCGGAATAGTATAGTATAAATCCATAACATCCATATCAGATAAGTAGGAAATAAAAACAAACATAATTTTCAAGTTTAAGGAGGATTCTATTATGAGCAAGATTTACACATCCGCAACCCAGCTGATCGGACATACACCCCTTTTAAAGGTAACAAACTACTTGAAGGACCAGAACATCGAAGGGGTAGAACTGTTAGCAAAGCTGGAATACTTCAATCCCGCAGGAAGCGTTAAGGACAGAATCGCACTGGCAATGATCGAAGATGCCGAGAAGAAGGGTATTTTAAAAGAAGGTTCCACCATCATTGAACCCACCTCCGGCAACACCGGTATCGGCCTGGCAAGTGTGGCTGCAGCCAAGGGTTACAGAACCATTCTTACACTTCCCGAGACCATGAGTGTGGAGCGTCGTAACCTCCTGAAGGCATACGGTGCAGAGTTGGTACTGACCGAAGGCGCCAAGGGTATGAAGGGTGCTATCGCCAAGGCAGAAGAGCTGGAGAAGTCCATCCCTGGCGCTGTGATCCTCGGACAGTTTGATAACCCCGCGAACCCTGCTGCACATGCAGCTACCACCGGCCCCGAGATCTGGGAAGACACCGATGGAAAGGTTGATATCTTCGTAGCAGGTGTTGGTACCGGCGGAACCGTGACCGGCATTGGTACTTATTTAAAATCCAAGAATCCGGGTGTGAAGATCGTAGCAGTAGAGCCGGCAGATTCTCCCGTACTTTCCGGCGGACAGCCCGGACCTCATAAGCTGCAGGGTATCGGTGCAGGATTCGTTCCTTCCGTTCTGAATACCGGTATCTACGATGAGGTATTCACCGTTACCACAGAGCAGGCATTTACCACCGGCCGCCTGATCGCTCATAAGGAGGGTATCCTCGTGGGAATCACCTCCGGCGCAGCTCTGTACGCAGCAGCACAGATCGCAAAACGCCCTGAAAATGCAGGCAAAACAGTCGTAGCATTGCTCCCCGACTCCGGTGACAGATATCTGTCCACCCCGATGTTTGCAGAAGCTTAAGACGAAATTTGCAGAACTGGACAGACTTGCATTCTTGTGTTAGAATGTATGGCATGGTACTAGGAATTCAAGGAATTTGCGCTTTTCTCCCCTTAAAAGCGCGAACCTGGAATGGAGGAACTTATGGAACCGATCATTCAGATCAAGAATGTAACAAAAACTTTTATTGGTAAAGATAATCAGGTAGAAGCCTTAAAGGGTATCAGCCTGGATATCAACAAGGGAGACATCTACGGCATCATCGGTATGAGTGGTGCCGGAAAATCTACCCTGGTACGCTGCCTGAACTATCTGGAGAAGCCGACCACGGGAACCGTAGTCGTAGAAGATCAGGATCTTTCGACACTGACTGAGGCAGAACTTCGTAAGGTTCGTACAGGCATTGCGATGATCTTTCAGCATTTTAATCTGCTCATGCAGAGAAGTGTTCTGGACAATGTATGCTTCCCCATGGAGATCGTGGGTGTGAAGAAGCAGGCAGCCAGAAAGCGCGCTATGGAACTGCTCGAGATCGTAGGACTGAAGGAAAAGGCAGACGCTTATCCTTCCCAGCTCTCCGGTGGACAGAAGCAGCGTGTGGCAATCGCAAGAGCTCTTGCCAATACGCCGAAGATCCTATTGTGTGACGAGGCGACCAGTGCACTGGATCCTACGACGACCAAGGAGATCCTGAAATTATTACAGGACATCAACAAACAGTACGGCATCACCATCGTGATCATCACCCATGAGATGGCTGTGGTACAGGAGATCTGTTCTCATGTAGCTATTATCGATGCCGGAGAACTGGCAGAGCATGGTACGGTGGAGGAGGTATTTTCCAGACCTCAGTCCCAGGCAGCCAGAAAGCTGGTGTTCATGGTGGATCCCAAGGCGAAGGAAATGTCCGGCAAACGCTGTATCCGCATTGTTTTCACCGAGAATTCTTCTTTCGAGCCTGTGATCGCCAATATGGTGCTGGAGTGCAAGGCTCCCGTCAACATCCTGTTAGCGGACACCAAGGACATCGGCGGTATCGCCCATGGACAGATGATCTTACAGCTGCCGGAGGATGAAATGGCGGCGAACAAGATGATCCATTATTTGCAGGAGAGAAAACTGGAAGTGGAGGAGCTGAAAGACTATGTGGGATAATGCAACGATTATGATGCTGGTGGAAGGCACCTTTGTTACTTTGTATATGACCCTTGTTTCCACATTTATGGGGTATGTACTCGGACTTCCTATGGGAATTGCACTGGTAATTACCGCACCCAAGGGATTACGTCCCAACAAGATCATTTATAAGATTTTGGATGTGATCGTCAACATTGTGCGAAGCATTCCGTTTTTGATTTTGTTGATCATGATCATCCCTTTGACCCGTATCATTGTAGGAAAGAGCTACGGCCCGACGGCTACCATCGTTCCTCTGACTCTGGCAGCGGCACCGTTCATTGCCAGAATGGTGGAATCTTCTCTGTTGGAGGTAGATCACGGAGTGATTGAAGCAGCACAGAGCATGGGAGCTAACCTGTGGACGATCATCTGGAAGGTTATGCTGGCAGAATCCAGAACCTCATTGCTTGTGAATGCGACCATTGCACTGGGAACGATCTTAGGCTACTCCGCTATGGCAGGTGCCGTAGGTGGAGGCGGACTCGGTGATATTGCGATCCGATACGGTTATTATCGTTACCAGACCGATATTATGCTGGTGACAGTAGTATTGTTGGTACTGTTGGTACAGCTGCTGCAATATATCGGAATGACGATTTCCAAGAAATTGGATAAGAGAACCCGTTAGGGAAAACGAAAAGATTGAGGCAGATGTAAGGCATCTGATTCAATAGACTAAAATTTTTTACCAAAAGATTTAGGAGGAGAAGTATTATGAAAAAGAAAGTGATTGCTTTGATTGCAGTTGCAGCATTGTCCGTGAGCGCACTGACCGGCTGCGGCAGTAACGACACAGCTGCTCAGACCAGCGAGGCAGCTGCAACAACAGCTAACCAGGAAACCGCTGCCCAGACTACCGAGGCAACAGAAAGCAAGGAAGTAGCTGACACCGATACCACTATCAAGGTAGCTGCAAGTGCAGTACCTCATGCAGAGATCCTGGAGGCAGCAAAGCCTCTGTTAGCGGAGCAGGGTTATACTCTGGAGATTCAGATTTTTGATGACTATGTACAGCCTAATTTAGTAGTAGAGTCCGGTGATTTCGATGCAAACTACTTCCAGCATATCCCTTATCTGGAGAGCTTCAACGAGGAGAAAGGTACCCATCTGGTAAATGCCGGCGGTATCCATTACGAGCCCTTCGGACTGTATCCCGGAACCGAGACCAGCTTAGACAACATTGACAATGCAACCATCGCAGTACCTAACGACACTACCAATGAGGCACGAGCTCTGTTACTGTTACAGGATAACGGTTACATCACCCTGAAGGATGGTGTGGGTCTGACCGCTACTATCAAGGATATCGTTGAGAACCCTCACAACATCACCTTCGTAGAGCTGGAAGCAGCACAGGTTCCCAGAACCCTTCCCGAGGTATCCTTCGGTGTCCTGAACGGTAACTACGCTATGGAAGCAGGCCTGACTGTTGCAGACGATGCTCTGCTGTATGAGAGCGATGATTCCGAAGCAGCCGCTACTTATGTAAATGTAATCGCTGTTAAGGAAGGCAACGAGAATCTGCCTAAGATCAAGGCACTGGTAGATACTCTGAAGTCTGATGAGATCAAGCAGTTCATCAACGACAATTATAATGGTGGCGTTATCCCTTACAAGTAAAGTGAAACGGATTTACATGTAATACAACATAAGTAATGCGAAAATCCGGAGAGCATTCCGTGGAATGGGAGGAGATTTCTCCGAACAGAGTTCGAGTGGGTGCTCTCCAGATTTTTCTGCTGTTTCCACAAATCCTATATGAACTATGGGGAAAGAAAATAAAGAAAAATAAGGTAGAATCTGTGGAAAGCGTAGAAAGATTGGAGCAGTTTGAACCGTTTTGGCTTAAGCCGGCTGATATGAAAAGCAAAACAGAGCAGGAGAATGCTCGGAAATGAGGATAGGATGAAAATTTCAACCAAAGGAAGATATGCAGTACGTGTCATGCTGGATCTGGCATTGAACAACAACGGAGAGTGTATCAAGGTAAAAGAAATTGCTGCCAGACAGGGAATTTCCGAAAAGTATCTGGAGCAGATCATTGCTGTGTTGAATAAGGCAGGATATGTGAAGAGCGTCCGTGGCGCCCAGGGCGGTTACCGCATCGCCAAAGACCCGGCAGATTATACGGTGGGAATGATCCTTCGGCTGACAGAAGGATCCCTTGCACCGGTGGCCTGCCTGGAAGACGGTGCAGACATCTGTGAACGCTGCGATACCTGCGAGACCCTGGAGGTATGGCAGGAGCTGTATGATGCAGTGAATAAAGTAGTGGATGGCGTGACGATCGCAGATCTGGTGGAACGACGCAACAAGCGCCTGGAGAATCTGGATTACTCCATATAACATGATATCAGGGTCAAAAGGTCTAAGCCCACATAAGAATTGACAGCAGCCCGGCAGGTTTCCTGCCGGGCTGTTGTCTGTTTGCAGAGAATGAAAGGGGGGCATTCCTGCAGAAAATGTCAACCAAAGGAATGAATGGTTAACAACTTTAGTATATCGGGAGAAGAACCTATTGTCAACGAAAGTCTGACAAAGGTTGACACCCTTTCATCGACAAATATCGCGTGAAACAAATTTTAAAAATGATATAGTTATAAAAACTACATCAAACAATATAAAATACCACGAAATGCAACGTAATGCTAAAAACTCATTGCTTTTTACTCTATAACATGGTAAGCTAAACTCTGAAAACAAATAGAAAGGTGCATGCCATAATGAGCGAAGCATTTCATATTATATCAGACGGTTCCTGCGATCTTCCCGTGGAACTTACCCAAGAGAAAAATATTACAGTAGTTCCTTTCTATGTATCTTTTGAAGAAGGAAAATATCAGAAGGAAATGGTAGAGATCGGTGTACGTGAATTCTATCAGGAAATGGTGGATCATCCGGATGTATATCCCAAGTCCTCTATGCCGTCCGTACAGGATTACCTGGATGCATTTCTGCCTTATGTCAAAGCAGGAACCCCCATTCTCTGTATCTGCATCACGACCAAATTCAGCGGCTCCATGCAGTCTGCGCTGAATGCGAAGGCGATTCTGGAAGAGGAATATCCCGAAGCAAAGATCTATGTCTGCGATTCCACAGTGAACACAGTTCTTCAGGGAATCTATGTACTGGAAGCAGTAAGGCTACGAGATGCGGGCACAGGATATCAGGAGAGCATTGACCGCCTGAATGAGATCAAGAGCTCTGGAAGAATCTTTTTCACGGTCGGAAATATGGAATACTTAAAGCATGGTGGACGCATCGGCAAAGTAGCAAGTGTAGCAGGAAGCCTGCTTGGCATCAAGCCTATCATCACCTTAAAAGAAGGCGAAATTTTCCCGTCCGGTATCGGCAGAAGCCGCCGCAAGACCGTGGACAAGACTATCGACCTGCTGCTGGCATATCTGGCAGAGGAGAAAGCAGATATTGCAGATTACAGTATTTGCATAGGATATGGCTACGATAAGGAAGAAGCCGTGGAGTTTAGGGACAGACTGGTAAGCAGACTGAAGGAGAAGGGATACGACATCGACACCATTCCCATTTTCCAGATCGGTGCTACCATCGGCGTACACACCGGACCTTATCCGCTGGGAATCGGTGTCGTGAAGAAATCCATTAGAGAGTAACATTCCATTTATTTTTTGCAGGCATCTAACAGCTCCTGCACATTTTCAAAAGCATAATCCGGCAGGTATTGGGTATTCGGCTCCCCCTCGGGAGTCAGAATATCCTTTTTTTGTGCCTCGCCGGTGAAAAGGACACAGGTGTCTACGCCGCCGTTGATGCCGCAGGCAATATCAGTGTACAGGCGGTCACCCACCACCAGAGTCTCTTCGGGGGTGAAACCGGATACCTTTAGGCATAAGTTTACGACTTCTTTGCTGGGTTTGCCTAAGTAAATGGGCTGCTTATCGGTGGTAGCGGTGATCATATCACAGATCGCACCGCAATCGGGAATAAATCCGAAGTCGATGGGGCAGCGCAGATCCGGATTGGTACCGTAGAAAGGAACGTCCTGGGTGAATAAAACTTTGCAGACTTCCGTAAGCTTGCCGTAATTTAATTCACTGTCGTAGGCAACCACCACGCAGTCGATATTCTCTTCGCAGACCTCGGTGACATGAAGCCCATTTTTACGCAGTTCGGCGACGAAGGAAGCAGTTCCCAGTACGAAGATTTTTTTCTCT
>OIZS01000970.1_pt1 | contig 10307 bp, 9 predicted proteins | sample 1588641 | NCBI WGS metagenome assembly OIZS01 (sample SAMN03283240) | human gut metagenome | biome: human-associated habitat; material: feces | host: Homo sapiens | place: Peru | collected 2012
CCACCGACCTCGCTGGGGAGGGCGGCGTTGGTGATGTGGTGTGGCTGATTCAAGCTCCGGCTTGAAATCAGACATGCCGCAGCACTAACGACAGGTGCGAAGCACTGGCATCGCTAAAAGGCTGTTTTTTATGTTTTTGTTTCAGTCCTCCAGTATTTTTCCACTGAACCGATTTTTGGGGGAAATGAAATTTTGTTTATCTTTGTTGGGTGTTAAAAAATTGGATTTAGTGATGATGATACGACGATGGTTTTTGATTTTGATGGCGGCGGTGGCTGGTATGGCGGCTGGCGCGGCTGATTTTTGTGGTGAGTGGTCGGGCAAACTCAGTGTGGGCGTTGCGAGTCTGAAACTGGTGCTGCATGTGGAGAAGCAGGGCGACGGCTATGCCTGTACGTTCGACAGTCCCATGCAGGGTGCTTACGGCATTCCTTGCACGGCTACGGTGCAGGGCGATTCGCTCACGGTGGATATTGCGCCAGCTGACGCTGACTACAAGGGCGTGATCAGTGCTGACGATGCCGCAATCGAGGGCGTTTTCTCGCAGATGGGGCAGTCGTTACCGCTCACGTTTCACCGTGTGGTGAAGGAGGCTGAGGCTCCCAAGCCCTACAAGGAGACTGAGGTGATGGTTGATGCAGGCGGTGGCGTGCAGTTGGCTGGCACCTACTTGTTGCCGCAAGGCGACGGTCCATTTCCTGCTGTGGTCTTGCTCACCGGTAGCGGTGCGCAAGACCGCGACGAAACCATCGGCGACTATAAACCGTTTGCCCAGATTGCCGACAGCCTTGCGCGCCATGGCATAGCCGTGCTGCGCTGCGACGACCGTGGTGTGGGTGGTTCAAGCATTGCGTCGGGCTACGAAACCACTGCCGACTTCGCCGCTGATGCCCTTGCCATGCTCCGTGCGCTCAAATCTTACAGCGGGGTGGACTCTACCCGTGTGGGTTACATCGGACACAGTGAGGGCGGCTTGATCGCCATTCTCAACGCCACCAAGGGCGCACGCTTCATCGTCACGCTTGCCGCCCCTGGCGTGAAAGGCAAGGATTTGCTGATGAAGCAGAACGAGAAGGTGGCGCAGGTGACAGGCGCAGAACTCACGGAAGATAAAAAGGAAATGTTGGAGGCGGCGTTCACTGCCGTAGAGACCGAGGAAAGCGAGTCGATGCTCACACGCCAACTGAAATTGCTGCTCGCCGAGTTGCCATTGAATGTGCGCAACGCCCAAATTGAGGCGTTCACCACGCCATGGTACCGCTATTTCGTGCGCCTTGACCCCACGGAGGCCCTCAAAGCCATCGCCAAGGACAAGAAGGTGGCAATGCTCGCCCTCAATGGCGAAATGGACGCACAGGTGGATGCCGACCAGAATTTAAGCGCCATCACAGGCTCAAATCCGCCGCTATCCATCGCTCAACCACATGTTCCAGCCCTGCGAAAGCATCGCCAAAAGTCTCGACTACGTAGGCAATCCCAACCCATTCTCTCCCGAAGCAATCACCGAAATCATCCACTTCATTCAAGGGATTTGAGGCTTTTTAGAGCACTCGGAGTTCTCGGAGCGCTCCGAGTGCTCCGAAATTCAAAATCAATTTAACTCTGGATAAAAAATCTCGAAAGGCTGCTGGGCGTGGGTGCTCAGCAGCCTTTCGGTTATGAGGTTGATGGGATTGACTATTTGAAGCGCCAGGTGATGGTGCCGTCGCCGTTGGTGGTGCGGTTGTTAGGCACTGCAAAGCGGCTCTTGAGCGATTCGCGTTCGCAGTAGGCGCGCACGTCACGGTGTCGCCATGCTTCGCCTGTTCCGCTGATGGCTCTTGCCTCAATCACGTTGCCACGGGCGTTGACGGTCACTCTCACGGTGATAGAACCCTCGTAGCGGCTGTGTGGGCGGCCCCAATATGAGCCAGTATAGCCCACAAGGCTCGAACCGATGGTGCCGTGTCCGCTAATGTCGCCAGTGCTTGATGCGCCGTTGGGCGAACCTTGCGTTCTGCCGCTGCCAGAGCCCTTGCCGAATGCGTTTTTCATACGCTTGTCGGTTTCCGACTCTACTTTCGAACTTGCGCCTTTGCTGCGCTTGTTGGCGGCCTTAGCCTGTGGCTTAGGGTTGGGCTTCGATGCGCCAGTCTTTTTCTTGTCGTCATCTTTCTTCTCGACGGTCTTCACCTTCATAGGCGAAGGCTTCTCGGTGGTGATATTCTTTGGCGGCAGAGGAGCCACTTTACCCGCGTCCTGAAGTTCGTCGCCTTCCGCCTCGTTGCCAGTCTCCGTGCTTTCGGCGTTTTCTGGCTCGTTGTCGTCGTTGTGGTCGCTTTCAGTAGGGTCGGGAGTGTCACCGAGTTTTGCGAGCATATCTCCGCCAGCGTCCTCCATCATGGTGATGTAGGGCTGCTCTTGTGGTACTTCAATGCCCGGAAGCACGTACCAAATCATAAACAGCAGCACCCCCAGCGTGATGATGGTGGTGATGATAGCGGATATTATTTCATTTTTTCTTTCGTTCATTGATTGGGTGGTGTTGCAGCATCGGTTGCTGAGGCTGCAGGTTGCGTTACGTCTTGTTCAGGGGCTTCGTTGGCGCTGGAAGATGAAGGTTTGGTGGCAAGCACCACTTTCAGTCCGGCCTTAGTGCCCAAATCAAGAATTTCAACGATTTTGCCGTATGGCACGGCTTCGTCGGCATGAAGTGCCACAAACTGATGTTCGCTGTCGCTGCCGTTTTTCACGCTTTGCAAAAAGCCCACGAGTTGGGTTTCGTCCACAGGTCGTGCGTAGCCCTCGTTGAGGGAGTCGGCTTCAGTGACCCACACACGCTGCAAGCTGTCGATGTAGATGCGGCTCGAAGGCTTCAGTTGTGTGGTTTGGCTGCTTTGTGGCAGATTCACTTCCAGTGCCGACGGAAACACGAAGGTGGAAGTCACCATAAAGAAGATAAGCAGTAGGAACACCACGTCGGTCATCGACGACATGCTGAACGCACTTTGAGTATCGTGTTGTCGTTTTAATGCCATTTTTTTAATTCTGCGTAGTAAAAGTTTTGTTATTTTGCTGGCTCGTTGAGCAAGTCCATGAATTCCATGGTGTTTCTTTCGAGCTTGTTCATCACTTTCTTCACGCGGCTTGAGAGGAAGTTGTAGGCAAACATAGCGATGATACCCACAATCAAACCAGCCACGGTGGTCACCAATGCCTCGTAGATACCTTGTGAGAGCACGGTCACGTTGGCACTTGAGCCTGCGCCAGCGAGTGCCATAAACGCCTGCACCATACCGGTAACGGTACCCAAGAAGCCAAGCATAGGAGCACCTGCTGCGGTGGTAGCGAGCCAAGAGAAGCCCTTTTCGAGTTTCGACACCTCGATGTTACCTACATTTTCCACAGCCACGAGCACGTCGTTCATTGGGCGGCCAATGCGAGAGATACCCTTTTCAATCATGCGGCTTGAAGGAGAGTTGGTCTGCTGGCAGAGCGCGCGCGCCTCTTCAATTTTGCCTTGGTGAATGAAGGTTTTGATTTTCTGCATGAAATCCTTGTCTTCACGACTTGCGCCAGTGATGGCGAAAGTGCGCTCGAAGAAGATATAAATACTCACGATGGCGAGCAGTGCCAGAGGAATCATAATCCAACCGCCTTTGAGCGTGAGGTCCCACAGGCTTTCGTTTGCCACTGTGGTGGCAGATGCTTTGGCTGCTGTGGTGGCTTGTGCCAAAATCATGTTAAGTGCTGTCATTTTCTGTAGTTATTGTTTTGTTTTTATTGTTTCAGAGCAGTTTGTTTTATTTCAGACATTCCTTGTATGCCTTGATGGTGTTTTCCAGCCCCATATACAGTGCGTCGCTGATCAGGCTGTGGCCAATCGACACTTCGAGCAGATGTGGCACATGCTCCTTGAAGTACTTCAGATTTTGAAGATTCAGGTCGTGGCCGGCGTTCAGCCCCAGTCCCACCTTGTGTGCGGCTTCGGCGGCGCGGGTGAAAGGCGCAACTGCCTCTTCGGGGTTGTCGGGGTACATCTGGGCGTAAGGCTCGGTGTAGAGTTCCACACGGTCGGCACCTGTTTTCGCCGCCAGACGGATGTTTTCTTCATCGGTGCCCACGAAAATGCTGGTGCGGATTCCTGCCTCTTTCAGTCGGTCGACGATGCCGGTGAGAAATTCAAGATGGTCGGCCACCACCCAGCCTGCCGACGAGGTGAGCGCGTCGGGAGCGTCGGGCACGAGTGTCACTTGCGATGGGCGAGCCAGAAGCACGAGTTTCATGAAGTCTTCACTTGGATAGCCCTCGATGTTAAACTCTGTGCGAATGAGTGGACGCAGCGCAAACACGTCGTCGTGCTTGATGTGGCGTTCGTCGGGGCGTGGGTGCACTGTGATGCCGTCGGCTCCGAAGCGTTCGCAGTCGATAGCCACGTGTTCCACGTTTGGCACATTGCCGCCACGAGCGTTGCGCAAAGTGGCTACTTTATTGATGTTTACACTTAAATTTACCATTTGTGTATGTCGAGTTTAGTTTTTTTTAGAGCGATATGGCTCCGTTTAGTGTGGTTTTGCGAAAAAAAATCGTAAATTTGCCACAACACAATAATTGTGCAAAAATAAAAAGAATTGGAGAGATATAAAAGTAAAATATGCTTAAATGGACAATTCTTTGCTTTTTTGCAGCCAACCAGCATCTGCTGGTGGGTGTGAATAATGTAAGAAGTGGAGGCGATGTTCAATCCGTGGGTTGAATTTATATCGCTGTGTTTCAGAAAAGTAATATCTTGGGAAGATGAAAATATCTATTTTTGGCAACGAATTTCAGCACGAATCGCTTGAGCAGGTGAAACTGCTGTTGAGCCTTCTGCACGACACAAGCGCTGAACTGTGGGGCGATCCTTCGTATGTGCACTTTTTGAACCATGAAGTGGGCGAGATTCCCTATCTCAACGTGTTTGGCAAGGGGGCAGCCGTGCGTGCCGATGTGGCAATCAGCATTGGCGGCGACGGCACTTTTTTGCGCACCGCACAGGCGGTGGCAGTGCAGGGCGTCCCCATCATGGGCATCAACGCCGGGCATTTGGGCTATCTCACCACCGTCGACATCAGCGAAGCCGTGAAGTGCCTGCTGTCGGGCGACTACGACATTGAGGAACGCTCCATGCTCCAGCTGATGCTGCCTTCGGGCTACGAGGAAGCCAAGCGCTTCGCGCTCAACGAGGTGGCTATTCTTCGCCAAGACACATCTTCCACCATCAAATTAGACGTGAGCCTCGACGATGTGGCACTCACCACATTCAACGGCGATGGTATGCTGCTCTGCACCCCCACAGGCTCCACGGCCTACAATCTGAGTGTGGGTGGTCCAATCCTCCATCCCCAATCACGCTGCTTCGTGCTTTCGCCCATCTCTCCGCACGCCCTCACGATGCGCCCGGTGGTGTTTGCCGACACCTCGATGCTGCGCGTGACGGTGCGCAGTAGGGCACGGCTGTTTCAGGTGAGCGTAGATGGCGAGACCATCGACTTGCCATCAGGCACCACGCTCCGCATAGCCAAAGCGCCATTCCCAACCCGTGTGATTATGCTGAAGGGGCACCGCTTCGCTCGAGTGCTGCGCACAAAACTGATGTGGGGCAAAGACAACAGAGGGGAGGAATAGCGGCGATGCAGTGTTACTTCATTGACAAGGAATTTGGCAAAGTGGTGGTCACGCTCAGGCATGGAATGAAAAATGTGAGGTGCCGTTGGCGTGGCAATCGGCTTTACATGTCGGCTCCTTACGGTATGGAAAAACAGTTGGAGGGCCTGGTTGATGCCGACCGTGATAAAATCCGCGCGCTCAATCATCAGAAAATCACCTTCCACGATGGTCAGGTGATACCGTGCTTCCACACCACCCTCACCATCAGCACCGATGCCAAACTCACCACCAACTGTGTGGCTCACGGCATCGACCCAGCCGACGGCGTGTCGCTCTATATGCGTGTGCCAGCCGATTTGGATTTGGAGAACGATGCGGCGACGCGCGCCCTTTCTAAGGTGATTTCCTTGCTGTTTGGGCGTATTGCCCACCGCTATCTGATACCATACGCCCAAAGCGAAGCCGCTCGCTTGGGGCTGAAACCTCGTGGCTTCGAGATCGGCAAAGGAACGGTGAAATTAGGGCACTGTACGCGAGGCGGAGTGATTCAATTATCACGCCACCTGATGCTCTTGCCCGAACCGCTGGTGCAATATGTGGTGTGCCACGAACTCGCACACCTCACCCACATGGACCACTCGCCAGCGTTCCATGCCCTGCTCGACAGTTACCTCAACGGCCGCAGTGCCGAACTCGACCGCCAAATCGCCCATTTCCCTTGGCCCATCCTCCGATAGCGCACCACCCATACAAGGGGCTAATGGCGCACCAGTTTCACGCAACTTTTGGGAATGTAGAGGTTGTCGTGCCCGGAAGTGAGCATGTAGTAATTGCCGTGGCTCTTGTAGGTGTCGGCGATGATGGTGCCGGCTGGCACGGTGTGAAGTTTGCCGCCCACACCAGTGGCGCTTTCCCCACTGAAGTCCTCGCCGTAGATGGGCGTGGCTTTCTTCGCCACGATGCGCGGACTGCCACCGTTGCACCAAGTTTGGCACTCCAGATATTTGGTGCGCGCATATCCCACCACATTGTCCTTCTTTACTTTAGTCCAGCCGTCCACTTGACCAATCTTTTCGGCGTTGCCCAAGCCGTGGAGCATACCATACACTTGCCCCACCACCTTGCCGCTTGCCGAAGGGGTGGCACGAATATTCACAAAACCATCGTCGGAAATGGCATATACGAGGGTGAACACGCGCTGCGCATTCACAAAGCCGCAGATGCAAAGCATCAGTGCTATCAATAATCCTTTCTTCATAGGTGTTAGTTTTAATTTGTTTTTCAAAGGATAAAGATAATGATAATTCGGTAATTAAAAAACACGTCGGGTCGCAGGAATGGGAAAAACAGTGAAAAATTTGGTTAAAATAGTGAAAATTCACATTTTCGTCTATAAAATGGGGTGGGTGGTAGTTTTTGTTTGTTTCCTTTGGAGGGGTGTTCGTAATTTTGCAACATGAAAAAATTCAGAAGCATGAAAAAGTTACTACTGACACTAACCGTGATGTGCTTGGCGTTTGGCGCTCAGGCGGCTTCCACCCTCAATGGACTGCTGGTCGATGCCAACGACTCGCTGCCGCTGATAGCGGCCACGGTGAAGTTGCTCAAGGCCAACAAAGACAGCACCTATGTGATGGGCACTGTCACCGACGGCAATGGGCTCTTCAACCTTAAAGATGTGGCACCCGGACGCTATGTGCTGAAATGCTCCTATCTGGGCTACGACAACGCCACACGCCGCGTGACCGTGGAAAAGACCGGACGCGACGTGAACTTTGGTGCCATTTCTATGAAAATGGAGGGCATTCTCTTGAAAGAAGCCGTGGTCAACGGCGTGAAAACGCCTATCACGGTGAAGGAAGACACCATCGAATACAACGCCGACACCTATAAAACCCAAGCCAACGCTGTGGTGGAAGACCTGCTGAAGCGTATGCCTGGCGTGGAGGTGAGCAGCGACGGCAAGATTACAGCCAACGGCAAGGAGGTGTCGAAAATCCTTATCGACGGTAAGGAATTCTTCAGCGACGACCCGAAAATGGCGTCGAAAAACATTCCTGCCGACATGGTGAACAAACTCCAGGTTATCGACCGCAAAAGCGACTTGGCGCGCCTTACGGGCGTTGACGACGGTGAGGACGAAACGGTGATCAACCTCACGGTGAAGAAGGGCATGAACAACGGCTGGTTTGGCACCGCTACTGGCGGCTACGGCACCGACGACCGATACAGCGGCAATCTGGTGGCAAACTACTTCGCCGACGGCAACCAGTTCACTTTCATTGCTGGTGGCAACAACACCAATAGCCAAAACTTCACCGACGGAGGTGCCTCGCGCTTCACGCGCTTTGGCAACAACAGCGGTATCACCACCAGTCAAAACCTCGGTTTCAACTTCAATGTGGGTTCTAAGGACAGCGAGAAATTCCGTGCCGGCGGTAATGTGAACTACAACCACAGCGACCGCGACGCACGCACCACTACCGACCGCCGTTACATTTTCCCCGACTCCACCAGCTATTACAACTCGGCTTCCACCTCTCGCACTAAGGGACACAACGTGCGTGGCGATTTCCGCATTCAGTGGAAGCCCGACTCATGCAACACTTTCGAGTTTCGCCCCAACTTCTCGTTCAACTTCAGCAACAGCGCGAAGGCGGATTCTTCGATGACTCGTGCAGGCGATGTGGCGATGACTCCTGTGAACCGCAGTTTGAGCAGCTACTACAACGACGGCAAGGGCTTCGACATCGGTGGTCAGGTGGTGTTCACCCACAAGTTTAAATATCACCCTGGGCGTGGCTACAGCGCACACCTCCGCTACAAATACAGCAGCACCAACGAGGATGGCACCACCTACACCCAAAACACCTATTACTTGAAGTCGGACCCCGACGAGACCATCGACCAAATTTACGAGAACCACCGTCGCACCAACACTATCGCTGGTCGACTGACTTGGACCGAACCTCTGGGCGATGTGAAGAATGCGCGCTACCTCACTTTGGCTTACCGTGGCAACTATAAGTTCAGCCGCGCCACCAAACTGGTGTACGACATCAATGGCACTCCCTCCCAACCAGTGCTGGGCTACAACCCCAACGACCTGATGGTGGACTTGCTCTCCGACCAGAATATGCGTAACTATTTCGAAACCCAATACGGCTCGTATGCGCTCGTAGATGGACAGTTGCTCTCGCAGATTATCAGTTACGATCTGGGCGAGGATTTGGAGCGTGTGCTCAACGAAAGCCAAAGCAACCGCTTCCGCAACACCTACTACAACCAGTCGTTTGAATTGGGCTATCGCCAAGTGCGCAAGGCCTACAATCTGAATGTGGGTTTCTCGGTCAACTCGGCAATGTCGAAGAGCACCGACTTGATTAACGCCGACCGCGACATCGCAGCCCGCTGGTCGTGGTCGGTGGCTCCGTTTGCACGCTTCCGCTACAAGTTCAGCAAGACGCGCAACCTCGCATTCGACTACCGAATGCGTGCCAGCGAACCATCGCTCACCCAACTCCAGCCTGTGGCTGATGTGTCGAACCCGCTCAACATCACCATCGGTAATCCCGACTTGAAAGCCACGTTCTCGCACCGTGTGAATTTGCGATTCAGTGACTTCAACCAGATAGCCCAACGCAGCCTTATGGCGATGATTGGCGTGAACTTCGCGCAAAACAGCATCATCACCAAAACCACCTACGACGCTTCAACCGGTGGCCGCACCAACACCTACGACAATGTGAACGGTGTGTGGAATGCGATGGCGATGAATATGTTCAGCCTCCCATTCGGGGCTTCGAAGGTGTGGTTTTTCAGCAATCACCTGTTCTCTCGCTACTCTGTGACCAAGGGCTACAACAATGGCGAATTGAACACCAGTGGCACATTCAGCGTGAATGTTTCACCCGGCTTGGCGTTCCGCAACTCGGTGCTTGACTTGGAAATCCGTCCACGCTACAGCTTCCAAACCACCCACAACTCTGTGAATGTGGGCAACAACCGCGACATTCACACCTACGGCGGTATGTTCAACGGCACATACTCTACGCCCTTCGGGCTGGTGCTGAGCACCGACTTGAACTTCAGCGCCACTTCGGGTATGGCAGCAGGCTACGACTCAAAGCAGTGGATTTGGAACGCCTCTTTGGGCTACCAGTTCCTCCGTGACCGTACGGCAAGCGTGCAACTCAGCGTGTTCGACATTCTGCAACAGAAAAAGAACATCGCGCGCACCGTAACTGCCAACTATATCGAGGACGTGTACACCAACTCGCTTAACCGCTACGCGATGCTCACATTCACCTACCGCTTCACCACATTCTCAAAGGGCAACCAGCCCACCCAAAAGAACCGATGGGATGATCGTGGCGACGGCCCAGGCCCAGGCGGACCTCCTCCAGGCGGCCGCGGTGGTCGTCCAAGCGGTCCACCTCCAGGCGGAGGCGGTCCTGGTGGCCCACCAATGTTCTAATGCGCACCAAAGTAATAACACTAACATATCCAATTCCAATCCAAAAAGGCGACCACCAACGGCCGCCTTTTTCCGTGCTTAAAAGGGAATTAGTGGAAAATTTTTGTGGATAGATTCTGCATTGTTGCCGAATCGTGAATGGAATCAAAAAAACAAAAACATAAAAAACAGCCTTGGGGCAACGTGGAATGCTTCGCATTTG